>Ga0207797_1002132_pt1 | contig 13863 bp, 15 predicted proteins | sample PRCRCaboRojoPR_6_FD_187275 | JGI IMG/M metagenome (GOLD analysis project Ga0207797, IMG submission 187275) | Marine sediment microbial community from Cabo Rojo, Puerto Rico - PR CR 10% Liquid 1 (SPAdes) | ecosystem: Environmental > Aquatic > Marine > Coastal > Sediment | place: Cabo Rojo, Puerto... | reverse complement strand
CCCCGCCACAGAGGAAGTGCTCGGCCGGCGCCACCGGGATACCCGTCGCCGGGTCGACCCCCCGCCGGTCGAGTTCGGCCGCCAGGCCGGGGAACTCCTCGGCGAACGCCAGCCCGGAGACGTCCAGGCGGACGCCGCCGGTGCGCTCGCGCTCGCGGGCGACCGCCCGGGCGACCACGTCACGGGGGGCGAGCTCGGCGTCGTCGTGGACGGCGGGCATGAACCGCTCGCCGTCGGCGTTCACCAGCCGGGCCCCCTCGCCGCGGACCGCCTCGCTCACCAGGAACGGCTCCTCGGCGTCCAGCGCCGTCGGGTGGAACTGGACGTACTCCGTGTCGGCCACCTCGGCGCCCGCCAGCGCCGCCATCGCGACGCCGTCGCCGGTCGCGCCCTCGGGGTTGGTCGTCCGGGGGTACAGCGCGCCGACGCCGCCGGTGGCAAGCACCGTCGCGCCGGCGAACACGGGGTCGGTGTCGCCGTCACGCTCGAGGAACACCCCTCTGACCCGGCCCTCGTGGGTGATGAGATCGAGTGCCGCCGTGTCCGGCCGGACGGTCACCCGGTCGTGGCTGCGGAGATGCTGGATGAACGGCGCCAGCACGTGCCGGCCGGTGGCGGCGTCGACGTGGAGCACCCGCCGCGCCGAGTGGGCGGCCTCGCGGCCGTAGTCGTAGGTGCCGTTCTCGCGGTCGAACTCGACACCGAGGGTGTCGACCAGCAGCTCCTCGACGGCCTCGCGGGCGTCGCCGACCAGCACGTCGACGGCGTCGGGGTCGGCGGTGCCGTCGCTGGCGGCGAGGACGTCCGCCCGGAACCGCTCGGGGTCCTCCCGGGTGACGGCGATACCGCCCTGCGCCCACCAGGAGGCGGTCCCCTCGGGGGCGGTGGCCTCCGTCGCCACGGTGACCTCGGCGCCCGCCCGGGCAGCCGCCAGCGCGGCCGCACAGCCGGCGATACCGCTGCCGACGACCAGCACCTCCGTCTCGACGGTGTCCGTCATCGTCACGCCTCCAGCTCCAGCATCCGGTCGAGCGCGACCTGTGCCAGCTCCTTCTCCTCGGGGGCGACCTCGACGACGTTGCGGGGCTCGCCGTCGACCAGCCCCTCCAGAATCCAGGCGAGGTAGTTGGGGTCGATCTGGCGCATCGCGTTGCAGTCCATGCAGGCGTCCCCGCACAGCGGCAGCACCTCCACCTCCGGGTACCAGCGGTCGAGGTGGTTCGCGAGGTGCAGCTCCGTGCCGATGGCCCACGTCTCCCCGGGGTCGGCGTCGGCGACCGTCTCGCGGATGGTGCTGGTCGAGCCGACGACGTCGGCCAGCTCGACCACCTCGCGGCGACACTCCGGGTGGACGACCACGCCGGCGCCGGGGTGGTCCTCGCGGACCTGCTCGACGTGCTCCGGCCGGAACCGCTCGTGGACCTGGCAGTAGCCGTCCCAGAGAATCACGTTCGCCTCGGCGGCGGCCGCGGCGTCCGTGCTCTCGGGGTCCCAGGGGTCCCACTCGACGACGCCCTCGATACCGAGCCGGTGGGCGGTGTTCTCGCCGAGGTGTTTGTCCGGGAGGAACAGAACCGTCTCCCCCCGGTCGAGGGCGTACTCGAAGGCGCGGTCGGCGTTCGAGGAGGTGCAGACGAGCCCGCCGTGCTCGGCACAGAACGCCTTCAGGTCGGCGTAGCTGTTCATGTAGGTGACCGGCACGACGTCGTCGGCGACCGCGGTGAGCTCCGCCCAGGCGGCGTCGACCTGCAGCGCCTCGGCCATCCCGGCCATCGGGCAGGACGCCTCCATCGAGGGGAGCAACACCTGCTGGTCGTCGTCGGTGATGATGTCGGCGGACTCGGCCATGAACGTCACCCCACAGAACACGACGTATGGGGCGTCGGCCTCGGCGGCCCGCTTCGAGAGCTGGTAGGAGTCGCCCACGAAGTCGGCGTGCTCGACAATCTCGCGGCGCTGGTAGTTGTGGCCCAGCACCACCACGTCCTCGCCCAGCTCGGCCAGCGCGGCCTCGATGCGCTCGGTGCGCTCGTCCGGCTCCAGGTCGCGGTAGGTCGCCGGGAGCTGCTCGAGGTTGTCGTACTTGAACAGGCTGAGGTCCGTCTCCAGGTCCGCGGTCTCCATTCGGGGCATACTGTGCTTGCTAGTCACCAGTGCGGGTCGATGAAGAGTTTTTCTCTTCGATAGGTGATACGGCACGGCACAGTCTCATCGGTACGGCGACGTGTCAGACGGAGAACGTCGGACCCGGCGGTCGGGCGCGTCGAGCCGTCAGTCCCGGCCGTCGTGGACGACCTGTCCGTCGACGACGGTGAGCGCGACGTCGACGTCGGCGACGGCGTCGGCCTCCCACGGGGAGTCCGCCAGCACGGTCAGGTCCGCGCGCTTGCCGGGCTCGACCGTGCCGCGTTCGTCCTCCTCGCCGGCGGCGTAGGCGCCGCCGTAGGTGTACGCCCGGAGCGCCTGGGTGACGGTGAGGCGCTGGCTGTCGGCCGGAGCGGTGACGGCCTGGTCGACGCCGAACAGGGGGTCGAGCGGCATGCAGTCGCTGCCGAACGCCACCACCACCCCCGCCGCCAGCAGGTCGGCGTAGCGGTTGGTGCGCGCGGCCCGCTCGCCCAGCCGCGCCTCGTAGAGACCGCCCTCGCGGGCCCACTTCAGGAAGTTCGGCTGGACGGAGGCGACGACTCCCAGGTCGGCGAACCGCTCGATGGTGTCGTCGGTGAGTAGTTCGGCGTGCTCGACGCGGTGGCGGCGGTCGCTCGCCTCGGCGTACGCCTCCAGGGTCGCCTCGACGGCCTCGTCGCCGATGGCGTGGGCGGCGAACTGCAGGCCGGCCCCGTCCGCGCGGGCGACGTACTCCCGGAGCCGGTCGGGCTCGACCACCCACTGGCCGGTCGTGTCGGCGTCGGCGTACGGGCTCGACAGTTTCGCCGTCCGGCCGCCGAAGCTGCCGTCCGTGTAGGACTTCACCGCACCGACCCGCACCATCTCGCTGCCGTGGCCGGTGGTCGCGCCCAGCTCCTCGAGGGCGTCCAGGTGGTCGGTCCAGTAGTTGAGCCGCACCCGTAGCCCCAGCTCCCCGGCACGGTCCAGCGCCCGGTACACCCGGGGGGCGTGGGAGTTCCGCACCATCTCGTGGACGCCGGTCACGCCGCGCTCGTGGGCGTGGTCCCGGGCCGCCACCACCAGCTCCCGGGTGTCGGCGTAGTCCGGCGCGGTGTGCTCGAACAGGACGTCGACGGCCCCCTCGACGAGCACGCCCGTCGGCCGGCCGCCGGCCGTCCGGACGTCCGCCTCGGGCATCTCCTCGCCGTACCGGTCGAGGACGACGCTGTTGACGCTGGCGACGTGCATGTCCTCGCGGAACGCGGCCACCGGGCGGTTCTCGCTCACCCGGTCGAGCCCCTCGCGGGTGAGATACTCCGTCTCGGGCCAGGCCGACTCGTCGTAGCCGTAGCCCAGCACCCACCCCTCCGTCGCGGCGGCGCGGTCGGCCAGCCGGTCCAGCGCCTCGCCGGCGTCGGCGGCCCCCGAGAGGTCCGCGTGGACGAGCGTCCGCCCGACCATCTCCATGTGGGTGTGGGCGTCGACGAACCCCGGGAGGACCGTCGCACCCTCGCAGTCGACCACCTCGGTTCCGGCCCCCTCCAGGAACCCCACCTCGTAGGCCGAGTCCACCCGGACGATCCGGCCGTCCCGGACGGCGACGGCCTCCTCGACCCGGTCGCCGCCGTCCTCGGGCGGGGCGAGCGTGTGCACCTCGGCGTTCGTCAACACCAGATCCGCCGGCGCGGTCATACCGGCCACGCGGCGGCGGCGAGCAAAACGGTTGGGGAGTGCGGGCGCGCCGGAGCCGGCCGGTTCTTCATCCCGGGGGCCCAGCCGCCGGTATGCGGGTGACCCTCCTCGGCTCCGGCGACGCGACCGGCGTGCCGGCGGCGCTGTGTGACTGTGCGTACTGCGCCCGGAGCGCCAGGCGGCGCCGGCCGGCCCTGCTCGTCGAGCAGGGGGCGACGACGGTCGTGCTCGACGTCGGCCCGGACCTCACCGACCAGCTCCGGACCACCGACACCGACGCCGTCGACGCCTTCCTGCTCACGCACTTCCACCGTGACCACGCGGACGGCCTGCTGGCGCTGCTCCAGACGCTGCGCAGCGGTACGGACGCGGCGTGGAACGACGCCCGGGACGCCCACGCCTTCGACCTGCACATGAGCCCGACGGCGACCGACCACCTCCGGGAGACGTTCGGCTACTTCCTGGACCTGCTGGAGCCGACGTGGCACTCCGACGGGACGACCGTCGGCCCGCTGGCGGTCCGGCCGTTCCCCGTCGAGCACGCCCGCCCGGCGTACCAGACGGTGGGGTTCACCGTCGAGGCGGGCGAGGCGGCCGTCGCCTACGCGCCGGACATGCGGGGGTTCGTCGACGGTCCGCCGGACGCCGACCTGGACCTGCTGGTGTGTGACGGCTCTCCGGTCGTCGGACTCAACCACGGCACGGAGGAGGAGCTGCTGGCGGCCGTCGAGGCGGCCGACGCCGACCGGACCGTGCTGGTCAACGCGACCGAGCACGGCCGCGCGGAGCACACCTCCACCCTGGCCTCCCGGGCGGCCGCGGTCGGCTGCGAGCTGGGACGGGACCTCGCGAGCTACAGCCTCGACGACGGCTGAACGCGGCCGCCCCCTACTCCTCGGCGACGAACCGGTAGCTGTGGGGCACCATGTGGTACTCCGTGCCGCAGTGGCTGGCGTGGTAGGTGGTGCCGTCGGCGTCGAGGTTGACGATCCACTCGACGGTGGCGCCACAGTCCGGACAGCGGGCGTTCTCCAGCCCCTCGATGAACGGGACGACCGCGTCGTCCTCTATCTCGACCATACCGGCTGGAGGCGCGGCTCCCTCTTGAAGCCGGCTACCGGCGGCCGGTCACACGCCGACGACGTCGAACACGAACAGCAGGTAGTACAGCGACACCGCCAGCATCACCACCCCGGAGAGGCGGTTGACCAGCCCGCTGTGGCGGGTGAGCGCCCCGAGCACCCGGTCGCTGTAGCGGTCCGACACCAGCGCCAGCCCCAGCAGGGGGGCGGCCATCCCGGCACCGAACGCCAGGAAGTTCAGCAGGCTCGCCACCGGCTCCGTGAACAACAGCGCCCGCCCGAGGAAGACGGCGATGAACGCGGGGTTACAGGGGAGGACGACCGCCCCGAAAAAGAGGCCGTATGCGAGCGCCGACAGCCGCGGCCGGCTGGCCCGGGGCGGCTCGACGGTCGGGAGGTGTCGTTCCACCCCGACGCCGGCGATCAACAGCAGGCTCCCGGCCGCCAGCAGGCCGAACGCGACCGGCGACACCGCCTCGATGACGCGGGTGAGCGACGTGCCAAGCAGCGTCGAGAACACCAGCCCCACCGCGAGCATGAACCCGACGACGCCGGCGGCGACGAGCGCGCCCAGCTCCCCGACGGACGCCCCCGACTCCGGGCGGTTCGAGAGGAAGGCGAGGAAGCCTGGGTACAGCGGCAGCACGCAGGCCGCCCCGAGCGGGGTCGCAAGCCCCAGCCCGAACGACTCGGCGAGCTCCAGCAGCAGGCCGAGACCGACCGCCTCGACGGCCCCGCCCACGCCGGTCACGTCAGCACTCCCCGAGGCTGGCGGCGAGGTCGTCGGCGCTCTTGACGCCGGTCTCCAGCAGGGTCGCCGAGCCGGCACACACCCGGACGACCGGCGCGCTGGGCGGGTTGAGCACGGTGTTGCCGAAGGCGTCCTTCAGGCTGGTGGTCACCGCGGGCGGCGCAACGGCCGCCGGCCAGTCGAACCCCTCGGTCTCGGCGTGGTCGCGGACGGTGTCGGCGTCCTCGTTGGGGTCGACGTTGAGGCTGACGGCGGTGACGTCCTCGCGCCGGTCCAGCAGCGCGCCCACCTCCCCCTGCTGGCGGGTGCAGGTCGGACACCACACCGCGAACGTCTCGACCAGCACCGGCGGCTCCAGCCCGCCGACGGTGAACGTCTCGTCGGTGAGCACGTCCGTCAGCTCCGTCGTCCGCCAGGCGGCGCCCCCGGAGCTACCGTCGCTACCGTCGCCGTTGCCGTCCGAGCCGCCGGGGAGCGCGCCGGTACAGCCCGCCAGCAGGCCCGTCCCGGCGAGGCCGGCGGCCGCGAGCAGCTCCCGGCGGCCGTAGCCACCACGTTCGGTCATACCCGTAGCGGGGCGAGCGGCCGGTTAACGGTTTTCTAGGTTTCGTTCGGTATCACTCCCGGGTCGGGCGCGAGGGAAACCCTCAACCGGCGGCGGTCCGACCGACGCGGTATGGAACGAGCGGAGGAGCTGGCCGAGCGGGTGCGCGACGGCGAGCTCCGGCTGTACGAGCTGGAGGACCACGCCGACGCGGAGACGGCGGCGGCCGCCCGGCGGCGGCTGCTGGCCGCCGAGACCGGCGCCGACCTCGACACCGTCGGCTCGTTCGCCTTCCCGGCGACGGCGGCCGACGCCAACATCGAGAACATGGTCGGCGCCGCGCAGGTGCCGATGGGCGTCGTCGGGCCGTTGCCGGTCGAGGGGGCGGCCGCCGAGGGGGAGCAGTACCTCCCGCTGGCGACCACCGAGGGGGCGCTGGTGGCGTCGGTGAACCGCGGCTGTGCGGCCATCCGGGCCGGCGGCGGGGCGACCGCCCGGGTGCTGAAGTCCGGGATGACCCGTGCGCCGGTGTTCCGGGTGGCGGACGTCGCGGAGGCGAGCGAGGTGGTCGCCTGGGTGCGGGCCAACACCGGCCGGCTGCGCGAGGCCGCCGAGGCGACCACGGGCCACGGGGAGCTGCGCGAGGTGACTCCCTACGTGGTGGGTGACAGCGTGTTCCTGCGGTTCGCCTACGACACGAAAGACGCCATGGGGATGAACATGGCCACCATCGCGACCGAGGCCGCCTGCGAGGTGGTCGAGCGCGAGACGCCCGCGGAGCTGGTGGCGCTGTCGGGCAACCTCTGTACGGACAAGAAGCCCGCGGCGATCAACGCCGTCGAGGGGCGGGGCCGGACGGTGGCGGCGGACGTCGTCCTGCCGGGTGAGGCGGTGGCGGACGTGTTGAAGACCACACCCGCCGCGGTGGCGGAGGTGAACGAGCGCAAGAACCTGGTCGGCTCGGCGAAGGCGGGTGCGCTGGGGTTCAACGCCCAGGCGGCCAACGTCGTCGCGGCGGCCTTCCTGGCGACCGGCCAGGACATCGCCCAGGTGGTCGAGGGGGCCAACGCCATCACCACCGTCGAGGAGCGCGACGGCGACCTGTACGCGAGCGTCACGCTGGCGTCCCTGGAGGTCGGCACCGTCGGCGGCGGGACGAAACTGCCCACCCAGTCCGAGGCGCTGTCCGTGCTCGGCGTCGGCGGCGGCGGGGACCCGCCGGGGAGCAACGCCGACGCGCTGGCGGAGGTGATCGCCGCCGGCGCGCTTGCGGGTGAGCTGTCGCTGCTGGGCGCGCTGGCCTCGGACAACCTCGCCAGCGCCCACGAGGCGCTGGGACGGTAACCCCCCGGTGGAAGGGGGGTGAGCGGGCGCGCTGACGACCGGCTCGGGGGGCCGTACGACGACTACCGGGTGGTCCGGCGGCTCCACGGCGTGCCCCCCCCACGAGCTGTACGAGATCCGGGTTCGGGGGGAGCGTGCGGTCTACAAGGGCGACACCGGGCCGCGGGGCCGGGCGGCGACGGAGGGCGCTGTCACCCGGGTCCTGGCCGACCGGACAGCGGTCTCCGTGCCGGCGGTGCGCCACGTCGGGGCCGCCTTCTACGTCGCCGACTGGCATCCGGCCGCTCCGGACCCCGGTGACGGCCTCGAGGGGGAGCCGGCGTGGCCGGAGCGGGCGGGCCGGGGGCTGGCGACCCTCCACGCGGAGAGCCGGCCGCTGGTCGAGGGGTACGGCCGCCCGAGCGCGGACGACGGCGGGCTGGCTGCCGGCCACGGGGACTGGCACGCGGCCGCGGTGGCGAGCCTGCGCGAGCGGCGGGCGACCCTCGAGGCCCACGGCTGTGCGGACGCCGACGCCGCCGTCGTCACGAGGGTCGCGGACCTGCTGGCCGACCGGCCGGACGCGTTCGAGGGCGCCGGCCCGCCGGTCTGCTGTCACGGCTGGTGGAGCCCGGAGCACGTTGCGGTTCGGGAGGGGGGTGTCGCCTGCGTGGTGGACCTCGAGCACGCCCTGCTGGCGCCCGCGGAGTGGGACTACTGGCGGGCCGCGCTCCCGACGTTCCTCGCGGGCGAGGAGGCCGGGCTGGCGGCGTTCCGGGAGGGGTACGAGTCGGTCCGGCCGCTCCCGGCCGGGGTCGACGACCGGGCGCCGTGGTTCCGGCTGCTGTGTGGCACGTACTTCATGGAGTCGCTGTACGTCCAGGACGAGCACGGCCCCGCGGCGACCCGCGAGCGGGCGGCGGCACTGCGCGAGCGGCTGTCTGACCGGCTGGAGCAGCGCTAGTCGAGGTTCCGGGTCTCCGCGACGAGAAAGAGGGCGCCCCCGATGACCACGGCGAGGCCGAGCCACAGCAGCGCGAGGCTGTCGAAGCCGGCCGCGAAAAAGAGCGCGCCGAAGCCGACGGCGCCGATCAGGTGGGCGATGCCGCGCAGCCGGAACCCCCGGCGCAGGTAGACGGGCGCGCCGACCGCGAACCCGAGCGCGAGCACCCCCGAGGAGAGCACGAACGTCGGCACCCGCGTCCCGAGGACGGTCACCACCCGGACGGTGGGCTGGAGGAGCAGGAGGAGGCCGGCGATGCCGACGATGGTGCCGACGACGAGCGACGCCGGGTCCAGGTCCGACAGCGACGGCCGGCCGCGCCGGTCCTCGCCGGCCACGCCGCCGGGGTCGTCCCACTCCGGGTCGGGCTCCCAGTCGTCGTCGCTCATAGGAGCCGGAACCGCCCCCCGGACTCGCTCACCTCGCCGCGCCGGCGGAGCCGGTCCAGCGCGTCCGCCGCGTAGTCGGGGTCGACCCCGTTGTCGGCGGCGTAGGAACACACCTCCTCGCGGGTCGGGCGGTCGTGCTCGCGGAGCGCGTCCATCACGACCTCCCGGCGCGAGCGCGAGCCGCCCGAGGAGTCCGCGCGCTCGCCGGCCGCGGCCACCTCGTCGGGGTCCAGCCCCGATGCCGCGAGGAACTCCTCGTCGCTCATCCCGGCGGCCATCGCGTCGTCCTCCGTGGCGGCGAACTCCTCGATATCGGCGTCGCCGCGCTCCTGGAGCAGCCGCGAGCGCACCTCGCGGGCGGTCTCGGCGTCGCCGCCGCGGTAGAACCGCCGGAGCTTGTCGAACTTGGTTCGTCGACCGCAGCGGGGACAGCCGGTGGTGTCGGGGCGGCCCTCGACGAGCTTCAGTGCCCCGCAGTCGGGGCAGCCGACGACGCTGTACACGGCCGTCCTTGCGACCGGACGGCGATGAATCCACCGGACCGGGCCGAACGCTTAGGGGGGTGCCTCCACTGGCGGGGCTATGGACATCGCAACCCGGGAGGGACGCGAGGTGGCCGAGCCGGCCGACGGGGTCCACGTCGCGGAGCTGCTGGCCGGCGAGCGGACGAGCGTCCGGTACTTCCGCATCGACCCCGGCGCGCGGCTGCCCGAGCACAGCCACCCCGAGGAGCAGGTCGGCTACGTCACCCAGGGGGTGTTGACCCTCGTGGTCGGCGACGGCGGGACCGTCGAGGTGGACGGCGAGCGCGTCGAGACGGGCGAGCACCGGCTCGACGCCGACGACGCCTACCTCGTCCCCGGGGGCCAGCCCCACGCCGCGGCCAACCGCTCGGACGGCCTCGTCGAGGGCGTGGACGTGTTCGCCCCGCCGCGGACGGGCCCTGGCTGGCGGTGAGGCGGGCGCTGGCGCTGGTGGCCTGCCTGCTGGCGGTGGCTGCTGGCTGTAGCGCCGGCACGCCGGCCCCGACGGTGACGCCCGCGCCGGTGCCCGACAGCGGCGAGGCGACCGGTGCGGCGGTCGCCCCCGGCGTCTCCCAGGCTGGAGTCACCGACCCGGTCCGGCTGGAGACCGCCCACCGCCGGGCGCTGGCCGACACCTCGTTCCGCCGGGTGACGACAGTGACGGTGCGCCAGGGTGAGCGCACCGTCCGCTCCAGCGTCGAGACGGTCCGGGCGGACACCGCGGCCGGGCGGTACAACGTCACCTTGCGCGAGCGGACCAGTCCGGACTACTCCATCCGGCCGTTCGCCTCCCGGATCCAGTTGTGGGGGAACGGCTCGCTCCGACTGGTGCGGTTCGTGCGGATCAACGAGGTGAACTACCGGGTCGAGCGTGACCCGCCGGAGTCCGCGCCCGTCGAGGAGCTGAGCGATAGCGCAAGGACGGCGGCGCTGCTGGACGCGTTCGCGGTGGCGGTGGCCGGGCGTGGCGACGACGGCTACCGGCTCCGATCGACGCGGCTGCTGGTGCCCGCGGCGCTCGACCCCCCGGCGGTGCTGGAGGACGTCAACGACGCCAGCCTGATGGCGGTGGTCACCGAGCGCGGCGTGGTCCGGCGCTACAGGGTCCGCTACGAGGGAAGTATCAACGACGAGCCGGCGGTGGTCGTCCTCACGGGGCGGATCACGGGCGTCGGCGCGACGACCGTCGAGACCCCCGGCTGGGCGGGCGAGGCAGTCGAGAACGGGACGCAGACGGGTCCGGAGTCGCCTTAGGCGCTGTCCTCGACGGTGTCGGCGACGGCGGCGGCGAACTCGCTGGTCGCGAGCTTCTCGCCGCCCTCGATCTGTCGGTGGATATCGTAGGTGACCCGCTTCGAGGAGATGACCGCCTCGAGGGCGTCACGCACCAGGTCGGCGGCGTCCTGCCAGCCGAGGAACTCCAGCATGATGCGCCCCGAGAGGATCATCGCGCTGGGGTTGACCTTGTCCTGGCCGGCGTACTTCGGGGCCGAGCCGTGGACCGGCTCCGCGAGGAAGCGCCCGTCGCCGATGTTGGCGCCGGGGGCGATACCGAGCCCGCCGATCTGGGCGCCGGCGGCGTCGCTGAGGTAGTCGCCGTTGAGGTTCGGCATCGCCAGCACGTCGTACTGGTCGGTGCGGGTGAGCAGCTGCTGGAGCATGTTGTCCGCGATGCGGTCGTTGACGACGACGGCGTCCTCGGGCGCCTCGCCGTCGCGCTCCTCCCAGAGGGTGTCCTCCGTGATGACCTCCTCGCCGTACTCCTCGCGGGCGACCTCGTACCCCCAGTCCCGGAAGGCGCCCTCGGTGAACTTCATGATGTTGCCCTTGTGGACCAGGGTGACCGAGTCGCGGCCGTTCTCCAGGGCGTAGTCGATGGCCTGACGGACGAGCCGCTTGGTGCCGAACTCCGTCACCGGCTTGACGCCGATGCCGACCGGGCCGTCGTGGATGGTGTCGTCGAACCCCATCTCCTGCTCAACGAACTCCCGTACCTGCTCGACCTCCTCGGTGCCGGCCTCCCACTCGATGCCGGCGTACACGTCCTCCGTGTTCTCCCGGAAGTTGACCATGTCCATCTTCTCGGGCTCTTTCACCGGCGAGGGGACGCCGTCCAGGTGGAACGTGGGCCGCATGTTGACGTACAGGTCAAGTTTCTTCCGGAGCGCGACGTTGAGCGACCGGAAGCCGGCGCCGACGGGCGTCGTCAGCGGGCCCTTGATGGAGACGCGGTGCTCGCGCATCGCCTCGACGGTCTCCTGGGGGAGGTGGACCTCCTCGCCGTAGCGCTCGCGGGCGGACTCGCCGGCGTACACCTGCAGCCAGTTGAACTCGCGACCGGTCACCTCGGCGGCGGCCTCCAAGACGGTCTGGGCGGCCGGGCCGACGTCGCTGCCGATGCCGTCGCCGTACAGGATCGGGACGATGGGGTCGTCCGGAACGTCGAGTTCGTACGTGTCGGGGTCCGCGAGCTCGATCTGCCTTCCCCCTTCGGGGGCCTCGATGTGCTCGTAGGTCATACCGGCTTGTTCCCCCCTCGGGCCTAAAGCTCTCCCATCCCCTGCCGGGTACGGGACTGGGTGGCACGGGCGGGGTTTAACAGGTGCCAGGGCGTACACGACGTATGCGCGTCGTCAGCCTCCTCCCCTCGGCAACGGAGATACTGTACGCCCTCGGCGTCGAGCCGGTGGCGACCTCCCACGAGTGTGACTACCCTCCCGCCGCCCGGGAGCTGCCGGCGGTCAACCGGAGCCGGATCGACGCCTCCGCCTCGAGCGCCGAGATCGACAGCCAGGTGCTCCAGGCCGAGCGCGAGGGCGGCGTGTACGAGATCGATCTCGACGCCCTCCGCGAGGCGGACCCGGACCTCATCGTCACCCAGGGGCTGTGTGACGTCTGTGCCGTCGACCAGGTGGTCGTCGAGGACGCCGTCGACCGGCTGGGTCTGGAGACGGAGATCCTCACCACCGACCCCCACAGCCTCGCGGACGTGTTCGACGACGTCGGGCGCATCGGCGCCGCCGTCGGCGAGGACGAGCGGGCGGCGGAACTGGTCGGCGAACTCCGCGAGCGGGTCGAGGCGATCCGTGAGGCCGCGGCCGGCGCCGACCGACCCCGGGTCGCGGTGCTGGACTGGATGGACCCCGTAATGACCGCCGGTCACTGGGTGCCCGAACTGGTCGAGATCGCCGGCGGGGAGTACGGCTTCGACGCCGACGCGAGCGTCCCCCGGGAGTGGGAGGCGGTTCGCGAGTACGACCCGGACGTGCTGGTCGTCTCGCCCTGCGGGTTCGACCTCGAACAGACCGCCGACAACGCCGCGGACCTCACCGACCGCCCCGGCTGGGCGGAGCTGTCGGCGGTCGAGAACGACCGGGTGTACGCGCTGGACGGCCACCAGTTCGTCAACCGGCCCGGCCCGCGGCTGGTGGACACCCTGGAGCATCTCGCCGGCCTGCTCCACCCCGAGCGGTTCGAGCGCCCCCCGCGGGACGCCGCCCGGCCGCTGGCGCGGACCGTCGCGTAGGACCGCCGTCATACGGGGCGCCGTCGGATAATCGGTAGGGACCGGTAGTCTGTTACTCCAGGGCAACTATCGTCCTGACGGATGACCGTACGGTTCAGTCGGGCGGCGTACGACGAGCTGGTCGCACACGGTCGCGAGGGGGCGCCACGGGAGGTGTGTGGCGTCCTCGGGGGGTCGAACGGCACCGACAGGACGGTCCACGAGGTCCGGCGGGTCGAAAACGTCGCCCGGCGCCCCCACAGCCGGTACGAACTGGACGCCTCCGGGCAGTTCGAGGCGATGTCGGCCATTGAGCGCGCCGGCCACGAGGTCGTGGGGTTCTACCACTCGCACCCCAACGGGCCGCCGCGCCCGAGCGGGACCGACCGCGCGGAGGCCTGCTGGGAGGAGTACGCCTACGTGATCCTCGCGCTCGGCGGGGAGCCGTTCGTCGGCGCCTGGCGGCTCACCGGCGACGGCTTCGAGGCCGAGCGGGTGACCGTCGACGGCCTCGGCTAGTCCACCTCGCAGCCGCCGGCGTACTCCACGTTCGTAACGGAGTCGATGGCGGGCTCCTCGCCACAGACCGGGCAGTCCGGGTTCGGCCGGTACGGCACCGTCTCGAAGCTCGCGCCCGCGGCGTCGTACACCACCAGCCGCCCTTCCAAGGGGTCGCCGTGGCCGACGAGCAGTTTCACCGCCTCCGTCGCCTGGATGGTGCCGACGGTGCCCACCACCGCCCCGAGCACGCCCGCGGTGGCACAGTCCGGCACCGTCCCCTCGGGCGGCGCCTCCGGGAACAGGCAGCGGTAGCACGGCTCCCCGCCGGCGGTGACAGTGGTGGCCTGGCCCTCGAACCGGAGCACGGCGCCGTGAACGAACGGCACGCCCGCCAGCACGCCGGCGTCGTTGACGAGATAGCGCGTCGGGAAGTTGTCCGA
>Ga0207797_1002131_pt1 | contig 13863 bp, 9 predicted proteins | sample PRCRCaboRojoPR_6_FD_187275 | JGI IMG/M metagenome (GOLD analysis project Ga0207797, IMG submission 187275) | Marine sediment microbial community from Cabo Rojo, Puerto Rico - PR CR 10% Liquid 1 (SPAdes) | ecosystem: Environmental > Aquatic > Marine > Coastal > Sediment | place: Cabo Rojo, Puerto... | reverse complement strand
TGCAGCCCTTATACAGTAATAATGCATGGTGGTGTTTGACTATTTTCAGCAATTTTAGTAACTTAAGCCCATCTGAACTTCATGGCTAAAATGCACCTGTTGGGTGAAGGAGACAGATGGGCATGATCATTAGCGAAGTTACGCACAGTCGTTCCTCTCAGTTCGGTCATGCCGGACTGGCCTTGATCGGCGAAATGGCCAGAATATGCGGCATTGATGACCTGGGACGCAAGGTAAGCAAAGCCAAGCAGCCACAAATACAGGACGCGGAGATACTGAGAACGCTGTGCGGGCTTTTCTGCCAGGGCAAGACAGACTTTGACCACGTCAAGGAATACCGGGAGGACGAGTTCTTCCGAACAGCCCTTGGCATCTCCAGGACGCCTTCGGCCGAGATTCTCAGGCAGCGGTTCCAGGCCCTGAGCCTGCACACCGATTTGATGGAGCACCTGCCGGCATGCTCGCTTCGACTCTGGCAAAAGATGGGTATGAAGCCCGAGTACATACAGCATGACGATCGTTCCTGGGTCCGCATGGACATCGATACGGTCATCTTCGACAACGCCGATACCCAGAAAGAGGGAGCCGAGTTCACCTACACCAATCAGTTCGGCTTCCATCCCATATTCGCCCATCTGGGCGGCGGCTGGATGGTCAACGCCAAACTCAGGCCCGGCAGTGCCCACTCCTGTGCACCTGGAACCAGGGAATTCATTTCGCAGAGTCTCGACCATGGCCGGGCCATGGTCGAAGAGCCTCTCCTGGTGGTGGCTGACAGCGGCTTTGACAGCCAGGAGCTGATTGCAGACCTGGTCAAGGCTGCCAATACCGACTTCGTCATCAAGCACAACCTGAGACGGGAGAGCAAAGAGGCCTGGCTGGAGACGGCCAAAGCCCATTGCCAGGAAAAGCTGGTCTCGAAGGAAAACAAGGCCACCTACCGAGGCAGCATCCAGAGGGAGATTGCGGGCCTGGAGTCGCCGATCAGACTCGTATTCGAGGTCACCGAAACAACGAGCAAAAAAGGCCAGATGCTGCTCACTCCGGATATCACGGTCTTCGTGGCCTGGACGTCCCTGGATCTGGCGGAACGGGACGTCTTGAAGATCTACCGGGACCGCGGCACGAGCGAGCAGTATCATGCCGAGTTCAAGTCCGAGATGGACATGGAGCGGTTGCCGTCCGGGAAGTTTCAAGTGAACAGCGCTTTCCTGCTTTTGGGCATGCTGGTGTACAACATGCTCAAGGTGATCGGCCAAGACTTGGTGATCGCCAAGGCGGTAGGGCTGAAGAAGGCCACCCGTCGCCGGATGAAGACAGTCATGCGCAGCGTGATGTTTATGTGCGGCAAGATCACCAGGCATGCCAGGAAATGGAGGCTTCATCTTGGTTGTCCGGAGCCGTGGTTTGTGTTCTTCAACAAGCTTTTTCTTCGCCTCAAAGCTATATAAGAGCGACGAACAAGACTTCATTGCAGAACCAAGGGAGCAGTGCCCTTTATGAGTGTTTTTAAAGCCAATCATTGGCGAAAAGACGATAGGAAATATTCATTTTTGAATACTGATGGCTTATTTTGACCGCTTATTGTCTTCATCAATCGTACAAAAACCGAAAAAAGAACATTGGGCATCGGAACTCACGGATTCAGGTTTGGAACAATTTCAGGTCAAATGGTAGGTACAATTGTAGGCGAATTATTTGCGCCATCAGAATTAGACGGTAAAAAAACAGCTCCCTGTGAAGATTCGTAATATGGATAATAGAACATTTGAAGTAAAATACCCAAAATGGTATAATATACTTTTAGCAATAATATGCTCTTCTGCAATATTATTTTCTTCAGCATTAATTATTTTATTAATTATTAATAATAGCGATAAAATATTTTTTATATTTATTTTTTTAACTTTTATTATATTTTCAATTCTTTTATTATACTATATTGATTTTTATCATATTGTAGCATATGACAATTACATTGTATCATGTAATATTCTAAAAAAGAAGAAGACAGTAAAATGGAAGGAAATAATGACAGTAAAAAGAGCATTTAATTACCCTTTTTCTATGTTAGTAGTCTTCGTAACAAAAGACAATCATAAATTTTATGTTGTAAATGATATGGCTAATTTTGGGAAGCTTATAAGCACATTACAAGAAAAAAATCCAGATGCACAAATTAGAGTCAAACATAAATAGTGTGGTGAAAAGGGGTCAAATCTGCCGTTGACTCTTTTTAGACTCCTGACCATTCCAAATCAAAGCTGGCCCCGCGCGCTTGTTCATCGAAAATCTGGCATGAAGAAGCGCATTGCAATCACCTTGTATTTTCCAGCCGAAGCAAAAATCCAAAGAAAAGCATCGAAGATAGGTCTAACAAGCGGGTCGTACAGGGAGAAGAAAAAGAGAAGAAGGGCTTCTATACGTGGATGAGAAAAGAGTCAACGGCAGAGTTGACCCCTTTTGGAACGATTGAGCTTACACTCCATACAAAAAGTACAGCCTCTTGCGCACCGGGCAGATGCAGATGGTCTGGACCGGGAAGCGGAAAAGCATCTGGCACCGATGCTCCTGCTTCGGCTCGACACAGATCCCCACCTCGTCGATGTTTCCGGCCACCGGGCAGATCACCTCCTTGCCGTTGTTGAGGCACTGGAAGCTCTTCGGGCAGTTGAAGGTAATGCCCTCTAAAACCTTGTCATGATCTATGGCCATGGGTTCCGCCTTAAACAGACCCTTGCTCTGCCGGCCATCAGAAAGGTCATCCATGCGAGGCCTTCTGACACGTCATGGTAAAAAAATGTTTTCTCTGGGCAGGCTGCCCTTGGGCCACCGGATACCGATTCCCAATGGCCTTACGCACCAGAGCTTTCGTGCAGCGATCCCATCGAACGCAAGGCCTTCCTTTGTCGAAAGCGTAGCCTGACGATCTTTCAAATTTCTTTCACTGAAGGGCTATTCAGAGAAGGCTTGCCCCTCCATGTCGTCAAGCAGGTTCCCTCAGCCCGGCAAAGACGCGTCCTTCCTCAACCGACCGGCACGCAATCCTCTGAAAGGTCTGTCACTCTAAATCGATCCGTTCTCCAGAACCGAGATTTTTGGCCGTCCACATGGCCGCCTGGATGCGATTGGTCACACCGACCTTCTGAAAGATGTTATAGACATGCGTCTTGACCGTGCTCGAGCTGATGGACAGCTCCCCGGCAATCTCCGCATTGGTCCTGCCCGATGCAATCATCAGCAGAATCTCCTCTTCACGGGGCGTAAGTAACGAACCGCCGTTATTCGGCCATTCCGATGACCGAGCCGTCTGCACATTGTGCTGAATGTGCTCGAAAAGGATCTTTCTGGGGAACCAGATGTCGCCCTCCAAAAGACTGATCACCCCTTTCTTGAAGAGCTGCAGATCGAAATCGTCGTAGAAGACTCCACGGGCCCCGAGAGCAAGAACGCGGTGCTCGATGCCTATTCCCCTGGGAACATTGAACAGCGCCGATACACGATGAACAGAAGAGGCCAACTCCTGAAACTCCCGGATTGCCTGGCAAACGACATCGGCCTTATAGCCAAGATAGTCCATGAGCAGGAGATATGCGCTGATCTCAGGCTTCTCACAGGCTTCTTGCCCCAACGAGCGGAGCCTCTTGAGCCCACAGAGCTCACAGCTCAGCTCCAGCTCGTCCTGCACCACGCTGCTCAAGGTAATGTTCAACAATCGATTAGGGCTGACCAAAAGGACAGTCGCCGGCATCGAGCCCTCCGCTTCCATTGACCGCTTATCGCCGTCCGCTCCTTTTCCAGCCTTATCTCAGCTGAAAGTACGACCTTTGAGGGCTCTTCTGTAGCAATACGATCTTACACGGGTCTTACACTCAGCTTATAACGGAAGCGTTTCCAGCAGCCTCCTGGCGGCGGCCACTCTGCTCAGGGCCTCAAGAAGTGCCCAGCTTGGCCTTGATAGCCTCGGGATCGGCCTCCTTGACCTTGCTCATGAGCAGGTACATGGACGGAACCACGAACAGGGTGAACAGGGTCCCGATGAGCATGCCCGTGGTCACGACCAGGCCGATGTTAAAGCGGCTGACAGCTCCTGGCCCGGTGGCGATGAGCAGGGGGAAGACCCCCATGACTGTGGAGAAGGTGGTCATCAGGATGGGCCGGAGCCGGATGGAGGCGGCCTCGGCCGCGGCCTCGAACTTCTTCCAGCCCTGGAGCTGCAGATCGTTGGCGAACTGGACGATGAGGATGCCGTGCTTGCTGATCAGGCCAATCAGGGTGATCAGCCCGACCTGGGTGTAGATGTTCACCGAGGCCAGGCCCAGGGTCAGGAACATCAGCGCTCCGGAGATGGACATGGGCACGCTGACCATGATGATCAAGGGGTCCCGGAAGCTTTCGTACTTGGCGGCCAGGACCAGGTAGATGGTGATGACGGCCATGAAGAAGGTAATCATCAGGGCGCTGCCTTCCTGGATGTACTGACGGGACTGGCCGGAGTAGTCCACGGTGTAGCCCTTGGGCAGCATCTCCTCGGCCTGATTCTGCAGGAAGCCGAGGGCATCGCCCATGCTCACCCCTGGTGCCGGCACCCCGGAGATAATGGCCGAGTTGAGCTGCTGGAAGCGCTTCAGCTGCTGCGGCTGGACAGTCTGCTCCAGATCGACCAGGGTGGACATGGGGATCATCTGCCCGCTTTCAGTGCGGATCTGATAGTCCTTGAGCTGATCCGGGTTATAGCGCTCGAGCCGCTTGACCTGAGGGATGACCTTGTAGCTCCGGCCCTGAATGCTGAAGCGGTTGACGTAGTTGTCTCCGAGCATGATGCCCAGGTTGGCCCCGATCTCCTCCATGGTCAGGCCGAGGTCGGCCGCCTTGTCCCGGTCGATGTGCACGTCCATGCGCGGCAGATCGAACTTGAGATCCGAGTCCACGAACATGAACAGCCCGCTTTGCTGGGCCTTGGTCTTGAGCTCCTGCACCAGAGGGTACATCTGCCGGGGCGGCTCTGTGGAGCCGACCACGAACTGGACCGGAAGCCCCCCGCTGGATCCCGGCAAGGCCGGCAGGTTGAAGGCCACCGTGTCCAGGCCGGCGATCTGGCCGACCTTCTGCTGAACCAGCGGCTTGAGCTCCATCTGGGAGCGCTCCCGCTTGCTCCAGGGCCGCAGGGCCATGCCGGCGAAGGCCGTGTTGCCGATGCCTCCACCGCCGGGGCTGCCACCGGTGATCTTGAAGACGTGATCGGTCTCCGGAAAGGAGGCCAGGATGTCGTAGATCTGATCGGAGTAAAGAGACAGCTGCCCCATAGCCGCATTGGGGGCGGCTGTGCCCTGAACCAGGATCAGCCCCTTGTCCTCGGTCGGGGCCAGCTCCTTCTGGGCCAGGCTGAACAGGAAGTAGCAGCTGACCAGCACGGCCAAGGAGAAGACGACCATGGCCGGCAGGGAGCGCAGGCAGGCCTTCAGGCCCCGCAAGTAAATGGACCGTAGCCGGTTGAAGAAACGGTCGGTCAGGCTGACCAGGCCCCAGCGGCGGTCCTTGCGACTGGGCTTGAGGATCTTGGAGCACATCATCGGGGTCAGGGTCAGAGCCACCGTGCTGGAGATGACCACCGCCCCGGCCACGGTGAAGGCGAACTCGGTGAACAGCGTCCCGGTCAGCCCGCCCATGAAGCCGATAGGGGCGTAGACCGAGACGATGGCGATGGTCGTGACGATAACCGCCCCGACCAGCTCCCGGGCCCCTCGAATGGCCGCATCCAACGGTTTGATGCCCTCCTCGACGTGGCGGAAGACGTTCTCCATGACCAGGATGGCGTCGTCGACCACCAGTCCGATGGCCAGGACCATGGCCAGCAGGGTCAGCAGGTTGATGGAGAAGCCCAGCAGCAGCATGATGAACCCGGCCCCAATGAGCGACAAGGGCATGACCACTGAGGGGATGATCACGGCCCGGACCGATCCCAGAAAGAGGAAGATGACCACGATGACGATGACCAGGGCGATGCCGATGGTCTTCTGGACCTCCTGGATGGAGTCCTCGATGTACTCGGTGGCATCGTAGGGCACGGACATGTCCAGGCCCTGGGGCAGCTGGGACTCGATCTCGGGCAGGACCTCCCGGACATCGGCGATGACCGTCAGCGGATTGGCCGTGGGCAGGACGCTGATGCCGATAAAGGTGGCGCTGATGCCGTCAAAGCTGACCTGGACATCGTAGTTTTCCGCCCCGAGCTGCACTTCGGCGATGTCCCCGAGGCGGACGATGCTTCCATCGCGCTCGGTCACGGCCAGCTGGCGAAACTCCTCGGCCGTGTGGATGTTCGTGGTGGCCGAGAAGTTGACCGTTATGAGGTTCCCTTTGGTCGAGCCCAGGGCCGAAAGGAAGTTGTTCTCCTGGAGCACCTCGTAGATCTGCCGAGGCGTCAAGTTCAGGGCGGCCATCTTCTCCGGCTTGAGCCAGATGCGCATGGAAAAGGTCCGGGCCCCAAGGATCTCGGCCGCCTGAATGCCGTCCACGGCTTGAATCTGGGGCTGGACCACCCTGGTCAGGTAGTCGGTGACCTGGTTGGGCTCGAGGACGTCACTGAAGAAGCTGAGGTACATGGACCGCGAGGTCGAGCCAACGGAGACGTCGATAACCGGCTCCTCGCTGCCCTCGGGGAGATCGTTCTTGACCTTGTTCACCTTGGAGGTCACCTGCGACAGGGCCTCGTAAGGGTCGTAGTCCAGACGCAGGTGGGCCGAGATGGAGCTCAGACCCTGGACCGAGGAGGACTCCAGGTAGTCGATGCCGTCTACCCCGGCGATCTCGCGTTCCAGCGGCGTGGTCACGAAGCCCTTGACCAGCTCGGCGTCAGCTCCAATATACGGTGTGTTCACGGTGATGACCGCGTTGGAGGTCTCCGGGTACTCCCGCACGTTCAAGAGCTGCAGGGAGCGCATACCCAGAAGGAGGATGAGCAGGCTCAGGACCGTGGCCAGGACCGGCCGCTTGATGAAGATGTCGGTGAAGTACATGCGCTAGGTATCCGTAACCTCTGGGTTGGCTTGAATGTCCGGCTTGACGCTGTTGTTCACCAGGACGCGCGCGCCCTCCCTGAGCTTGTGCTGCCCCACGGTCACCACATAGTCCCCCGGCTTGAGGCCTTGCAGGATGGCCACCTGATCCCCGCGCTTCTCGCCGGTGGTCACAAACCGCCTCGAGGCGGTGTAGACCGGCTGGCCCTGCATCTCCTCTCCGCTCTTCTCCAGGATGAAGATCACGTCGCCGTAAGGGTTGTAGTTGATGGCTGTCTGGGGCAGAGTGATGACCTCCTCCCGGGTGGGCAGCTGGATGGCCACCTGACCGAACATGCCCGGTTTGAGCTTGCCCTTGGGGTTGTCCAGAGTCGCCTGGATACGGAAGTTGCGAGTCTGCTCGCCCACGATCGGCTCAATGGCCGTGATCGTGCCGTTGAAGCTCGTGCCTGGCCAGGAGTCGACGCTGACCTGGACAGCCTGCTCCAGCTCGACATCGCGCAGATTTTGCTGCGGCAGGGAGAAGCGCACGTAGATGGGGTCCAGGGACTGGAGCCTGGCAATGGGCGTCCCCGGAGCCAGGTACTGACCGAGATCGACCTGGCGGATGCCCAGCACGCCCGAGAAGGGAGCCTTGATGGTCTTCTTCTCGATCAGGGTCCGTTGCCTGGCCACCTCGGCCCGGGCCTGCTTGTACTTGGCCCTGGCTTCGTCCAGGTCGGACTGCGGGGCCATGTTGCGCTCGACCAGGGTCTGCATCCGCTCGAACTGGATCTGGGCCAGCTCCCGGGCCGCCAGCAGGCTCTCCAGGGTGTCCCGGTCGGCCTGAGTATCCAGCTTAACCAGCGGCTCGCCGGACTGAACCCTCTGCCCGGACTCGAAGGTGATCTCCGTGACCAAGCCGGCTACCTCCCCAGTAACCTGGACTCCCTGCACGGCATGGAAGGAGCCCACCGCGCTGAGGGACGGTTGCCAAATGGCCGTATCGGCTTTACTGGCGGCCACCGAGACCGGCGGGGGCTTCCGCTGGGACAGGGCCTCCTTGGTTTTCAGACCCACGTAATACTTGTAGGCGAAGACCCCGCCGAAGATGACGCCCGCCACAAGGATGGCGATAAGTATGCGCTTCATTGGACCTCTCCATCCAACCGTCTGATTATCCACGTCACTTCAAGGTGCTGTGCCTGCCGTACCCGGCCCATTTCCGAATAGAAAGCGGGGCGGGCTGGTCAGCGGCCAAAGGTTCTTCTGCCCCTCTGGCGTCTTGGCCCCTCTGGACTGAGTGGGAGCCACGTTCAGCCGTTGCCGGAGGCCTGAATAAACTCGTTCACTCGATCCTGCTCGAAGGTGCCTGTGGCCAGCTCCAGGCGCAGGAGGTTGAGCTGGTAGTTGTAGTAGGCCAGGGAGAGGCGCCGCTCGGCCTCGTTCAGGGCCGTCTGGGCGTCGACCACGTCCACGGAGGAGGCCAGCCCCTCGTTGAACTGGGCCACGATCTGCTCGTAGTTGGCCGCGGCCGAGTCAACCTCTTCCTTGAGGCTCTCGATGACCTTCTCCTGGGTCTTCAGGTCGAGGTAGACCGAACGGATCTCCGCACCGATGGAACGCTTCAGCCGCTGGTAATCAGCACCCAGCTCGGCCTTGCGGCGCCGGGCCCGGCTGACCTCGGCCATATCCCTCAGGCCGGTGAACAAGGGGTAGGAGGCCACCAGGCTAACCCGCCAGTCATCCTTCTCGCTGGTGTAGATCTCCTCGTCGGATCGGTTGTAGCTGCCCTCCAGGGAGAGCTGGGGCCAGAAGTCCCCTTGCTCAGTCTGCACCGTCTCTCCGGCGGCCTGCAGGCTTTTGGCCAGCTGCTGCAGGTCGCGGCGCTTGTCCATCCCCCGAAGCCTGAACTCCTCGGGCGAGACGTCCTCGAGGCGATCCTCCGGGATTTCCTCCAGCCTGGACGGAATCTCCTCGACGCCCATCTCCAGGCGCAGGTTCTCCAGAGCCACAGCCCGCTGGTTCCGAGCCCGCTCGAGCTGCTCCCTGGCCCTGGCCACCTGAACCTCGGCCCGGAGAACGGCCGTCTTGTTGACCAGCCCGACATCGAGACGCTGCTCAGCCCGCTCCAGCTGACGCTTCGTCCGCCGGATCTGATTTTCGGCGATGACAATGTTCTCTTCGGCCAGCAGAACCTCGTAGTACTGGACTGCCACATTGAAGAGCACGGACTGGAGCTGCCTGAAGTGGCGTTTGCTTTGGCTCTCCAGGGAGTACTCGCTGGCCTGGCGGCGGTTCCAGTACTTGCCGCCCTGGAAAAGGTGCTGGCTGGCCGCGATGGTCAGCTGCCCGTACTCGTCAATCGGGTCGGTTCCGGGAAAGAGCGGCTCGATTTCCTTTTCCTTATTGTATGCGGCCTGGGCATTGACCTGCGGCAAAAGCGACGAGGTGGCGATTCGCACGTCCTGCCTGGCTTGGCGCACCTGCTCCCTGGAGGAGCGCACCTGGTTGTTGTGCTTTAAGGCCGTGCTGAAGGCCTCTTCCAGGGTCAGCTTGGTTGCATTGCCTTCGGAGGCCCACAGGCCGGCCGGACCGGCCGCGAAAAGCAGCCAGGCGGCCGCCAGGCCGACGAGCGCGGAGAATGCTTTCATGGCCTGCTCTCCTTCGCTGGCTTCCCCAAAAATCCGATTGCTTCGCTGCAGTCAAGCATTCAGACTTTTCCAAACAGCCAGGGACTTGGGTTTTCAATAGAGATCGTATCCGCCCGCTCTCCCTGCACCCGCGTTATCGATCACCTTTAGCCATCTCGCGTGCACGTTTGCATGTGCCGCTCAGACTATTGACAAAGGGGAACCTGCTTCGTTGCTACGAAAAGTTCAGACCCTCGCGTATGGCAGAATACGCTTCAGGCCTGATTTTTTCCGGCGCCTCGCATCTGCCTCATTTTGAACAGCCTGATTGCAAGGCTCTTCAACACGCTGCTATGAACCTCACCCGTCAAGCCCGGCTGAGTAAGTTAACTGACCTGCTCCTGCCGGATGCCGTTCAGGACGATGTCCAGCAGCAACGGCCCAAAGGCCTCCTTGGGCCGATAGTTGAAAAAGACAGCCCCTTCCAAAACGGAGATGAGGAAACGGTGCATCAGGAAAGCCAGGGTGCCGGCATCCGTGATCCGAAAGCGCCCCTGCTCGATCCCCTGCCGAAAAACCCATTCAATAACCTGCAGAACGGCGTCGAGCTCAGCCTTGAGCTCGTCCTGCTCTATGCCGATCAGCTGGGTTCCCTCGGTCAGAATGATCTCGATCAGCTCCCGGGAGTGGTCGTAGAGCCCGAAAAAGACATTGACCATGATCTCCAGGTTCTCCTCGGGGCTGGCCGTATCCTGAATGGAGCGCCGGAGATCGGCCTCCAGGTCCTGAATGCCCTGGCGGATAATGGCGGTAAACAGCCCCTTCTTGTCACCGAATCTGCGGTAGACCGTGCCCTTGCCCACCCCGACCCGATCAGCGATATTCGAGACCACGGTCCGGTGGTAGCCGGACTTGGCGAACTCCACTCTGGCGCCTTCAAGAATGCGCCGGTTGATTGAGTCTTTGTACATGACGTCTCCCACCTGCGGACGGACCGGTCCGTCCGGAAGCCTTTAAAGTTAGGCAAAGACGCCAATGCTGTCAAGAGATCAGCTCACAGAGGGCAGAAAGCAGAGGACAGAGAGCAGATGTTCGGGGGCCACGGCCACGGACAGGCGGAAGACCCGCAACCCCGGAGGTGCATCAGGCCTCTACCTCCAGACCGAATCGAGCGGTCCTGTCCAGGCCACCCTTTGCGAGCTCCGCCTCCAAGCCCTGTAACACGGCCTTGAAGTGCATGTCCCAACGACCCGAGAAAAGCCCCCTCCACCAAACAGTATTGCGGTTATACGTTTTTTAAAACCATTCCAAAGATGGAACGCAGCTGAGCGATTGCAATCGCTCAGCTGCGTTCCACAAACGCCTTGAAGGCCTGAAGCCCTTCGGCGATCTGGTCCCGCCCGATCCCGGAGTAGGCTAGACGGAGGTAGGACTGGTCCTCTTCTGGCAAAGGCCGTCCGAAGTGGTGCCTCCCGCAGACAGACACCCCCGTGGCCTCAAGGAGCTCCCGGCGGAAGGTCTCCACGTCGGAGCCCCGTTCCTCGAGCAGCTCGGTGATGTTCGGGTACAGGTAGAAGGTCGAGTCCGGCCGGCAGCAGCTGACTCCGGGTATGTCCCTGAGCAGGTTCACGGCCAGGTCACGCCTGGCCCGCAAGCGTTCCAGCATGGCCTCGACCTCGCCGTCACCCTGCTGCAGGCCGGCCAGGGCCCCATGCTGGACAAAGTGGTTGGAGCAGGACTCGTCGTTGACGTTCAGGCGGATGATGGCCTCGATGAGCTCCCGGGGGCCGATGGCGGCGCCCAGCCGCCATCCGGTCATGGCGAAGGTCTTGGAGAAGGTGTACAGGATGAGGCAGCGCTCCTGCATTCCTGGCAGCCCGGCCAGGGACTGCCTGCCCTCGGCATAGCAGATGTCGAAGTAGGCCTCGTCCAGCAGAACAGTCAGCTCGTGCCGGTCTATCAGCTCGGCCAGTCGGGACAGCTCGTCCGGAGAAAAGCGTCCCCCGGTAGGATTGTGCAGGTCGTTGATGATCATCAGCCTGGTCCTCGGGCCGATCCGGTCCTCAAGATCGTCAAGATCCACAGTGAAGCGCCCGTCGCGCTCCACGTAGGGGTACGGCACAGCCGCACCGCCGTGGAAGTCGATCTGGGACTCGTAGATAGGGAAGCCCGGAGAGGGATAGAGAACGCCGTCCCCGGGGTTCATCAGGCTGAGGATGAACTTGCCGATGACCGGCTTGCCCCCCGGCTGGACAGCCACGTTATCCATGGTGTAGCTGGTGCCCCGGCTGGCGTTGACCTCCTGGGCCAAGGCCTCCCGGAGCTCCGGAATGCCTCCGTTGGGGCAGTAGCCTGTCTTGCCCTCGCGTACAGCCTGAAAGGCGCCCTGCACCACGCTCTGTGGCGTCGGCAAGTTGAGATCGCCCAGATGGAACGGGTAGACTGGGTTCCCCTTGGCGGCCTGGGACGCGGCCTCGGCCGATACGGCAAAGGCCGTCTCGGTGCCCAGCCGCTGTATTCGTTCAGCCAGCTGCATAGCAAACCTCCGATGATGTGTTCTAGGCTGATGCCTCTTGCGCGATGGCTTATTTTTACCCATTTCGTGCAATGCACCAAATGAGTAAGGAATCTGGCCCGAGCCCTTTGCTGACTTTGGCGACGCCATCGTTGCCTCGGTCTGCGCCAGCGTCAAGGGCTCTGCTGTTGCCACCTTCGACCAGAAGTTCGCAGCCGAGCTGAAGCTTTGCGGCCTCCCGCTCGCCACGGTGTAGGTCCTGAGCATTCGATTTGCGAACGAACCAGAATCGGAACCTGAGAAGTCGTACCATCAAGACACGAAGGAACACGAAGCACAGAAAAAAAGAAACCCGTCCCTGAGGCTGAGCCTGCCGCAGGGAGTGGGCGCTCTCCCTCCGGGGATACAGGCAAGCTCCTCTTCCCACGAGCATCTGTACGGCCTAACCATTTCCAGCAATGCACCAAACGAGAAAGATAGCCTCTTTCACGCCGGCATCTTCCATCTCGCCCTTCATGACCTTCATGGTATATTACTCATTTAGTGCATTGCTCGAAATGGGTAAAAATGGCCCATGAAGACCATGAAGTCAAAAAGCCCTGCTCTTCTTCGTGGTCCTTCGCTCCCACGGTGGCCAGCAGCCCCCTCACATGCCCTCCAGGAACATGCGCACCCCTTCCTCGAGCATCTGCACGGCCAGGAGAATGAGGATGAGCCCCATGAGGCGCTCTGCAGCCCGGGCTCCCTTCTGGCCTAAGACATCCTTGAGGCTGACGAACAGAAGCATGATGCCCAGGGTGGCCGCCCAGGCCAGGAGCAGCGCCCCGGAAAGGAGGAGGGTGTTGCTGTCCCGGTGGGCGTAGAGCATCACCGCCGCCAGCAGTGTCGGTCCGGCTATCAGCGGGGTGGCGATGGGTACGATAAACGGCTCGGACTCATACTCGTCCACCGCGCCGTGCTCCTCGGGGAAGATCAGCTTCAGGGAGATGATGAACAGGATTATCCCGCCGGCCACCCGAAGCGTGGACTGCTCGATATCGAGCAGGTTCAGCAGCCATTCCCCGAGAAACTGGAACGCGAGCGCGAGAACCAGGGCGATGACCAGCTCCCGGGCGATGATCCGGCGCTGACGCCATGGGGGATGGTCCTTGAGGATGGCCAACGTTGCCGTGGAGTTGGCAATGGGGTCCATGATCAGAAACAGGGGGAAGGCCAGCTCGAAGACGGACCGGAAGGTTTCCATAGTGGTTGTATTGATTTTGTTGGTTTAAGCGGTGAGCAACCGCTCTGCTTTCAGCTTTTGCAGGCTCAGAGCAACCACCCTCCGCCCCCTCCTTGGAAAGCTGGTCTTTACCCACACTTGACACAGTGGGTCGGCAGAGAAGATTTTTAGCCGCCCGCTCGAGGACTCGCTCGACCCACAGAGACGCACACGGACATTTTTCTTCCGCCTGGCCGACTCTGGCCAGGCGGAAACCTGCCGCCGCTGACGCGGCAGGGAAATGAGCATCCATGACCACGGCTTCCCGACATTGCCTGAGCCTTCATACTTCTTTGCCCCGCCCGAAAGGGCGGCAAGAGCTTTCTGCCGGCCATTGTCGGCCGGCAGAAAATTCTTTTTCGTCTGTGTCCGTCTGTAGCTTGCCCCTCACCCACTGTATTGCCACTGAAACCTGAACCTCGTGGTATCAATGAACCTGAACCTTTGATCCATGTA
>Ga0207797_1002130_pt1 | contig 13864 bp, 13 predicted proteins | sample PRCRCaboRojoPR_6_FD_187275 | JGI IMG/M metagenome (GOLD analysis project Ga0207797, IMG submission 187275) | Marine sediment microbial community from Cabo Rojo, Puerto Rico - PR CR 10% Liquid 1 (SPAdes) | ecosystem: Environmental > Aquatic > Marine > Coastal > Sediment | place: Cabo Rojo, Puerto... | reverse complement strand
GAGGTCGTCGCCGTCGACGACCGGCATCCGGCGGACGCCCTCGTCGTGCATGGCGTTACACAGTTCGAGGATCCCGGTGTCGACGTCGACCGTGACCGGGTCCTCGGTCATCATCTGGCGCGCGGTCATCTCCGTCGAGTCCAGCGCGTCGGCGGCGATCCGCACCGCGATGTCTCGATCCGTCACGAGTCCGACCGGCGCGCCGTCCTCGACGACGACGACGCTCCCGACGGTCTCGTCTCGCATCGTCGTCGCTACCTCGTTTACCGGTGTGTCCGGGGAGGCTGTCACCACGTCCTCCCGCATGATGTCGGCGATAGTCATGGTCTCGTTCCCACGCGTAACGTCGTCGAGACAACAGTTAAGTCGGTCTTCGGTTCTCACTGGTTGGGAAGGCGCCACACGCAGAGCGAGTGCCGCGACGGGGGAGACGCGGTCGAGTCAGGCCGACCCGCCGTCGGCGCCGTGATGGAAGTTGTCGAGCAGTCGGTCGCCGAACGCGAGGACGAGCACGGCGCCGACGAGGTCGAACAGCAGGTCGTAGAGCGTGTCGTGCCTGCCGTACGGCACGAGGATCGGTTCGAGCCCGACGCGCCGGAAGGCGGCGTGGATGACGTACTCCACGAGTTCCCAGAGGACGCCGAGGCCGACCACGACGGCGAGCACGCGCGGTCGCGGGTCGCGCCCGCGGCGACGGGCGAGCGCGTGGACGACCCCGCCGAGCACCGACGCCGAGTGCGTGTGGGTGAGGTGGTCCCACCACCAGACCTCCTCGTAGGGGCCGAGCATCCCGGCGGCGTGGGTCAGGAGCGCCGTCACGGTGTAGAGCCGCTGCCACGCCCGGAACTCCACGTCGAAGAGGCGTTCGGCGACGCCGGGGAGGTAGCTGAGCACCAGCGCGAAGAACGCGTTGACGACCGCCCCGAGGTCCCGCCGGTGGAGTCCGACGACGAAGACGGCGACGATCCCGTATCTGACGCCGCGCTCGGCCTCCCGCGCCACCGACGTCTGTCGAGGGTCCGTCACGAGTCTACAGGACGTACGTCCGTACAGGACTACAAATATCGACCGATCCGGTCCGGTTGGGCTCCGGGCGGCGGGTCACGCCCCGAAGCTGTGGGTGTTCGTACTCCCACAGTTCGGACACTTCGTCAGCGTTCCCAGCGGCGGATAGTCGACGCGCTCCCACTCCTCGCTCGTCTGCGGGGCCTCGAAGCCACAGTTGACGCACTTGACTCGGGTCGTGGTGGACGCCTCTCGGGCCATGCGCGACTCTACGCGCCGAACCCTCATCATCGTGGTGACGGCTCGCCTCGGCTGACCGGGCGAGCGACGCGGTCGACCGGCGGGCGGACGCAGAAAAATGGCGGAACGGCGCTCGGACCGGGACTCTCAGCCTTCGTGGTGGTCGACCACCTTCTCGAACTCGGCGGCGACGGTGTCCCAGTCGACGACCTCGAAGAACGCGTCGACGAACCCTCCGCGGTCGGGACCGAACTGGTAGTAGTAGGAGTGTTCCCAGACGTCGAGCGCCATGATCGGGTGGCTCGACCAGAGCGCGCCGTCGTTGTGGCGGTCGACGGGCAGGTTCCGGAGCTGTTTGGCGACGGGGTCGTAGACCAGAAGCGCCCACCCGCCGGCGGGCCAGCCCGCCGCCTCGTGGAACTCGGCTTTCCACCCCTCGTAGGAGCCGAAGTCCGCCTCGATCCGGTCGCGGAGGTCGCCCTCCGGCTCGCCGCCGCCGTCGGGAGACATGCACCGCCAGAAGAGGTGGTGCAGGTAGTGACCGCTGCCGTTGTGGCTCACCGAGCGCATCGCCGACGCCGAGCCGCTGGCGTCGCCGGCCTCGCGGTTCTCCATCAGGGTCTCTTCGGCGGCGTTGAGTCCGTTGACGTAGCCCTGGTGGTGGGTGTCGTGGTGCCACTCGAGAATCTGCTGGTCGATGTGCGGTTCGAGCGCGTCGTAGTCGTACGGGAGCGGCGGTAGTTCCGCTTCGGATAGTTCGGGCATGTGAGCACCCCAACATGTACATCGTCGACGACGACCATAATGCTCCCGGCGCGTGCGGTGGACGCCGCCGACCCGGAGCCGCCGACGGCCGGTCCGTGCGACCGGGAGCCACAGCTATGTCCGTCCGGGCACAATCCGCGGCCATGCCCGTCGCTCCGAAGCGCTGGCAGGTCGGGACGACGCTCGTGGTGCTCGGCCTCGCCGCCGCGTCGAGCCTCCTCGGGCTGTTTCGTCCCGGTCACTACGCCGGTCCGCAGGCGCTTCTCGCCCGAACGCGGGTCGAGGACGCCGTCGTCCTCGCGGTCGGCGTGCCCGCCCTCGCGGTCGGTCTCTGGACCGCGCGCCGAGGGTCGCTGCGCGGTCGGATCGGCTGGCTCGGCGCGCTCGGCTTTCACGCCTACGTGTGGACGTCCCGGTCGGTGTCGCTTGCGTTCAACGACTTCTTTCTGGGCTACGTCGCGCTGCTCACGCTCTCGCTTTTCACGCTCGTGGCCGGCGTGCTCGAGACCGACGCCGACGCGGTCGGGCGCCGTCTCGACGGCCGGCTCTCCAGTCGGCTCTACGCCGGCGTCCTCGCCGTCGTCGCGGCCGGTCTCGCGCTCCTGTGGCTCTCCGAGGTCGTGCCAGCCACGCTCACCGGGACGACGCCGGGGATCGTCGCGGAGTTCGGGCCGCGCGGCCTCGGCACCTACGTCGTCGACCTCGGACTCGTCGTCCCCTCGCTCGCGGTCGCCGCGGGGTGGCTCTGGCGGGGCCAGCCACGGGGGTATCTCGTCGGCGGCGCGTTGCTCGTCTTCGGCGCGCTGCTCGCTCCCGTGCTGACGGCCATCACCGTCGTCGACCTCCGGACCGGCGTGCGGATGACCGCCGGCCTGATCGCGGGGACGGTCCTGCCGCCGCTCGTCGCCGCGGCGTTCGCCGCGACGTATCTCCGCGCGCTCGGATCGGACGGTTAGACGGGCGGACGAGCCGTCCGGACGGGCCGTCTCGGAGATGAGCGACGCCGCCCGCGTCGTGGTGGGTTTTTTGCGCCCCTCGCTCGTCGTCACGCGTGCCATGCGCGCTGTCAGACTTCACGAACACGGTGGCACCGACGTCCTGCAGGTCGAAGACGCAGACCGTCCAGACCCGGCCGAGGGCGAACTGCTGGTCGAGATAGCGGCCTCGGGCGTCAATCCCGTGGACACGTACTTCCGCGACGGCTCCTACGAGCCCTGCGGCCTGCCGTTCACGCCCGGCGTCGACTTCGCGGGGACCGTCGCCGACGCCGGCGACGTCGAGGGGTTCGAGGCCGGCGACCGCGTCTACGGGACCGGCATCGGGAACGGGAGCTTTCAGGGGAGTCTCGCCGAGTACGCGGCCGTCCCCGAGGACCGGGTCGTCCACCTCCCCGACGGCGTCGCGTTCGACGCGGCGGGCGGCGCGGGCGTCGTCGCCGTCACGGCGTGGCGGGCGCTCGTCCACCACGCCGACCTCCGCCCCGCCGAGTGGTGTCTGATCCACGGCGGGAGCGGGGGCGTCGGACACGCGGCCGTGCAGATCGCCGACGCGGTCAGCGCCCGCGTCGTCGCCACCGCGGCCCCCGAGTACCACGACCGACTTCGGGAACTCGGTGCCGACGTGGTGCTGGACTACGCGCGCGAGGACCTCCAGGCGGCGGTCCTCGAGGCGAGCGAGGGCGGCGTCGACGTGGTGCTGGACCACCGCCTCGACGACTACCTCCAGTTCGACGCCGAGGTGGCCACACAGGGCTGTCGCGTCGTCGGCATCGGCGAGAACGACCCCGCGGTCGGCTTCACCGACGACGGCGTCGCCCGGTCGAAGGACGTCACCTACCAGTTCATGATCATGTTCAACGCCCCCGACCTCCGCGTGCCGCTTCGGGGCGTCGCCCACCTCATGGCGACCGGTGCGCTCGACGTCGAAGTCGCTCGCTCGTACGGCCTCGACGAAGCCGGCGAGGCTCAACGGGCCGTCATGGAGGACAGTTTCCTCGGCAAACTCGTCGTCGAACCCTGACGGGCGCGCCGCGGTGACTAAATTTCTGATTTTACCGTTCGACGGTATTACGTTCGTCCCGGCGCTCGTTCGAAGTGCCTGCACGTCCCGTGCAGGTCCCCGTTGCCCCGAACGGTACCGGGCGATCCCCCGTCGCCCGGCATCCCTGCCCACCGGGTGCGTCCGTCCCCTGTGCCGTGCCCCCGACGCAGCCGGTGTTTTCTGCGGCTCAGCCGCTGTCCTCCGGGACCGCGTCGCGGCGGTACGCCGCGAGTCCGGCCTCTACCGCGGCGGCGAACGCGCTCGCGCCGACGGTCGCGCACGCCGCGCGAAGCGACAGGCCCACCGAGCGTCGGCAGCGCGAACAGTCCGAAGACCGCGACGGGTCACCGGCCGAGTGCGGACTCCTCGGGGGGGCGCGTCCGGCGAGAGGGTGCAGGTCGACGCCGACGGGAGCCGTGTCGCGACCGGACCGAGCGAAGCGGTACCGCCCGGAACCGTCACCACTCGAACAGGACGTAGAGCTCGTGGTCGTTCCGACAGACGAGCGGCCGCACTTTTCGTCTCGCCGCGTTCGCCTCGGGTTTCTTCACCGCGGTGACCGATTTCACCGTCGCACCTCTCGGGAGCCCCATCTCGACGTCGGACCCACATCGCGGGCACTGAAGTTCCGTGATCGCCACTGTTCGAATCGAAGCGAGGGCGGCGGTTAAGCGTTTTCGCGCCCGCGGCGGCCCGATACCCACTCAGTTGGGGTCGTTTTTGATTGGCCCTCCGTCCGACGATGTAGACGAGCCATGAGCAACGAGTCGCAGTTCGGTACGGCGCGGCTGTTCCGGGGCGCGGTCGGCGGGGTCCCGCTGACCGTGTCGCGGGTGGCGCTGATCCTCCTCACCGCGGGGTTCGCCGTCGGCCGACTGGTGGACCTGCGGGTCCCGCTGCGGGTGCAGGCCGGCGTCTACCTGCTGGGGATGGTCGCGATGAACTTACCGCACGGCGGCTACGAACACTTCGCCAACCTTCGCCGGCGCGCGGCCTCCTTCCAGGGCCGGTACGTCGGCGCGTATCTGCTCGCCATCGCCCTCTTCGCGGGGCTGTTTTTCGTCTCGCCGGTCGCGGGGCTCGCGCTCGCCATCGCCGTTGCCGTGGCGAAGGGCGGCTTCGGCGACGTCCACGTGATGGAGGCGCTGTACGGCACAGCGCACATCCGGTCGCGACCTCAGCGCTGGCTCGCCGCGGCGGTTCGGGGCGGTGCGGTGATGGTCGTCCCGATGGTGTTCTGGCCCGAGACGTTCTACGCGTTCAGCACTATCATGGTGAACATCTTCGAGCCGGGCGCGCTGTCGGGCGTCGCCGGCGACCTCGGGACGCGGCGGCTGCTGCTGGGCGGCGGCTACGGCACCCTGCTGGTCGCGCACCTCGGCCTCGGCTATCGGCGGTCGGCGGCCACCGGATCGTTCCTCGCCGACGCCGCGGAGACGCTCCTGCTCGTGGGCTACTTCGCGGCCGTCCCGGTCGTGATCGCGGTCGGTCTCTACTTCCCGCTGTGGTACTCCGCCCGGCAGGTCGCCCGCACCACGGCGGTCGACGACCGGGTCGTCGACTCCGACGAGCACTCGGGGCTGCTCGACGCGCTCGAATCCGACGACCCCGAGCGAGTCGCGCTCGCCTCGTGGGGCGTCCTCATCGCCGGGAGCATCGCGACGTTCGGCCTCGCCGCCGTGCTGTGGACGCTCTCGCCGCAGCCGCTGGGCGGTGCCGGCCTGCTCGTCGGACTGGTGGCGTTCTGGAGCATCTTCATCAGCATCGTCGCGCTCCCCCACGTCGTCGTCGGCGCGTGGCTGGACCGCGAGCGCGGCATCTGGTACGTGCCGTGAGCGTCGCCGGAGCCCACGAGAGTACCGCCGACCGACCGACTCCCCACGGACGACGATTCCGATTCCGACACCGACCATGATCGACGGCACCCCACTCAGAGACGAGGCGGTCACCGTCGTCGGCGGTGGGGTCGCGGGCCTCGCGGCCGCGGCCCACCTCGCCAACGCCGGCGCGAACGTGACCGTAGTGGAGCGAAACGACGCGCTCGGCGGCGTCACCAACCGGCTCGAAGTCGGCGCGTTCACCTTCGACACCGGCCCCTCGTGGTACATGATGCCCGACACCTTCGACCGGTTCTTCGGGCAGTTCGGGCACTCGGCCGACGACTACTACGAGGTCGAACGGCTCGACCCGCAGTATCGGGTGTTCTTCAAGGACGGCGACAGGGTCGATATCAGGCCCGACCGCGACCAGATCCGCGACGTCTTCGAGTCCTACGAGGACGGGGCCGGCGACGCCCTCGACGACTATCTCGCCGAGGCCGAGCGAACCTACGAGGTCGGCATGGAGCACTTCGTCTACGAGGACCGCTCGCGCATCCGCGACCTGGTCGACCCGAGCGTCGTCAACGCCGCCCCTGCGCTCACCCACCTCGGGTCGATGCAGCGCTACGTCGAGGAGTACTTCGACGAGCCGAAACTCCAGCAGCTGCTCCAGTACACGCTCGTCTTCCTCGGCGGGTCGCCCCACGACACGCCCTCGCTGTACAACCTGATGGCCCACGTCGACTTCGATCTGGGCGTCTACTACCCGGAGGGCGGGCTGTACAGCCTCGTCGAGGCGCTCGTGGACCTCGGGTCGGAGCTCGGCGTGACCTACCGGACCGGCCGCGAAGTGACCGGGCTCGAACCGGTCGGCGACGGCGTCCGGGTCGTCGGTGAGGGCGGGAGCCACGTCGCCGACAGCGTCGTCGCGAACGCGAACCCCGCCCACGTCGAGCGCGACCTGCTCCCGGACGACCTGGGCCGCGACGCCGCCTACTGGGAGTCACGGACCTACGGCCCGTCGGCGTTCATGCTCTATCTCGGCGTCGAGGGCGACGTCGGCCCGCTGGCCCACCACACGCTGGTCTTCCCGACCGACTGGGACCCGCACTTCGAGCGCATCTTCGACGACCCGGCGTGGCCCGAGAACCCGGCGTACTACCTCTCGGTGGCGTCGAAGACCGACGACGACGTCGCCCCCGACGGCCACCACGCGGTCGTCGTGCTCGTCCCGATCGCGCCCGGCCTCGACGACGACGCCGACCGCGTGGACGCCTTCCGCGACGAGGTGCTCGCGGATCTGGCCGCCGAGACCGGCGTCGACCTGCGCGACCGGGTCGTCGTCGAGCGCTCGGTCTGCGTCTCGGAGTTCGCCGACCGCTACCGGACGCCCGGCGGGACCGCGCTCGGTCTCGCGCACACGCTCGACCAGACCGGGCCGCTGCGCCCGTCGCATCACGCGCCGGGCGTCGAGAACCTCTACTACGCGGGCGCGTTCACCTCGCCGGGCGTCGGTCTGCCGATGGCGGTCGTCAGCGGCGAACACGCCGCCGAGGCCGTCGCCCGCGACGCGCGCCCGTCGCCGTTCGGCGACCTGTTTCCAAACCTATGACCGCACCAGCCACATACGACGAGCAAGACGAGCACGACGCAACGACCGACTCCCCCGCGATCAGCGTCCTCTTCGCGGGCGACGACCCGCCGACGGGACCGACCGCCGCCGACCTCGCGGCCGACGGCCGCCTCGAGGTCACGCAGTCGGCGGACTTCGTCGACGCGCGCGACCGGGTCGACCGACAGTCCGTCGACTGCGTCGTCGCGACCCACCGCGAGGGCGGCTTCGACGGCGTCGCGTTTCTCGAAGCCGTGCGACAGGAGCACGCCGAACTCCCCGTGGTACTCGTGCCGGCGGCGGTCGACGCCGCGCTGGCCCGCCGCGCGGTCGACGCGGACGTAACCGCGCTCGTCCCCGCAGACGAGTCGGACGCGCTCGATTCGGTCGTCGAGGCAGTCGAATCCAGCGTCGCCACGTACGCCCGCGAACGAACCACGCGGATGCCGATATCGGATCTCACCGTCGAGGCCGAACGCCGGCTGAAAGAGCGGGCGCTCGACGAGGCCCCGATCGGAATCACGATCTCGGACGCGAACGAACCCGACGAGCCGGTGATCTACATCAACGACTCCTTCGAGGAGATCACCGGGTACCCCGCAGAGGAGGCCGTCGGCGTCAACCACCGCTTCCTGCAGGGCCCCGAGACCGACCCCGAGCGGGTGGCCGAACTCTCCGAGGGTATCGCCGAACAGCGCGACACCCGGGTCGTCCTGCGGAACTACACCCGCGACGGAGTGCCGTTCTGGAACCAGGTGGACGTCAGCCCCATCTACGGCGAGAACGGCGAGGTCACACACTACGTCGGCTTCCAGATGGACGTCACCGAGCGAAAGCGGGCACAGCAGCAGTTGCAGGCCGAACGCGAGTCGCTCGACCGACTCCTCGACCGCGTGAACGGGCTCCTCAACGACGTCACGGCGGCGCTCGTGCGCGCCGAGAGCCGTGAGGAGATCGAGCGACTGATCACAGAGCGGGTCGGCACCGGCAGCGAGTACACGGCCGCGTGGATCGGTCGGTACGACGCGGCCGACGGCCGCGTTCGGGTCATCGAGCGGGCGGGCGACAGCGAGGTCGACGAGGAGCCGATCGACCTCGACACGGACGCGGCAGGGGTCCGCACGCTCCGGGAGGCGGTCGAACAACAGGAAGCCCGGGTGGTCGACGAGCCGCCCGGTCTGCCCGACGCCACCGAAGAGGAGACCTGCGTGCTCGTCCCGCTGACCTACCGGTCGACGACCTACGGCGTGCTGGGCGTCCTCGACGACGAGAACTTCCTCGACGACCGCGAGCGCGTGCTGCTCGGCTCGCTCGGCCGGAGCGTCGGCGCGTCGATCAACGACGTGCTGACCAAGCGGACGATCACGACCGACACCGTCCTCAACATCGGCGTCGAACTCTCCGACGACGACATCCTCCTCGTGGACCTCGCGTCCGCGGTCGAGACGGAGTTCGACCACGAGACGACCATCTCCAACGACCAGAGCCGCGGCGTCCTCACGCTGGTCAGCACCGCGCACGACGACGCCGACCAGATCGTCGAGACCGCCGAGAGCTACGACGACGTGCTCGCCGCCGAGACGATCGTCGCCACCGACGACGAGAGCGTGATCCAGTTCCGGCTGGAGCGGTCGCCGCTCGTGGACGTGCTCTCGGAGTTCGGGAGCCGCGTGACGTCGATGCACGCGGACGGGACCACGCTCGATCTCGAGTTCCGCGTCGGCACCGAGCGCGCCGCCCGGCGCGTGCTCGACGCGCTCAGAGAGACGTACGACCACGTCGAACTCGTGGCCTACCACGAGTCCGACCCCGAACAGACGCCCCACGGCTTCCGAGAAGAGCTTCGCAACCGTCTCACCGACCGCCAGCTCACCGCCCTCAAGAAGGCCCACGTCAGCGGCTACTTCGAGTGGCCCCGGCGCGCCGAGGGCAAACAGCTCGCCGACTCGATGGACATCGTCCCCTCGACGTACCACCAGCACCTCCAGGCGGCGAAACAGAAGCTCGTGGGCGCGTTCTTCGAGGAGTGACGGGGAACGGAGACGCCGACGGGCGACCGGATCGGCGAGCGACGCCCTCGAGCCGAGACGACCGTCAGGCCTCGAGAAACGTCTTCAGATTCTCGACGGTCGCCTCGGCCTCCCGTCGGTTGTACGCCTCGGCGATCGGCGCGAGCACCGACTCGATGACGGTGTCCGGGAGTTCGTACTCGGCCTCGTACCGGAGGACGGTGACGCCGCCGTCGTCGTCGAGGTGGTAGCTGATGGTCCCGTCGATGGCCCCGGAGAGTTCCTGCACGAGTCGGGACCCCGGTGACCGCTCGACGTCCGCGACGTGGCCGACGAGTTCGACGCCCGCGAGTTTGTAGCGGTACTCCGCCCGCTTGCCGCCGTTGGGGAGCGCCTCCACGGCGCCGACGTCGACCAGTCCGGGCGTGATCTTCACGTGGTTCCGCGGGTCGTCGAGGAAGCCGAACACCTCGCCGGGCGAGGCGTCGATCCTGATCTGTTGCTCGACGGTAAACATGGTCACAGTCGACCGCGTCTCGTCGTTGGTTCGCCCGCCGGGTAACTCCGTGACCCAATCAATTTGGCAGGCGTTCGCACGGAGCCGCCGTCCGACGACTCAACGCAGACGGACCGGTTCTCCGGGTCTGTCTGTGACGACGTGCCACGAGCGGCGCCGACCTCGACGGGTCGCCGACGCGACGCCAGGCTACGCGGGCAGCGACGTCTCGGTCGAGCGGCGCGGGGCGTCTCGTTTGGTACACCGTTCAAGAGTCGACCCCCCCGAGAGAGGGTATGGAGAGGAAGCATCTCGTCGTCGGCGTTCACCTGCTGGTCGCGCTCGGACTGGTCGCGTTCGGCGCGTACCGCATCTCGCTCGGCCGCGTCGTCCCCGGCACGTTCAATCTGGTGATGGCGGCGCTGGTCGTCGGTCTCGGCGTCTACGCCGGTCGGATCGCCTGACACACCGGGGTCGGACCGACGACCGGCGCGTGTCGGCGCTGGGGTGCGTCTTCCGCGAGCACTAAAGCGACCCGAACTGTGTTGGTGCTCCTTTGAGGCGCACGGAGCGCGTACGTCCGAGTAGACGGCGAATCGTCCACCGACCGTACGGGCCGACACAGCACACGCACGATGGTTTCACAGGAACAGATCGAGCAGAGCAGAGCCGTCCAGCGTCGCACCGGGAGGACCTTCCACGTCGCGACGCGCTTCTTGCCCGAGCGCGTCAGGTATCCGACGTACGTGCTGTACGCGTTCTTCCGAACCGCAGACGAGATCGTCGACGACGAGAACCCCGCGCCCCCGGCCGAACAGCGCCGGGAACTCGAACGCACGCGGGCGGCCGCCCTCGGCGAGCGCGACGCCGACGACCCCGTGCTCGCGGCGTTCGCGGACCTCCGGGAGCGCCACGACCTCCCCCGCGAGGAGGTCGACGCCTTCGTCGACTCGATGCTGATGGACGTCGACAGGAGCCGCTACCGGACCCACGACGAACTCTCGACGTATCTCCGCGGCTCTTCGGCCGCGGTCGGCCACATGATGCTGGAGGTGATGGACCCCGAGCGAAAGGAGCGTGCGCGCCCCCACGCCGCGGCGCTCGGCGAGGCGTTCCAGCTCACGAACTTCCTCCGGGACGTCCGCGAGGACGTGCTCGACTACGACCGCGTCTACCTCCCCGAGGAGACGCTCGAACGACACGGCGTGGGTCACGCGGCGATCGAACGGCTGGAGTTCTCCGAGGGGGTCGCCGCCGCGGTCCGCGAGGAACTCGAACGGACCGAGCGCCTCTACGACTACGGCGTCGAGGGCATCCGGTATCTCCCCGCGGACTGCCAGTTCCCCGTGCTCGTCGCCGCGGTGATGTACGCCGACCAGCACCGACTCGTCCGCGAACGCGGCTACGACGTGCTCTCGGCGCGACCGACCCTGACGATGCGGCGGCGGCTCGGACTGGTCGCGCGCACGTGGCTCCGCTGGCAGTTCGACGACGACCCGGCGTCCGTCTTCTACCGGGTGACCGACCTCGACGCGCCCGACCGCGGCGACCTCGCCGACGACTCGTTTCGCGCCGAGTACGCGCACGACACGCGCGCACACTCCGACTGACGGCGACCGCCCCGCTCGGACTCGCGTGGCTGGCGCTCCCTTCCACCGCGCCCGGCCACCGGCTCGGCTAGGTCATCCTGCGTGGCGCGCCGACTCGCCCCAGCGCGGCCGTCACCGCAGGTGCGAGAGGTACGCCGCCAGATCCGAGGTCGTGATCATCCCGACGAGCGCGTCTCCCTCGTCGACGACGGGCATGTGATGGATTCCCTCCGCTTCCAGCGTCTCCGCGACGTCGGTGATGGGCGTCCCGGGCGACGTCGTCAGCACGTCCGTGGTCATGTACCGCGTGACCCTCGTCTGGGCTTTGGGCTGGCTCTTCGCGACGATCTCGACGAAGTCGGTCTTGGTCAGGATCCCCTCTACCTCGTCGGCCCCGTCGGTGACGACGACCGACCCGATCTCGTTGTCGAGGAGGACCTGCGCGGCCTCCTCGACGAGCGTGTCAGGCGAGACAGTGTAGGTCGGCGTCGACATGAGCTGCGTCACAAAAACATCGTCCATGTGTCCCTGTATCACACTACTATGATAAATTCTTGTGGGTAGCTGCGAGTCCCGTCCGGAGTCGTCGGAGTCCTCGGATCGCCGTCGCACGCGAGTGCGGTCACGGGCCCGCGTCTGTCACAGCTCGAACATGACTCGCCGCGGCTGCCAGAAGGCCTATCCCCGTCTGAGTCGACACGTCGGACATGAACCGTCGCGAGATCCTCTCGCTCTCCGGGGCGCTCGCGGCCGCGGCGCTGGCCGGCTGTGCCGGCGACGGCGACCCGGCGACCACCACGAGCGAGACGCCGACCGAGACCACGACTACGACCACGGCGTCGCCGGGAGCGCCGACGGCCGAGACGCCGCCGTCGGGCGAACCCCAGACACCGGACGAGCGACTGGCCGAACTCGCCGCGGGCAACGCCGCGTTCGCGCTCGACCTCCACCGGGCGGTCGCGAACGAGCAGGGCGGGAACGTCTTCCTCTCGCCGTACAGCGTCTCGGTCGCGCTGGCGATGACCTACGCCGGGGCGGAGGGCGAGACCCGCGACCAGATGCGCGAGACGCTGCACTACGCGCTCGACGAGCAGATCCACCCGGCCTTCGCCGACCTGCAGGCCGCCCTCGAAGAACGCGAAACGACGACCGACCCCACGAGCGACGAGGCGGTCGACGCGTTCGCACTCGCCGTGGCGAACGCGCTCTGGGGACGCGAGGGCTTCGCGTTCGCCGACGACTATCTCTCACTGCTGGAACAGCACTACGGCGCGGGTCTCCGTCGCGCCGACTTCGTGAACGACCCCGACGGCGAGCGCGAGCGCATCAACCAGTGGGTCGCCGACAACACCGAGGGCCGCGTCGAACGGCTCCTGCCGCCGACGGCGATCTCCCCCGCGACGGTGCTCGTGCTCACGAACGCCATCTTCTTCAAGGCGAGCTGGTCGAAGCAGTTCGACCCCGAGAACACGGCCGACGGCACCTTCACCGCCCTCTCGGGGTCGACGTCGACCGTCCCGTTCATGGAGCAGGAACTCCGGACGCCGTACGCGTCGCTCCCGAACGCACAGGCGGTCGAACTCCCCTACGTCGGCCGGGAGGTGTCGATGGTGCTTTTGCTGCCCGACGAGGGCGAGTTCGAGTCGTTCGAGCGGTCGCTCACCCCCGACCGGCTGTTCGGTATCTTCGAGGAACTCGGCGACGCGAAAGGACAGCTGGCGCTCCCGAAGTTCGAGTACCGGACCAAGGTCCGGCTCTCCAAGACCCTCTCGGAACTCGGCATGCCGGTCGCGTTCGGGAGCGGTGCCGACTTCGGCGGGATGGTCGAGGGCGACGACGCCGGCCTCTGGATCAGCGAGGTGTTCCACGAGGCCTTCGTCACGGTCGACGAGGAGGGCACCGAGGCCGCGGCGGCGACGGCCGTCGAGGTCGTGGAGTCGCTGCCGCCGCAGTGGGGGACGGTCCGCTTCGACCGGCCGTTCCTCTTTTGCATCCGCGACCGGCCGACCGACGCCGTCCTCTTTCTCGGCCGGGTCGTCGACGCCGGGAGCGCACAGCCCCAGAGCTAGCGGGTCTCGACCGGTCGCCGCGACGATACGGCCGGACACGAGGGACGCTCCCCCCGAGCGCCGGGGTCGCACACTCAGGTGCCCGCCAGATCTTTCCCCTCGGTCGCGCCTCGCTCGGCGAGAGTGAGCGCCGCCCCGGCGACGAGAAGCGACAGCGTCGGGAGCACGAAGTACCACCCGACGCTCATCATCCCGACGACGGAGACGGCGACGCCGACG
>Ga0207797_1002129_pt1 | contig 13868 bp, 6 predicted proteins | sample PRCRCaboRojoPR_6_FD_187275 | JGI IMG/M metagenome (GOLD analysis project Ga0207797, IMG submission 187275) | Marine sediment microbial community from Cabo Rojo, Puerto Rico - PR CR 10% Liquid 1 (SPAdes) | ecosystem: Environmental > Aquatic > Marine > Coastal > Sediment | place: Cabo Rojo, Puerto... | reverse complement strand
CCCAGTCCCGTCGCCGGTCCCGTCGACTGCCGACCCGCCGGTTCCGGCGAGGTGGACGTCGCTGTGGTCGAGTTCCAGACAGGTGTCGAACCGGCCGAGGTCGGCCGAGACGTCGCCCACCTCGTACCGTCCGGGCGCGTCGAACTCCCCGCAGCCCGTGATCGTCGACCGCTCGTAGAAGACGCCGACCGGGCGCTCGCCCTGCGGTCCGACGGTCACCTGATCGCGGGACCGGTCCCGGTTTACGGTCACGTTCGCATCCCACCTGTCCAGGCTGGTGTCGTAGCGGAGCGCCTGGACGGTCCCCTCGAAGACCTCCGGCGCGATCCCGTCGAAGGAGACCCTGACCCCGCTCGGGTCGCCGCCGTTGGCGTCCGTGACCTCGAAGGGGCCGGTGACCGCCGTCAGGTCCCGGACCCCGTCGTCGGTCGTGGCGTCGTCCGTCGCGGAGACGGCGACGCCGAACGTGCCGAACGTGCCCGTCGCGGTCCCGATGTCGGCGTCCCGGAACGTGACGACGCCGAACTCCGTGGAGTCGTTGATCGCCTCGTCGGCCCCGCGGATCGTCGTCCCGTTGACGTCGCCGTAGACGGCGCCGGTCGTCGCGCCGAGCTCCACCCCACGCGTGGCGTTCCTGACGGTGAGGTTCGCGAGCGAGAGGCCCGCCGACAGGGTCCCCACCTCCACCGACACGCCGGCACCGGGACCGGGGCCGGGGCCGTTCCGGACGTCCTCGACGACGAGCCCGTCGCCGGCGAGTTCGCCCGCGAAGACCGCCAGTCCAGCCTCGGTCGTGTTCCGGACCGTCACGTTCCGGACGGTCGCCGAACTCTGCAGGATCACGATCCCCGCATGAGTCGTGTTCCGAACGGCGACGTCCTCCAGCGTGGTCCCGTCGCCCTCGATCAGGGCCCCGTCGCCCCAGTTTTCGACGGTGAGGTTCCTGACCGTCACGTTGCTGTACGTCGGGTAGACCCGGACGGCCGTACCGGTGTGATTCCCCGTGACCGTGCTCCGGTCCCCGGTCCCGACGAGCGTGACGTTGGAAGCGTCGATCTCGAAACAGACCGGGGCCGACGCGTTCGTGAACGAGGCGATCTCGTAGACGCCCGGGCTCCCGAACACCCGACAGTCGGTGACCGGGCCCGCCGCCGCGACGTCAGTCGTTCCCGCCCCTCCCGTCGCGTCGGGACCGCCACTCGCCGTCCCCGTCGTTGCCGCGGCTGCCGGGCCCCCGGCCGCGACCGTCCCTGCCGTCGCGAGCACGACCAGGACCGCGACTGTGACCGCCGCGAACTGCTCGGCCCGCCGTCCCACTCCCTCGCTCGATCCGTCCCGGGTTTCGATGAGCCGATCCGCTATCCTGATAAGTAGCCGAGTTTCGCCTCGACGGTCGATTCCGCTGGCCGTCTGTCGCCCGGCCCGGACGCCCTTCTCGACCGTCGACTCGCCGTCCCAGTCCGGGGACGGTCCCCCTGCTCGACCAGATCCCGTCGTCCCTGCCATGTTCCGTGCTACGACAGTCACTTCGGGGTGAAGTAATCGAACGCTAGGCAGTTAGCGCCTGACGAGGGGCGGTCCCGGAACCGTCGGCGTCGGGCCGCTCAGAGCTCGAACAGGAGCGTGACGACGTCGAGGAAGCCGAACCGACCGTCGCCGTCGAAGTCGAACGTCGCCTTCTCGGCGTTCGTCAGCGAGCTGCCGTCGACGAACAGCAGCGCGACGACGTCGAAGAACTCGAACTTGCCGTTGCCGTCGACGTCGTTACAGAGGCCGTCGCCGGTCGTGTCGGTCGTCTGGACGCCGTCGACGACGGGACAGGCCGGGCCGACGGTGACGGTCAGCGAGTCGGTGTCGGTGTTGCCGGCGCCGTCCTCGACGGTGAGGTCGACCCGGTAGGTGCCCTCGCTGGCGTACGTGTGGGTGACCGTCGGGCTGGCCCGGGGTGCGGTCGTCGCGCCGTCGCCGAACGCCCAGGTGTACGCGGCGATCCCGGTGTCGTCGGTGGACCCGCTCCCGTCGAAGGTGACCGCCTCGCCGGGCTGGACGGTGCGGTCGGGGCCAGCCTCGGCGACGGGGTCAGTGGTGTCGATCGCGGTCGTGAACGCGCCGTAGACGCTCGTCGAGCCGTTGCCGGGCGAGACCGGCGCCGTCACCGTCCCGTTCGTCGCGTCGACCGTCCCCCCGAACAGGAACCACTGACCCGTCCCGGGGTCGTACTCGTAGATCGAGACGTTCGACGCGTGGACCGCCGCGGGATCGAACCGGAAGCGGAGGTCCGCCCGAGCGTCGTCGGCCGTCCCGGTGACGTCGACAGCGCCGAGCCGGACCGGCCGGTCGGCCGGCGTCCCGGGCGCCGACGACGGGGTGGCGGTCAGGTTCCTCGGACCGACGATCGACGCCCGGCCCTCGGGCGTCGCGAGGTCGCGGATCGTGGCGTCGGCGTGGCTACCGGTCGCGTCGACCGCCTCGTCGACGTCGGTCGTCGAGAGGTTCGCGACCGTCCCGTCGGCGCCCTGGCTCCCCTCGACGAGCCAGACGCCACGGGTGGCGTTCCGGACGGCCACGTCGCGCACGTCCACGACGAAGACGCCCGAAGTGGCGAGGCCCGTCGCCGGGTACGTCGTGCTCCCGAACGGACCCGCCGCGGCGTCCTCGACGACGAGCCCGTCGACGGTGAGCCCGCGTACGTTCTGCGCCAGGACGCCGAACGGGCTCGCCCGTCGAACCGTCACGTTCCGGAGGCTGACCCGGTCGGCGTCGTCCACGTACACGCCGTTCTGCGAGGCGTTCACCGTCGTCGTCTCGCGCAACGTCACGTCCCCGGCAGCGATCACGTACACCCCGAACGCCTGGTCGGTCGTCCGGACGCCCTCGACGTCGATCGACGTGACGTCCCGCCCGAGCACCCCGATATCGTACCGCTCGAGGGCCACGTCCCGGACGCTGACGTTCTCGTACGGGTCGGAGGCGCGCCCGTCGGCCTCGATCGCGAGCCCCGTGCCGTTGCCCGTCACGGTCGCGCCGGCCGTCCCGCGGACGGTCACGTCGTCGGCCTCGATCGACAGGCACGGCTCCCCGCGGGGGACGGGTCCGGCGAACGAGTCGACCTCGTAGACGCCCGGCGCGTCGAGGACGCCACACGAAGTCAGTGCCGGTCGACGGGTGAAGACGCCGTACAGCTCGCTGGCGTCCCCGACGTCGAACCGGACCGTCTCGTTCGGCTCGTCCCGGGCGGCACTGTCCTGCCAGACGCCCGACGCGTAGGGGCCGGCGTACAGCGACCCCTCGTACACCTCGGGGACGTTCGCCCCGTAGTCGACCTCGACGTACGACTCCGGTCGACCGCCGGTGACGTTCAGGTGGCCGGTGGCGTTCTCCCGGGCGCCGGGGGTCGGCGGCGAGACCGCCGTCGTCGCCGGCCCCACGATCGCGTTCGAGACGGTGAACGACGCCGTCGCGGTCCCGGTGTCGATCCGGTCGAACTGCAGGGTCTCGGCCCGCGAGCCGTCGACGTTGACCGCTTCCCGGACGTCCCGCGCGGTGACGTTGTCCACGCTGCCGACGGCGCTCCCGTCGACGTAGACGCCCCGCGTGGCGTTCCGGACCGCGACGTCCGCGACGTCGAGGTCGTGGAACCGGAAGTCGCCGCCCGCGTACAGCCCGGTTCCGGGCGTGCCGAAGAGCCCGCCCGTCCCGGCCAGGTCCGCCGCTCGCAGGCCGTCGACCTCGACCCTCTTGGCCCGGTAGACGCTCAGCCCGACGCCGACGCCGTCGCGGACGGTCGCGTCACGGACGGTCAGGACGTCGACGCCCCGGGCCTCGATGCCGGCGTCACTGGTGCCGGAGACGTCGACGGCCCCGACGGCCACCGTCCCGGCGCCCGTCGCGTTCACGCCGCGCGTCCAGCCCGTCAGCGTGAGGTTCTCGACGACCGCGTCCCGGATCCGGGGGTCGACGGCGACCCCGTCGTCCCCGGACCCGTCGATCGTCGAGCCGCCGCCGGTGCCCGACAGCCGCACGTCGTCGTGGGTGATTCGCAGGCAGTCGCCCGCGGTTCCGGTGGAGATCGACTCGATCCGGTAGTCGCCGGGCGCGTCGAACTCGGCGCACGACGAGACGGGCGACTGGGCGTAGAAGACGCCGACAGTCTCGTCGGTCGACGGGGCGAACCGGACGGTCTCGGCGACGGCGTCGACCGTCCCCGCCGGCTCGCTCCACGAGCCGCCCTCGTACGTCCAGCCGCCGACGGTGTCCTCGAACGGCTCGGCGACGACGGGGTCGTAGTCGACGACGAACTCGGTCGCGCCGTCGTTGGGGCCGAGGTGGACGGCTCCGGTGCCGTTCGTCCGGCCGTCGGGCACGCGCGGCGACGGCGACGGCGTGGCCGGCCCCACGCTCGCGTTCGAGACGGTGAACGTCACCTCCGCTCCGGGCTTCGACGGGAAGAACGCCGTCGTCTCCCCGGCGAGGTCGACGTCCTCGAAGCGGATCCCCGAGGCGTTAGCACGCGCCGCGACGGCGACGGGGGTGTCCTCGAGCGTCACGTTCGTCACCTGCCCGTCGGGACCGTCGCTCACGTCGACTGCGGACGAGGCGTTGTCGACGTCGAGCCCGTCGACGTCGACGCTCAGCGCGTCGTCGCCGAGCGCCAGCGCGGGCCCGCGGAGGTCCCGGGCGTCGAGGTCGTCGACGTTTGCGTCGTCCGGGACGACGAACCCGTCGACCTGGACCCCGGTGCCGCTGCCACCTACGGTGACGTCCTGGACGTCCAGGTAGTCAGCTACCCGCCCGTCGATCCCCTCGTCGCGCGCGTCGTCGATCTCCGAATCGTAGACGGCGACCGTCTCGGCCCCGTACGCGTCGACGCCCTCGTCCACGTCCCGGGCATCGAGCCCGGTCAGCAGGAGGGTGTCGGCAGTGGCGGTGTCCACGCCCCGCGTCCAGTTCTCGACGGTGACGTCGCGGAGTTCGACGATCGCGGAGGTCGACGCCACCTCGATCGCGTTGCCGTCCCCGCCCCCCTCGACGGTCGAACCCAGGAAGCCCGTCCCCTCGAGGATCACCGTCCCCGCCGTGTCGATCACGATGCACCCCTCGTAGGAGGGCACGCTCGTGTTCGTGAAGCTCTCGACCTCGTACGTCCCGTCGGCGGTAATCCGGGCGCAGTCGGTGATCGGCCCGGACGTGATCGCCGGCGTGACTGTCCCGGTCGAGTTGTTCGCCGTCCCGAGTCGCTCCGACGTCGAGACGTTCGTCGCCGGCCCCTCGTTCGTCGCCGCCAGCGGCGCCGGCGCGGCGGCCCCCGCCGGGACGCCGGCCCCCGCCGCCGAGCAGGTCAGCAGGACTGCGAGGACGACCGCTCGGATCGCACGTCCGGCGCGTCCGGCGTCGACGCCGTTAGACGCGCTTCCGGTCCCGTCGCGTTTACCTCCGCCCTGTCGTCCGGCAGCGGCCCGCTTCCGTTGGCTCCCCCCGGGACGTGCAGCGCGGCCCCGACGTCGGAGCCACGCGACGAGCGAGCGGGCCCGGCCGTCCTGCCGACGCGTCGCTCGCACCCGTTCGCCTTCGTTCACGTACATATGATAGTCGTCTAGCCGAACACGTCTACATGAAAGTGGACGCTACACAGCTAGGGTCCGTCGGTTTTCGCCCGGTCCCGGACGTCGGTTCGCAGGTGTCGGCCGGCCTCAGTCGTCGGTTCGTCCGCGTCGACCGCCGGCCGAAGACGGGATCCGGGCCACCCGTCCCCGACGACAACGCGCCGGCGTGGGGACGGGTCGAGGTGTCGGGGCGCACCGGGGAATCGGAGCTCGCGACCGGACCGGCCGGGATCGGATCGTCCCCGACCGAACCCGGTCGGTGCGAACCACGGGGTCAGACCGACCCGACCCGAACGGACCGGGTCGACGGTCGCGACCGGCTCAGAGCTCGAACAGGAGGGTGACGACGTCGAGGAAGCTCCGCTTCCGGTCACCGGTGAGGTCGTCACAGAGTCCGTCGTCGTCCCGGCAGCGCCCGCCGGGAGGCCGGCCACCGCCGCCGAGAGTATCAGCAGGGCCGCGAGGACGACCGCCCGGATCGGGTGACCGGTGCGGCGGGTGTCGTCTGTGGTGCCACGGGTGCCACGGGTACTGTCTCCTCGAAGGTTCGCTCGCTCTCGTCGTGTTGTCCCATCCGATAGTCGTCAGTTCGGACAGGTCCCGATATACGATGGCTCTACGTACCTAAGGGCGATCGGTTCCTCGTCCCGATCGTCGGTTCGGGGAGTGAGCGACGGCGAACTCGGGTATCGGGGCGGGCAGTGAGTCGACGTGCGTCGACTGCTGCGCTACGTCGTCTGCTGTGGTACGTCGACTCCGGCGTCGCCTCGATCGCGGCGTCGTGTCCGCGATCGGGGGGCCGTCGAGGAGGGTGGCGTCGGCCGAGGGGACGGGCGACGGGTCGAAGCCGGTGGCGGCGACGAAGACGAACGCGTCACGGTCGTCCGACCGCGGTCGTCGCCGGTCGTGCGTCGTCGCCTACCGTTTCGGGTCCAGCAGGCGACGCAGTCGACCCCCCGAGAACGCGAACGGGTTGCGCCAGTGGACGATCTCGTCGAGCGACGTCGACCGCTCGGTCGCCACGAGGACGTACTCGCCGGTCTCGCGGGTCAGAGAGACGTGATAGCCGGAGTCGCCGAACAGGGGTTCGACCGCCCGCTCGACCGCGGTGCGGTCCTCGAGGGGTTCGCCGTAGTAGCGCACGTCCTCGTCGGTGACGTCGACCTCGTAGACGTGGAACGCGTCGGCCAGCGACGCCGGATCGGGGAGCCCGGCGGGCCGCGAACTGGTGGACATGATAGATCCTCGGTACTCGGTACGTAAATCTCTGTCCGTCGGTTAATATCCCGAATATTCCACGTATCGGGGGTCTACGTGTGGTTACACGTCTCGTGTCAGGGGCTCTCGTTCACGGTTGTTGTCGACGTTTCGACTACTCCGGCGGCGACGGGTCTCCGGCGTGGACGGTCGATTGCCTGTGGCCCGATCGGCGTCGACGCCGGCGGGTCGATCCGCGCGGCTACGACAGCTCGAACAGGAGGGTGACGACGTCGAGGAAGTCGACCCGTCCGCTGGCGTCGAAGTCGTAGGCCGTCCGGGCCGCGGGGTCGCCGTTCGCCCGGCCGAAATCGAGGAACAGCGCGTCGATGACGTCGAGGAAGTCGAGCCGGCCGGAGCCGTCGACGTCCTCGCAGGCGGGGTCGGCGTCGACGTTCGTCCCGGCCGCGGTGCCGGAGCCGCCGAACTCGGCCGACCGTGGACAGGCCGTCGGTGCCGGCACGGTCTCCGCCGACGGGGCGAAGGCGGCGTACGTCACCGTCGTCCCGGCAGGGGGCGCGACGCGCGCGGCGATCGTGCCCCCGGCGGCGTCGACCCGACCGTCGACCGCGATCCAGTCCGCCGCCCCGGCGTCGAAGCGGTAGACCGAGACGTTCTCCGCGTCGACTGTCGCGGCATCGAACGGGAAGACGAGCGTCGTTTCGGCCCCGGCGGCCAGCCCGGCGACGTCGACCCCGGCGATCCGGACCGGCCGACCGGCCGGCGTGCCGGCGACTGACGCCGGGGCGACCGTCACCCGGTCCGGCCCGACGACCGTCACCTCGCCGCTGGCCGTGAGGAGGGACCGGACGACCGTGCGCGAGTGGTCGCCGGTGGCGTTGATCGCCTCGTCGACGTCGGTCGTCGAGACGGTCGCGATCGTCCCGGGGGTCGGGTCGAGCAACAGTACGCCTCGGCTGGCGTTCCGGACGACGACGTCGCGGCCGTCCAGTTCTCCGATCCCGTCGAGGAGGAGCCCCGTCCCCGGGGTGGAGGTACGGTCTCCGAAGCGGGTGCCGTCGGCGGCGTCCTCGACCGTGAGGCCGTCGACCGTCAGCCGACTCACCGATCCGACCCCGACGCCGATCGCCTCCGGCCGCTGGACCGTCACGTCCCGGATTGTCGCCCGGTCGGTGGCGAGGACGTAGACCCCGGCCCCCGAGGTGTCGACCGCCGTCGTCCCGCGGACGGTCGCGTCGCCGGTCCGCGTCACGGCGACGCCCAGCTCCGCGTCCGCGACGCGGACGTCGTCGACGAGCACGGACGCGACGTCGGTCGCCCCGACGCCGACCCGGTATCGCTCGACGCCGACGTCACGGACGGTGACGTTCTCGTACCTGTTCAGTGACGTGCCGTCGACGGCGACGCCGATCCCCGAGCCGTTGCCGGTCACCGTCGCGCCGGGCGTCCCGCGGAGGGTGACGTCGTCGGCCGCGATCGACAGGCAGACCCCCACGTCGACGGGGCCGTCGAACGAGGCGACCTCGTAGACGCCCGGCACGTCCACCACGCCGCAGTCGCCGAGGGGTACCCGGCTGTAGAAGACGCCGACGACGCCCGGTCCGGTCGGGGCGAACGTCACCGTGTCTGCCGATCGATTGACCGTGCCGTCCTGGACCCACGAACCGCCCCCGGGATCGTACCGCTCGGCCTGGACGCTCGACTCGTACACCTCGGCGACCGCGTCGCCGTAGTCGACGACGACCGAGGCGGCGCCGGTGCCGGTCGGGGTGAGGTTCAGGTACCCGGTCGCGTTCCGCAGCCCGGTCGGCGTCGGTGGCGACGGTGTCGTGGTCGCAGGGCCGAGGACGACGTTCGCGCCGGTAAACGAGACGGTCGCGGTGCCGGTGTCGACGCCGACGAACTGCAACTCGGGGTAGTCGTCGGGAAGGGAGACCGACTCCGGGACGTCGCGGGTCGTCAGGTCGACGACCCGTCCCTCGACGCCGTCGACCGCGCCGCCTTCCCGAGCTTCGAACCCCCTGGCGGCGTCCCGCACGGTGACGTCGCGCACCGCGAGCGTGGTCCGGGCGACGACGATCGCGGTCCCCGGTGAGGCTCCGAGCGTCGTGATGCCGGGACCGTACGACTCGACGGAGAGGCCCTCGACGGTGACGTTGCTGCCGAAGAGTACGGCGAGGGCTGTCCCGCGTCCGTCCGTCACCGCGACGTCCCGGACCGTCGCGTCGACCGTATCCACCAGGAGGACACCGATCCCCGACCCGTTCCGGACCGTCACGTCCGCGACGGCGACGTCGAGAACCCCCGCCAGCCCGATCCCGCTGGGCCAGCCGTCGACGACGAGGTTCCGGACCGTCACGTTCGAGTAGAAGGCGGACGGGTCCGTCCCGATCGCTAACCCCGACCCGGAGCCGGTGATCGTGCTTCCGGGCTCGGTCCCGCGGAGGGTCACGTCGCTGGCACCGACGACGAGACACGTGGTTCTGCTCGGCGGGCCGGCGAACGACGCGACCTCGTAGACGCCGGGCGCGTCCAGCGTGCCACAGCGGTCGACCGGGGTCCGCTCGTAGAAGACGCCGTAGACGCCCGGTCGGGTCGGCGCGAACGTCACCGAGTCGGTCGCCGGGTCGATCGTCCCCTCCTGGACCCACGCGCCGCCGTCGTACCGTCGGGTCCGGACGCTCGGCTCGTGGACCTCGGCCACCCGCTGGCCGTAGTCGACGACGACCGAGGCGGCGCCGGACCCGGTCGGGGTGAGGTGCAGGTGGCCCGTCGCGTTCCGCAGCCCGGCCGGCGTCGGTGGCGACGGTGCCGTGGTTGCCGGACCGAGGGTGACGTTCGCGCCGGTGAAGGAGACGGTCGCGGTGCCGGTGTCGACGTCGACGAACTGCAGGTCCGCGTGTGCGCCCCCGATACTGACCGCCGTCGGGACGTCGCGGGTCGTCAGCCCGACGACCGCTCCGCTGCTGGTGAAGAAGACGCCCGTGACGGAGACGCCGACGTCCGCGTCCCGGACGGTGACGTTGCGGGCCGTGAGCGAGGTCGAGTAGGCGCTGATCGCCGTCCCCGGGGTGGTGCCGCCTCCCGCGTTTCCAGTGGCGTACGACTCGACGGTGAGGTTCTCGACGACGACGTCGCTGGCGAAGCTCGCGGCGATCGCCGGGCCCCGTCCGTCGGTGACGGCGACGTCCCGGAGCGTCACGTCCGAGGTGAAGCCCATCCCGATGCCGACCGTGGAGGCGTCGCGGATCGCCACGTCGGCGACAGTGACGTCGGAAACCTGGCGCAGTTCGATCCCGCGTCCCCAGCCGTCGGCCGCCAGGCCCCGGACGGTCACGTTCGTGGGGGTCGACGTCCCGATTCCGACGTCGATCGCCGTCCCCGATCCCGGTCCGGTGAGCGTGCTCCCGGCCCCCGTTCCGCGGAGGGTCACGTCGCTGGCGTCGACGACGAGACACCTGAATCCGCTCGACGCCGTGGCGAACGACTCGACCTCGTAGACGCCGGGGCTGGTGATCGTCGTACAGCCGGTGATTACGGGCGTCGCCGTCGTGACTTCCCCGGCTGCCCCCTCGTCCGGGATCCGGGTGGTGGCGGTGTCGTTCGCCGTGGTGGTGTCGTTCTCCGCGGCTGACGCCGTCGCCGTGGCCGTCTCGTTCTCGACGGGAGTTCGGTTCCCCGTCGAGTTCCCGGTCGCCGGTTCCCCGTCGACGGTCGACCGATCGCCGTCGACGAGCAGCTCGCCCGGCGTCCCCGGCTGGTTGCTCGCCACGGGCGTCCCCTGGTCCGTCGCGACGACCGTCCCCCCGGAGACGACCGTCGAGAGGACGACCAGTGCCGCGAGGACGACCGCTCGAGCCGCTGTACCCCCTCGCCGACCTCCGACGTCCGCGCTCCCCCTCCTCGACGAGTTAGACATCTGCCAACCTTACTCATTAGTTTCAATCGAGATATACTTTCGTAGCAGCTCCCGGGAGAGTCGGTCGGGTCGCGTAGATCGACGGCTCGCTCACCGACTGAGCGGACGCTGTTCAGAGGACAGCCGTTTATGACATCGGTGGACGTTCGACGAGGCATGAGCCACGCCCGACTCGACGAGACCGACCACGGCATCCTGTTCGCGCTCCAGCGTGACGCCCGGAACACCACGATCGCGGAGATCGCCGACGAGGTCGACGTGTCCGCCAGCACGGTTCGCAACCGGATCGACCGCCTCGAAGAGAACGGGATCATCGAAGGCTACTACCCGAAGATCGACTACGAGCGGGCGAACTTCCCGCTCCACGTCCTGTTCGTCTGTAACGCGCCGGCGAACGAGCGCGAGGAGCTGGCCGCGACGGCCCTCGAATCCCGCGGCGTGATCGACGTTCGGGAGATGCTCACCAGCACGCGGAACCTCTACGTCGAGGTGGTGGCGACCGACACCCGCGACCTCACGGTGATCACGAACGACCTCACCGACATGGACCTCGAAGTCGTTTCGTCGGAGATCATCACCAGCCATCGCGTCCGACCGTGGGGAGAGTTCGAGTACGAGTCTACCGTGTCCGAGGGATAAAATATAACAGAACGATCAAGAATGCATTTTCCGCAATATCTAACGCCATAACTGCGGAATTTATTTTTGGTCGCCGATGTTTGAGCGAACTATTATAAACTCGTACGTGCATTCTCGGAATGTGGACACCATGACAGGACGCGGCTCGCGGGGGGAGACTCGGGATGGGAGGCCAAGCAGCGAACCGATGAACCGTCTGTTCGGTGTCCTCAGCCGTCCCCAGAGACGTCGGATCCTCCGCACACTCGCCGAATCGAACCCCCGACAAACCGGTGAATTCGCCCCCGAGGTCGGTGGAGTGGACGGTGAAAAACTGGATCGGTTCCGGGTCGAACTCTATCACGTTCACCTCCCCAAACTGGCCGAAGCCGGGTACATCGACTGGGATCGGAACGCCGGAACGGTTCGTCGTGGTCCTAAATACGAAGAGATCAGACCGACGCTCGACCTCCTGCTCGATCACGAGGAGGACCTTCCCGGTAGCTGGTCCTAACTGGGTCGAGCGTGGCGACTTTTCGGAGTAGGCAACCGCGTTGGAGGGGTGATGCCAATGATCGGTGTCATCCGCCCTCGCACAGCCCGCTGCAAGCGGTCGAGAACGTGCCCGCACTCACGACCTTTTGTCAACCGAATGCCATAGTTGCCCTGATACTTGTCGTAGCGTTCCCGCTCCTCCGGCCAGTTCAGGACCGCCTTGGCAGCCCGCTCGGACAGGACCGGCCGCCAGACGCCCTCGTTCTTGCTGGAATCCTCCTTCGGGATGTGGAGTTCTCGCCGACCGCCGCGGACCGGATCGAACCACGACGTTCTCGCCCGCTCGACCTCGATCGGCTGGAACCCCACGTCGAGACTCACCGCGACGAGGGACGGCACCTTCCAGCTGTTGGCCCGCTTGAAACCCGCCTTGGTCACCGAGGACTTGGGCTTCCCGAACCGCTGGGCGAGGATCGACCTCACTCGGTCGCGTTCCTCGGGCGTGCACGCGTCGTAGTGTCCGACGGTGTTGTATCCGATGGCGACGTCGTAGAGCCGCTGCATCTCGTCCTCGTGGAAGTGGTCGCGGATCGAACCGGCCGACTGGGTGAGCTCGATCGGCGATTCCCAGTCGTCGGGTTCCTGGCTGCGTCTGGCTGCCCGGTAGTTGAACAGCCGCCTGAGGGGCCGCAGAAAGTCCAGCAGCGTGTCGTCTGCGTACTGTCGCTCCCAGTCGAACAGCGTGATCACCTCGTCGGCGTCGTCGTGGGTGAACTCGGTGGTGTACCGGTCGTCCCGCTCCCACTTCCACCGGAACAACTCGTCGATCTCGCTCGACGTCCCATCGACGACCGTCTCGGAGTAGCCCCGCCGGCGTCGCGGGTCCTTGCTGCGCTCGGCGAGCCACCTGACGTAGTCGTGTTTGAACCCGCGGTAGTCGTCCAGCGCCCGGGGATCGAACTCGGACAGCGTGGCGACGGTGTTCCCCCGGACGGTGAGACGTCCATCCCGTGTTCGTTTCTATCTCACAGGACGATCGTCACAAAAAGGCGGGAGGCGGCCCGTACGGGCCGAATATGCGCTGGCTGGGATTTGAACCCAGGTTGCGACCATGGCAAGGTCACGTGATACCACTACACTACCAGCGCGCCGCGGTACTTCCGCGCATCTCTCCCTAACACCGGAGCCACACTTAACCCTGTCGAACCGGGAGCGGATCGGGAGAAAACCACACGACTGCACCGAGACTGGCTCTCGTCGCCGGACACCCGGGTCGCCGCCCACGAGCAGAGGTCCAGCGGCTCGACCGGCCCTGCGGCCCGTTCGCTCGGCCCGGCTTTCGCGCCGGGTCCCGCTCGGGCTCGCTCCCACACCCGGCTCCTGATGACGGCGTCCGACCGGGGGTCACAGCCAGCCGTTGGGGAGGTCGTCGGCGTGGTCGTTCAGTAACTCGAGCATCGGGGCGACCTCCTCGAAGCGCGGGCCGGGTTCGATCGCGTCGGTTTTCGGGTCCCACTCGACGAAGCCGGCGGCCTCGAGCTCCGGCAGGTGGACGTGGAACAGTCCCGGCTGGAGGCTCTCCGGGTCGACGCCGCTCCCGTCGGCGATGACGCCGTCCCGCGTCCCGAGTTCCACTCGGCCGTGCTCCAGGAGGTCCAGGAGGAGCACCCGTCGGTAATCGCTCGCCAGCACGCCGGGGACCACGTTGATCGGCGGTTTCTGCCGGCCCTTCACGCCGATCCCTCCCGCGACCGTCCCGGTAGACGCGGTCGTCGTCCCGGACTTGCCGACGCTCGTCGCACGCTACCCGACGGTGCGACTGGGTGCATACGGCTACAAACATCCCTCGACGCATCGCAGTGGTGCTTGTCGTTCCATGTCGTATATATCGGAACGTCGGGATCCGGCGACTGTCCTGGACCGCGGAACCCGTACGAACCGAGACGAACTGCCGGATTACTCCCGTCGATTCACAGAAAATCAAGGCGGATGCCCCGAGGCTTGACCTCGGGGAG
>Ga0207797_1002128_pt1 | contig 13870 bp, 10 predicted proteins | sample PRCRCaboRojoPR_6_FD_187275 | JGI IMG/M metagenome (GOLD analysis project Ga0207797, IMG submission 187275) | Marine sediment microbial community from Cabo Rojo, Puerto Rico - PR CR 10% Liquid 1 (SPAdes) | ecosystem: Environmental > Aquatic > Marine > Coastal > Sediment | place: Cabo Rojo, Puerto... | reverse complement strand
GGCCAGTCGGTCCAAATTGGGCGTGTCGACGAACTCGTTACCGTAAGCGCCCAAAGTGTCAAAGCGTTGCTGATCCGTACAAAACCACAAAATATTGGGTCGATCGCCTTCTGTTGACATAAAATCAAATCACCTTCTGTTTTTACTCGATCTTATAAGGATTGCGCTTATAAGGATTGCGATGGTTTGGTTGGTCCAGTTTCTTGCTCATTATATAAAAAGGTGACTATTTTGTCATTTTTTGCCCCGCAGATAATTCAGTTAGAAAAAGTGAGCTATAAGCCCTATCCTTATATGAATGTATCTTCATGTATCAATATAAGGTGGAAGGTAGATGGCTGACGAAGAGAAAGCGATAAAGCGAGAAGAAGTAGATATAGAACGTATCCACTGTCCCGACTGTGCGATAAAGATAGAAAAACGAGCTAAGAGACTAGAGGGAGTGGAGGGGGCCGAGATCGACCCCGGTAGAGGTAGGATGAGTCTTTCCTATCGGCCCGAACGGGTCGATCTAACTCAACTTGAAGACAATATAAGCAACATAGGTTATCGAGTGAGCCACGGGGAGGAAGAGGGGTGGACCAGTCTTGACCCGGAGATAATATTGACCTCCTTGGCCGGTCTTTTCCTATTTATCGGCTTTATAGTCGATTTCTTCTCCTCCGATATCCTCCTGTGGAGAATTTCTTACTGGTCGTTAGGTCGGGCCGATCTTTTCTACCTTTTGGCCGTCGTCTCCGGTGGGTACTTTGTCGGTCGCAGGGGGCTGACGGCAGCAAGAGAGCTTTCTTTGGACATCGATTTTTTAATGACCTCAGCCATGCTCGGAGCGATGGCGATAGGGGAGGTTTTTGAAGCGGCTACTCTGGCCTTCCTCTATCCTTCTGCCGAGATCCTAGAAGATTGGGCAAGGGAGAAAGCCCGCTCCTCGCTCAGGGAGCTGATGGATCTTACGCCGGAAGAAGTGACGGTAAAAAGAGGAGAGAAAGAAACTAAGGTCCCGCTCGAGGAAGTAGCCCATGGGGAGATTTTGGTCGTGAGACCGGGGGATAAAATAGGTCTGGACGGGCGAGTTGTCGAGGGAAGTTCGGCCGTCGACCAGGCTTCCGTCACTGGGGAATCCCTACCGGTGGAGAAGGGGGAGGGGGACGAAGTGTATGGAGGAACTATAAATAAAGGGGGTTACCTGGAGATAAAAGTTACCAAAGAGGCCGGACAATCCACGCTGGCCCGGATGGTGAAGCTAATTAAGGAGGCGGAAAATAAGCGGGCTCCCGTGGAGCAATTCGTGGAAAAGTTCGCCCGTTATTATACTCCAGCCGTGGTCGGCTTGGCTGCCGTAACGGCGCTCTTGTTTCCCTTTATCCTGCCCGGAGGATTCGACGATTGGTTACTTAAATCCATTACCCTTCTCGTAATTTCCTGTCCTTGTGCCTTGGTCATCTCCACCCCAGTCTCCGTCGTCTCGGCCATCGCGTCGGCGGCCAAGAAGGGAGTATTGATAAAGGGGGGCAGGAGTCTGGAAGGGATGGGCGGAGTAAGAGCGATCGCCTTTGATAAAACCGGCACTTTGACTGCGGGCGAGTTTGAGGTGACGGAAGTCGTGCGGTTGGACGGTTCTTCTAAGCGGGAAATAGTAAGAATCGGGGCCTCTTTGGAGCGAGGGAGCGAACATCCGTTGGCCCGGGCCCTTGTGGATAGGGCCGACCAGATGGAGCTCGATTTGAAACGGGTGACTGATTTTAGCTCGATCCCGGGAAAGGGAGTTGAGGGGAAGCTCGGCTCCACACTTTACAGGATAGGTAAGGGGGAATTGTTTCGATCACCGAGTCCGGAGCGGTTGGAGGAGTTGCGGAAGGGAGGAGGCACTGCGGTCCTCGTCGGCCCTCCGGAAAAGCCCATGGGGGCGATAGCTTTCCGGGACAAGATCCGTCCGGAGGCCCGGGTAGCCATTGAGGGGATAAAGGAGGCAAAAGAGGGCGTCGAACTTATTATGATCACCGGCGATAGTCACCGGACGGCTGAATACGTGGCCCAGGAGCTGGGTATCGATCACTTCCGAGCTTCCGTCTTGCCGGAGGAGAAGGTCGAAGTGATAAACCAGCTTTCTCGGCGCTACGGTACGGTGGCCATGGTGGGGGACGGAGTCAACGACGGTCCCGCTTTGGCCGCGGCGGACATCGGGATAGCGATGGGCTCGGCGGGAACGGACGTGGCTCTGGAGACTGCCGACATAGCTTTGATGAGCGACAGGCTGGACAAACTCTCCTACCTTTTGCGGCTTTCCGGGCGAGGAAGAAAGACTATCAAAGAAAATATCTTCCTCTCCTTGCTGTTGAAGTTCGGTCTGGCCGCGGCTGTATTTCCCGGCTGGGCCACGTTGGCCCTGGCCGTCCTGATTGGGGATATGGGAGCCACTTTCTTGGTTACGGGAAACGCTCTCCGTCTGGGCTGGATAAAGGATTGGAGTTGATCCATTTTTGGTTTTTTGGAACTCTTTTTTCATTTCTATTCTCTCCTTCGAGTCGTCCCTTCTAATACAAGCCGTTACTCTTTGTTAGCCCCAAGAGATTTTTTTGCAGGTCGAAGTCCGTTACACTAATTGGAGAATTTGTGAAATTTCCGCCATGAAGGAGGGTCTTCCATGGAGGAGCTAGACAAAGGCAAAAACAATATAAGCTATCTGGATCAGAAGGCCGGCGCCGGGGCCTACGTCAGGAAACGACCCCGTCAGGACTCGGATAAATTTCTGATCACGGCGGACATGATCCCGCCTGACGTCTACGGTGGCGGCCGTTACGAGGAAGCAATCGAGACGCCCAATCTCGATCGGTTGAAGAAAGACGGGGTAACTTTCAGCCGAGCCTGTACGGTTTCACCCCTCTGTGGACCCTCGCGCGCGTCCATGTTCACGGGAAGAAGCCCCTATCTGCTGGTAAACGAGGAGAGGGCCCACGACGGAATGGAGTACGAACTGCGGTTGGAGGACGAGATTTTTCAGCAATACTTGGCTCGGGAGGACCACTTGGTTAGACATGTGGGCAAGTGCCACGTCGGGGCGGACAAGTTCGTCCAAGTCTTCGGCGAGAATAGCTCCCCCTGGCATCGCTGGGCCCCTCCCATCTACGATGACGATCAGTATCTCGATTATTTGAGGGAGATGGGGATCGACGAGTTCGAGTTTAGCAAGAGGATCCAAGGGTTGAAACCCGACCGGAAGACGGAGGGCAATTTCTACGGCGGTTGGTTGCAAAAAAAGGGCGGCGGACGATTTCCTCTGGAAGGTACTTATCCCTTCTTTCTGGCTCGGAAAGCGATGGAGACGGTCGACGTTCTGCTAAACAAGAGGGGGGACGAGGAGAAGGTTTATCTGCAGTTGGACTTTTTCGCTCCCCATCAACCTTTCTTCGTGCCTCAGTGGTACGCTCAACGGAGGTCGTCTCAGCTGGAAGGGGAAATTGAGCCGCCTACTTCTTACCGAGAACTGAAGGAGGAGGGTTTCTCCTCTCCGAAAGGTGAGCCTTTGATTTATGACACTTATCGCAAAAACTGGGGCCTCTATGAGACCGAAACCGTGGAGGACTATATCAGGACCAATCTGTTGCAGATAGAGATCGTCGATCGAGCTCTGGGGTTATTCCTTGATCATCTGGATAAAAGAGGGATCTATCGAGACAGTGTGATCGCCTTCTGCGGCGATCATGGCGAAATGAACGGGGAAAAAGGTCTGATCGATAAAGGGGTCTTTGGTCATCCCAAGACGGTAAAGGTCCCTTTCTATTGGAAAAGGCCCGCGGACAAGGACGGGGGATTAACGATTGAAGAGCCGATTTCTTTGATGGACCTGGCCCCCACTTTTTTGGAAATGGCGGGGATAGAACCGGCGCGAAGATTGGATGGAGAAAGCTTGCTCCCCTTCATGGAGAAAGGGTCGGCGGAAGATCACGACCCCTTTCTCTTCGAAGCCTGCTGGCATGTCGCCCCTAACCCGGCCGTCTCTCTCGTAAGCAGGCTGTCGGACGGTGACTATTACCTCTATACTTACAATTTGACCGCAAAAGAGGACGAGTTCTATCTTTTTCCGGCGGATAACGGCGATGGAGAACATAAAAACCTGCTTGGAGAAGGGGGCCGCCAGGCGGAGGCTTTGTCCAAGGAGGCCCTTTTTAGCTTGAAGGAGATATTGGAGGGGGACAGCCGGTGGCGTTGCTACTGGGATCCCTTTCGCTTACAGCATCCGGAGATAGTCTCCTCGGAAGAAGGGGACGCTCAGATGTTTATCCCGGAGGATTGAGGTCAAATGTTTGATGTTGCAGTTTTGGAGAGGAGATAGAAGTGAAAAAAAGTATAGAGAAGGCCGTTACCTGTTTTGTCGTCCTTGTCTCAATATTCCTAGTGGCCCAACTTGGCCCCGTCCTGGCGGAAGAAGAGGGGCCGGACGCCGCCCAGTTCGACCTTACCCCCCGCCTTGAAGGAGCATTTTCTCTGATCGAGCTGGGCCTTCAGTTGATTGAGAGGTTTGGAGAAAAGGCCTGGCCCGGTTTTTCCCGCCACTTACCCCCTGTGCTGCTAAGAGCGGGGGAGTACGACTATTTGATTGGCCATCCCCATCCCCCTAAAGGTTTCCAAGTCTTAAACGAAAAGGCCGGCCTTTATCGAAAAGAGGGCCATATTTTGCCCCTTCCCGTCGCTACCAGCTATCCGGTAGGGGGAATTCCTTCCGTGATCCTGCCCCTTCGAAGCGAACTGCAGCGGATGATCGATCGAAAGATGGGGAAAGGAGAATTTCTTCTCACCGAAGAGGACTACGTCCGCATGGTCCTCCACGAAGGTTTCCACGCCTATCAGATGAGGGTCTCCGGCGGTCCGGGAGAGTTACCCACTTTCGGTTTTCATGGCTCCGCTGAAAGAATGGGGGAGCTATTGCAGAGTTCAAGCAAATGGGTAAAGGGGACGGCGGAAGCCGGCAAAATATTGCTAGAGGCTCTAAAAGTCGACTCCTTGGCTCGGGCGAGGAGCGCGGTTGAAAAGGCTTTCGGCGCTAACCGGGCTCCGTCGACTTCCACCTACTCCGAGACCCAAATCATTTCCTTCGAGCGCCAAGTTCAATGGATCGAAGGCACGGCTCGCTACGTGGAAACCGAGTTGATAGCGGAGGCCGCCCGAGTGGCCGACTACGGGGAAGTGGTCCGTTCTTCCCCCGAGGAGACGCGAAACGGTTTGTATAACTCGCTGCAGGAAAGGTTGGTCGGGCCTACCCCTGTCCGGGATCGACTGGCGGCCTTAGGGGCCCTAAAGGGGCTGATTTTGGATAGACTTTTCCCCGGCTGGAAAAAGGTACTATTCCGTGACAAGCGAGGAATGGACGACCTCCTTTCCTCTTCACTTGCGGTACCGGGGCCTTTGGCCGATTTTCCCGTGACGGAGGTAGGGATTGGGGGGCGAAAGCTTACGGTGGCCCTCGCCGATCGGCCCGGGTTTTGGAGCCGCGGCTTACAGATGGTCTCGGATCTGAAAGGAGTTGAGGGGATGGTCTTTTACTTTCCGGCGGATACGGAACGGGGCTTTTGGATGAAGGATACTGAGATGCCTTTACAGATAGGGTTTTTTGACAAGTCCAAGAAATTGCTGGAGAGCGTGACGATGGAACCTTGTTCTCGCCCGCGCTGTCCAGTTTTTTCTCCCCGAGGAGAATACAGATACGTTTTAGAAATTCCGGCCAGCTCCGATCTCCGCTTGGAAGAAATGGTCGGGGCAAAGCTGGAGATCGGCGAGCGTAGATAGGAGCGATAATTCGATGAAAAGGGAAAATTATGGGAAAGTTGCCGAAGAATTGGAGATAGACAGCGGTCAGGTACAAGCGGTGCAGGCCTTGCTCGAAGACGGAGCGACCGTCCCCTTCATCGCCCGTTACCGGAAGGAGCGGACGGGCTCTTTGGACGATGTCTCGATTAGAAAAGTAAAGGAGAGACTGGAAGAGTTAGAAAAACTGGAAAAAAGAAGGGAATCGATCCTCGATAGCCTGACGGAAAGAGATATGCTTGACGAAGAGCTGGAGAGGGAGTTGAGGGGCGCCTCGACGGAAGCGGAATTGGAAGATATCTACCTGCCCTACCGGCGGAAAAGGAAGACTCGGGCCGATCGGGCCCGGGAGAAGGGATTGGGGCGGCTTGCGGAGATGATCTTCCGGCAGGAGAAAGGCGTTGAGGGAAAAGCGGAGGAACTGGCCCGTTCCGCTCAGGAGGTGGAGTCACCCCTCCAGGCGCTGTCCGGAGCCCGGGATATAGTTGCCGAGTGGATAAATGAGGACAGAAAGGCTCGAAAAAAACTGCGTCGCCTGTTTCGGGAAGAAGGTAAAGTAAAGGTAGAAGGAAAGGCTTGTCCCGAAGAAGAAAAATTTAGGGATTACTTCGACTACGAGGAGCGGATCTCCGATATCCCTTCCCATAGGGCATTGGCGATTTTTAGAGGTGAGAAGAAAAATTGTCTGCAGGTCTCCGTTCGCCCTCCGGAGGGAATAGCCTACGCCCTTCTTCGTCGAGAGTTCGTGGAGAAAGGAGAGGGAGGGGAAAGTTACCGTCAGCTGTTGGAAGCTCTGGAGGACTCCTACGATCGATTGTTGGGCCCCTCGCTGGAAAACGAAGCGCGAGGGGAAATCAAAGAAAGGGCCGATGAGGAAGCTATCCGCGTTTTTGCCACCAATCTGCGGCAGCTGCTCATGGCTCCACCGCTCGGTGAAAAGGTCGTTCTGGCAGTGGACCCCGGTTTTAAAAACGGTTGCAAAATGGCCTGTCTCGACCGCGACGGCGAGCCTCTTGCCTACGGGACGGTATACCCTCACCAGCCGCGGGGAGAAAAAGAGAGGGCAAGGGAGGAGATACTGGCGTTGATCGAAAACCACGACGTGGAGGCGGTGGCGATCGGAGATGGCACGGCCAGCAGGGAAACGGAGAGGCTATTTAGGGGATGGGAATTGCCCGATTCCCTACCGATAGCTCGCGTAAGCGAGAAAGGGGCTTCCATCTATTCCGTCTCCGAGGTGGCCCAAAAGGAGTTTCCCGAGCTGGACCCCACTTTGAGAGGGGCCGTTTCCATCGGCAGAAGGCTGATGGACCCCTTGGCCGAATTGGTAAAGCTGGACCCGAAGACGATTGGGGTGGGGCAGTACCAGCATGACGTGGATCAGGTAAGACTGAAGAAAAAGTTGGAGGAAGTGGTTGAAAGCTGTGTCAACCGGGTCGGGGTGGAACTCAACACCGCCAGTAAGGAACTGTTGACTTTCGTCTCCGGTCTAGGCCCCACTTTGGCCGAAAGGATCGTCGCTTATCGGGAGGAAAGGGGGCTTTTTCGCTCTCTGGAAGGACTGAAGGACGTGTCCGGAATAGGGCCGAAGACTTTCCAGCAGGCGGCCGGATTTCTCCGACTGCGCAGTTCCGATTGCCCCCTGGATAGTACCGGGGTCCATCCCGAAAATTATGACCTTGTAGCAGAGATGGCGGCGGATCTGGATCTATCGCTGGCAGAGCTTGTCGGTCGAAAAAGGCTAAAAGAAGAATTGTCGCTGGAACGATACGTTTCCGAGGACGTGGGAATTCCGACTCTTTCCGATATAGTTGAGGAATTGCGTCAGCCGGGCCGCGATCCGCGCCAGGAATTTGAACCGTTTCGCTTCGCCCGGGGGATCGAGTCGATCGAAGACCTGGAGGAGGGAATGACTCTTCCCGGCTTGGTCACTAACGTGACGAATTTCGGAGCTTTTGTCGATGTGGGTTTACACAGGGACGGCTTGATCCATATTAGCGAGCTGGCGGAGCGATTCGTGGAGGATCCCGGTGAGATAGTGACCCTCGGCCAGCGGGTCTTTCCCGTGGTGTTGCAGGTCGACGAGGAAAGGGAACGAATTTCCCTCTCCTTACGAAAGAGCCAAGGAAAGAACTAAAAAGGTGATTTTTATGTATAGCGTCGGATTTATTGGCACCGGCCCCGATCCCGAAAATCCCTCCCGCCACGGTTACGCCATGGCCTACAGACATGCAGAGGGTTATCGGAAGTTGGAAAATTGTGAGCTGACTGCTTGTGCCGATCTGGTGGAAGAGAGGGCCAGCAAGTTCGCCGAACGCTACAATATTCCCCCCGATCGGATCTATACTAGCTATGAAAGGATGCTCTCCGAAGTGGAGCCGGACATATTGAGCGTATGTACCCATCCCGATTCACATGCCGAGATAGTTACCGGCTGCGCCGAAAGTGGAATCCCCGAGGCGATTCATTGCGAGAAGCCGATGGATCTTACTTGGGGCGGAAGCAGGGAGATGGCCCGGGCCTGCGAAGGGGCGGGGATTCAACTCACCTTCAACCATCAACGGCGCTTTGGCTTTCCCTTCCGCGAGGCCAAGAGGCTGCTGGAGGAAGGGGCAATTGGGCCTTTGCGCAAGGTGGAGTTTTCCGTCGGTGACCTTTACGATTACGGTTCGCATTCTTTCGATATGTGTGGCTATTTCAACGACGAAATCTCGGCCAAGTGGGCTATGGCCCAGATAGATTATCGCGAAGAAAATTTAGTATTCGACGCCCACAACGAGAATCAGGCTCTGGCCATCTGGCAATATGAAAACGGGGTCTACGGCTTGGCCACTACGGGTCCGGCCGCCGATTTTCTCGGCTGCCATAATCGAATTCTGGGGGAAGAGGGGATTATAGAGATCGGAGTGGACGAGGGGCCAATTATGCGGATAAAGAGAAAGGGAGGAGAAGGATGGGAGCGGATAGATACTGGCGGGGAAAACTGCCACGGACCCAACTATATAGATAGAGCTATCGCCGACGTAGTCCGGTCGCTTGAAGAGGGAGAGGAGTCCGAATTGAGGGCGGAAAACGCGCTCAAGGCGACTGAGGTGATCTTTGCCTGTTGGGAATCCGTCCGAAGGCGAGCTAGAGTGGACTTGCCCCTCTCGATCGAGGACAACCCGCTGGAAAGCATGGTGGCGGAAGGGGAGCTGAACCCTCGGCCGAGAGAATGATCGTTTAGATTTAAGGGGGTTGAACCTTGCAGATAACAGAGATAGAAACTTTTCCGATCGAACCTCGTTGGCTGGTGTTGGCGATAAGGACGGATGAAGGTATAACGGGTTACGGAGAGCCGACGCTTGAAGGACATCTGGAGAGCGTGCAAGGCGCTTTGGAGGAATTTGAACGTTACTTGAAGGGGAAGGATCCCCGAAGGATAGAAAAGCACTGGCAGACCCTTTACCGAGGGGGTTTCTACCGGGGTGGTCCGGTGTTGACGACGGCCTTAAGCGGCGTGGAACAAGCCTTATGGGATATCAAAGGGAAAAAACTGGGAGTACCCGTTTACGAGCTGTTGGGCGGACCCTGCCGGGATAAGATAGAAGTCTACGCTCACGTACATGGTGATAGGACTCAAGACTATATTGACGGGGCGCTGGAGAAAGTCGAGCGGGATTTTCGGGCCTTCAAGACGACGCTGGCCGGCCCCGCACGTTCCTTGGAGACGCCCCAATTTCTGCAGGAAGCCGTCGACAAAGTGGGGGCCATCAGAGAAGCTTTGGGCCCGGAGGTCCAAATAGGGGTCGATTTACATGGCCGCTATAGCCCGGCGGCGGCGATTCAGGCCGCCCAGTCCCTGGAAAAATATAACCCGGCCTTCATCGAGGAGCCCTGCCTACCGGGAGACGTAGACTCTTTGGCTCGCATACAATCCGCTACGGCTATTCCAGTGGCCACGGGAGAGAGGCTCTACACGAAGTGGGGTTTTCGATCCGTAATTGAGAAAGGAGCGGCGGACGTATTACAGCCCGATCTGTCCCATGCCGGGGGTATTTTGGAGGGCAAAAAGATCGGGGCGATGGCCGAAGCGCGTTACGCCTCGCTTGCCCCCCACTGTCCGCTGGGGCCGGTCGCTTTGGCCGCCTGTATTCAACTCGATGCCTGCACGCCCAATTTCTTGATCCAGGAGCAAGTGACCTTGGGCGAGCGATATTTGGAGGAGCCTTTCTCGGTGGAGAACGGTTTTATCCCTCTACCCGAAGACCCTGGTCTGGGAATCGAAGTAAACGAGGATGCCTTAAGGGAGGGCTTACTGGAAGAACCTTGGCAGACGCCGAGCTGGACTCATGAAGACGGTTCCGTGGCGGACTGGTAGGAGAAGAGTCATTATTGCAAAGGAGGAACTATGATCACGGATTTGGGCCATATCGCTTTCACGACGGGAGACCTGAACGAAGCGATCGAGTTCTACTGCGACTTGCTGGGGTTGGAGGAGGCCTTCCGACTTAAGGACGACCAGGGGAAATTGATGCTGGTCTACCTCAAGGTTGGAGAGGATTCCTTTATCGAACTGTTCCCGGGAAGGGGGGAGAAGACCGAAGGAGAGAAAAGCGAGTTCGGTTTTCGTCATTTCTGCCTGCTGGTGGACGACATGGAAGCGACGGTGACGAAGTTAAGGAAAAATGGGGTCGAGCTTGAGCGGGACCCTAGCCGGGGAAAGGACGGCAACCTTCAGTGTTGGGTTCGGGATCCGGACGGCAACGACGTCGAGCTGATGGAGATAAACCCAAATTCTCCCCAGGCTCGGGCTTGAGTACGTCGGACTTTCAGTTGGAGCAAGTTGATTTTCCCTATAGACGCCTGAACGATGGAGTTGAGTTGAGGGAACTCAATTTATAGTATCTATTAGAGAAATCCATGTCTTACCTTCGCCCTTTTTGGTGAGGGAGCGCAAGATTTTTCTCGTAAATTTCTACAAACTTGGATTTGACCGATCCATTTGTCGAACGAAACGAAACAAACAAATAGGAGGAGTTTTAGAGTGCGCAAACCTTTTATCGCTGCCAACTGGAAGATGCATAAGACGCGAGAGGAAGCGAGGAATTTTATGAAGGATTTCCGAGGTAAAGTAGAGGGAGTAGAAAAGGTAGAGATCGGACTCGGCCCCACCTTTACCGCCCTCGACGTAGTCGATGAAGAGCGGGAGGGTACGGACATCAAATTGTTGGCTCAAAATATGTATCACGAGGCCGAGGGCGCCTTTACGGGCGAAATCGCTCCCCCCATGTTGAAGGAACTCCGTTGCGATTACGTGATCATCGGCCATTCCGAGCGGAGAAACGTCTTTGGCGAAGAAGACGAGTTGCTCAACAAAAAGCTACCCGTGGTGTTTGAAAACGGGATGAAACCAGTTCTCTGTATCGGAGAATCCCAGGGAGAACGCGCCGCGGGAGAGACGGAAGCGGTATTGGAAAGGCAGCTGACTGCTGATCTAGAAGGCTTGAGCGGGGACTTGGTGGGACAGATGGTGATCGCTTATGAACCGATATGGGCGATCGGCACTGGAGAGTCGGCCTCTCCGCAGGACGCCCAGGAAGGCTGTCAGTTCGTCCGGGATACCGTGACCGAACTTTTCGACCAAGAGGCCGCCGAAGCGGTAAGGATCCAGTACGGGGGTAGCATCAAGCCCTACAACGCCGAAGAACTGATGGGCCAACCGGACATCGACGGCGGCTTGGTCGGTAGCGCTTCTTTGGAGCCGGAGTCTTTCGCTCAGATAATTGAAGAGACGGAAAAGCTATATTAGTTCCCTTCTCCTCCGCCGGGCGGCCGTTTGGTCGTCCGGCGAAAAGGGAGACGTTTCCCTACCGCTCCATTACCACGTACTGCATATCTCTCGTATTGTAGGCGGCGCTCACTTCTCCCTCGTCGTCTAGGAGGAGCAAGCCCGCGTGAGAACGGGTCTTTTCCGCTAAGAACGAAATAGCCTCATCCGCGGCCTGCTGGGGACTCTTACCTTTCTCTAGCTCGTAAATGGCCTGGCGGGCCAGACAAACGGGAATGATCGCCTCACCTACTCCCGTAGTGGAGACGGCGCCGGATTCGTTACAGTAAACGCCTGAACCGATGATCGGACTATCCCCTATTCTACCCTGCATCTGAACCGTTCTGCCCGCGGTGGAAGTGGCCGCGACCATTTGACCTTCGTCTACTGCCACTGCGCCGACGGTATCTTTTTCCCCGGAGTGGGGCACAGTTCTTTCTCGCCCTTTGCGTTTAAAGGCGGCCAGCGTCTCCCTGTAGGAGAGGTCGCCGATCTCCTCTAGTAGTCCCCGCCACTTCTCTATTGCCCGTTCTTCTCTCAGGTCTTCTTGGGCGAATCCAAATTCATGGGCAAAGTTATTTGCCCCTTCCCCTCCCAAGAAAACGTGAGGTGATTCCTCCATTACCTTGCGGGCGACGGAGACGGCGTGCTTTATCCCTTTTATTCCTGTCACTGAACCACAAGAGAGGTCGGCACGCATTATGGAAGCGTCCAGCCTCACCTCCCCGTCATGTTGCAGGGAACCGCCGTATCCGGCGTTGAATAGTGGGTGATCTTCCAACACGTTTATCGCTTTCTCTACCGCAGCTAATGGGTTTTTGCAAGCCAGCCCGTCCCGGGCCGCTTTTTCCAATATCTCCGCTCGCTCCGGTTGAAGCTTTTTGGGGATGTTTCCCGCTCCGCCATGTAGGGCTAATTTCATATCCCTTACTCCTCCCGGGGATAGGGTCCGCGCAGGGTTCGCGGTGGATCGTAAGTGGCATCCAAGACCGTCGAGGACTTTCCGGAAGGCTCCTCGTCCCCTTCGATAAAGAGGTCGACGAGGCCGCCCAGTTTTTCCACTATCTCGTCGAAATCCTGCAGAGGTGGTTCCCCGGACCTGTTGACGCTAGTCCCCACCAGCGGATAACTGACTTTCTCCTCCAGCTCCATAAAGGAGGCACAATCGGGCACCCTGAGGCCCACCTTCCGCTCTTGACTTACCGAGATGTCGGGCGCCGTCGAGGCCGCCGGCAGAACCAGAGTATAGGGGCCCGGCAGTAGATCGTTTATCAGTTTCTCTTGGAAAGGTTCAAGCTCTACTGTATATTCCTCTATTTTCTCGGTGGAAAAGAGATGTAGAGTGAGCGGCTTTTCTCGGCTGCGCCGCTTGATTCGATAGATTCTATCTGTAACGCTTTTCTCCAGGGCATTGCCCCCCAAGCCGTAAACCGTGTCGGTAGGAAAGACCATCACGGTTTCGGACCCGAACAGTTCCTCCTCACGGAGATCTTCTCTTCGTTTCATTAACTATCACCTGGGAATATTACTTGCCGGTTACAAAGTGGATCAAATCGCCGTCTTCTACCTCGTATTCGTCCCCTCGCGCTCGGGCCAATCCACTTTCCCGGGCTTTTTTGACTGAGCCTAGGTTTAACACTTCGGCGACGGGGACGACCTCGGCCTGAATGAAGTTTTGCTGAAAGTCGGTATGTATCTTGCCCGCCGCCTCTCTGGCGTCGGTCCCTTCCGCTACTGTCCACGCCCGGACCTCCGGGCCGTCCGTGGTATAAAAAGTGACCAAATCTAGCAGGCGGTAGCCCGCTTGAATCAGTCGATCCAAAGCCGATTCCTGCAGTCCCCACTCTTTCAGGTATTGTAGTTGTTCCTCATGATCGAGGTCCAGCTCCCTCAGCTCCGCTTCCAGCTCGCCGTTGATAGTCAAAGATTCCGCGCCTCTCTCCTCGGCATAGCGGGAGACTTTCTCCGCACAGCGGGGCGGGCTCTCCTCATCGACGTTGGCCACGTAAAGTACGGGTTTGGCCGTCAGCGGCGCCATGTCCTTCAACTCCTCCTCTTCGTGCTCGCTGAGGTCCATTTCTCTGATCTGTACCCCTTCGCTTAAACCCTCCGCGACGTGACGACATACCTCTTTAGTTTTTTCTTCCTCCCTGCCGAAGGCCCGTTCCAACCCGTCCAACTTTTTCTGCACCGTTTCTAGATCCTTCAGTAGCAGTTCCGTTTCTATGACCTCTATATCGTCAACTGGACTCAGCTCTC
>Ga0207797_1002127_pt1 | contig 13882 bp, 18 predicted proteins | sample PRCRCaboRojoPR_6_FD_187275 | JGI IMG/M metagenome (GOLD analysis project Ga0207797, IMG submission 187275) | Marine sediment microbial community from Cabo Rojo, Puerto Rico - PR CR 10% Liquid 1 (SPAdes) | ecosystem: Environmental > Aquatic > Marine > Coastal > Sediment | place: Cabo Rojo, Puerto... | reverse complement strand
CGTGGCGAAGACTCTTATCCGATGGGGAACTAACGCTGTTCGATGGCGCAGCCGCCCCAGAATCAGGAACTCACAGAGCGGTTCATCCAGTTCTATCGCAACTACTATCGCGACGAAATCGGGCAGCTCGCACAGCGGTATCCGAACGAACAGCGCTCGCTCCACGTCGACTACGAGGACCTCGCGACGTTCGACACCGACCTCGCGGAGGACTTTCTCACGAAGCCAGACCAGATCCGTGAGTACGCAGAAGAGGCGCTCCGGCTGTACGACCTCCCTGCGGACGTCAAACTCGGACAGGCCCACGTCCGCCTGGAGAACATCGACCAGAAGGTCGACATCCGCGACATCCGGGTCCACGACGACCACGTGGGCCAGCTGATCGCGGTGCAGGGGATCGTCCGCAAGGCGACCGACGTGCGCCCGAAGATCACGGAAGCGGCGTTCGAGTGCCAGCGCTGTGGCACCATGACCTACATCCCCCAGTCCGACGGGGACTTCCAGGAGCCCCACGAGTGTCAGGGCTGTGAGCGACAGGGCCCCTTCCGGGTCAACTTCGACCAGTCCGAGTTCATCGACTCCCAGAAGCTCCGGGTCCAGGAGAGCCCCGAGGGGCTCCGCGGCGGCGAGACGCCCCAGAGCATCGACGTGAACGTCGAAGACGACATCACGGGGAAGGTGACCGCCGGCGACCACGTCACGATCACGGGCATCCTCCACATCGAGCAGATGACCCAGGGCAACGAGAAGACGCCCATCTTCGACCTCTACATGGACGGGGTCTCGATCACCGTCGAGGACGAGGAGTTCGAGGACATGGACATCGACGAGGAGGACAAGGCCCGGATCGTCGAGTACTCCGAACGGGACGACATCTACGAGCAGATGGTCGACTCCGTCGCGCCCTCCATCTACGGCTACGACCAGGAGAAGCTCGCGATGATCCTCCAGCTCTTCTCGGGGGTCACCAAACATCTCCCCGACGGCTCGCGGATCCGCGGCGACCTCCACATGCTCCTGATCGGCGACCCCGGCACCGGGAAGTCCCAGCTCCTCTCGTACATTCGACACATCGCGCCGCGCTCGGTCTACACCTCCGGCAAAGGTAGCTCGAGCGCAGGCCTCACGGCGGCGGCTGTTCGCGACGACTTCGGCGACGGCCAGCAGTGGACGCTGGAGGCCGGCGCGCTCGTCCTCGCGGACAAGGGTATCGCGGCCGTCGACGAGCTAGACAAGATGCGTCCGGAGGACCGCTCTGCCATGCACGAGGGGCTCGAACAGCAGCAGATATCCATCTCGAAGGCGGGCATCAACGCCACCCTCAAGTCCCGGTGTTCGCTGCTGGGCGCGGCCAATCCGAAGTACGGCCGGTTCGACCAGTACGAACCCATCGGCGAGCAGATCGACCTCGAACCCGCGCTCATCTCCCGGTTCGACATCATCTTCACCGTCACCGACCAGCCCGACCCCGAACACGACGCCAACCTCGCAGACCACATCCTGAAGACCAACTACGCGGGCGAGTTGAACACCCAGCGCGAGCGCATGGAGGCGGCCAACTACTCCCGGGAGGACGTCGAGAACGTCACCGAGGACGTCGAACCAGCCATCGACCCGGACCTCATGCGGAAGTACATCGCCTACGCGAAGCGCAACTGCTTCCCGACGATGACCGACGAGGCGCGGGCGGCCATCCGCGATTTCTACGTCGACCTCCGGTCGAAGGGGACCGACGAGGACGCGCCGGTGCCGGTCACGGCCCGGAAACTGGAGGCCCTCGTCCGTCTCGCGGAGGCGAGCGCTCGCGTTCGACTCTCCGACACCGTCGAGGTCGAAGACTCCGAACGCGTCATCGCCATCGTGCGCTCGTCGCTGCAGGACATCGGCGTCGACCCGGAGACGGGACAGTTCGACGCCGACGTGGTCGAGACGGGCCAGTCCAAGAGCCAGCGCGACCGGATCAAGAACCTCAAACAGCTCATCGCCGACATCGAAGAGGAGTACGAGGACGGCGCACCGGTCGAGGAGGTGCTGGAGCGCGCCGAGGAGATCAATCTCGACCCCTCGAAGGCCGAAGAAGAGATCGAGAAGCTTCGCCGGAAGGGCGAGGTGTACGAACCGCGGGCGAACCACCTTCGGACGACGTAGATGGACCGAATCTCAGCGCTCCGGAACGTCGAGGAAGCGCTCCGCGAGTTCGAGAACGGCGAGGTCGACCTCGCGACGATGGAGCGTCGCGTCGGGACGGTCCTCCGGACCTACGCGACCGAGTTCGACGGCGACGGCGACGAGGACCTCGCCGCCTACCGCGCGTCCGGCGAGGCTCCCGCCGACGGACTGATCGTCGTCGCGTCGACGCCCGCGGAGGCTCGCGGGCGCGTCGAGGCGTTGCTCGACGAGTCGTGCCCCTTCGAGATCGAACGCGTCTGACACGTTCCCGGTTCCCCGACGAGGCGTGCTTCTTCGAGATCGAACGCGTTCGACAGTTCCGCCGGTGTTCTCGCTCGGCGATACCGACCGCAATGTTTTTGCTTTTCACCTGATGATTACACGTATCCATGGTCCGGCAGTTCGGTCCGGAGAGTTCGGGAGCGGACGAGACGGCAGCCTCGCTCTCGTCGGACGTCACGAGCGTGCTCGTCCTCTCGGATAGGGGGTCGGACGTCTGTCGCTCGCTTCTGACGCCAGACCCGATCGAGACGGAGAACCTGCTCTGGGTGCTCTACGACGACACTCCGGACCGCCGACTGACCGACTGGAAGCAACGCGGCGGCGGGTCGCCGGCGAACCTCGGCATCGTCGACGTCGGCGACGCCGCCCGGTCGGCGGCGTCGAGCGACGGCGGAACCACGCAGGGGCCGATCAAGACGCTCGCGCACCCCGAGGACCTGACCGGTCTCGGCATCCGGATCGACGACTTTCTCCAGCAGTGGTCGGGCAACGGCTACCGGACGGTCGTCGGTTTCGACTCGCTCACGACGCTGCTGCAGTACGTCGAACAGGAGACGGCGTTCCGCTTCATGAACGTCCTGACGTCGAAGCTCTACGCCGCCGACGCCTTCGCGCACTTCCACATGAACCCCGCGGCCCACGACGATCAGGTGGTCGCACAGATGACCTCGGTCGTGGACGCCGTGGTGGAGCCCGGCGACGGCGGGTGGATCGTCCGGAAGCGCTGACGGGAACAGTAGATTTAGGTACGCGACCCCGCGAGCCACTGCCGTGCTCCTCGTCGTCACGTACTCGCGCGCGGCGCGAGCCACGCTCCGTAACGTGTGTCGCAGTCACGAAGCAACCGTCGTCCGCCGGTTCGGTCGGGCCGCGCTGCTGGAGGAGACGGAACTCGGTGCCTTCCTCTCGCTCCGACTCAGAGAGAAACACGGCGAGGACGTCCAGATCGAACGCACCAGTCCGCTGAACGAGTTCGAGGCGGTTCCCGACCGGGTCCGGGAGGCGGCCCGCGCCTACGAGCGGCGAGACGAACCCAGCACGCCGTACGCCAAGTTCGCCGTCGGGACCGACCACCCCGACCCGGAGGCGCTCCGTGAGCGCGACCTCTGAGATATCGATCCGGGTCGACGGGGCTACCTATCGAGGGCGAACGATCGATCTCGGCACCGGCCTGCCAGCGACGGCGGTGGTGTCGGCTATCCGCGGCGAGGACCCAGACCCGTGGGTCGAAGCGACCTGTCCCCGACCCGCCCCGGTCCACGACCACGTCGGCCACGTCGCCCCGTCGGTTCCGTTTTCGCTCCGAGCGGCGCTCGCTGCCGCGGCGCGTTCGCGCGGTGAGACCGCGCCCCAGCGTCCGGCGCTCGAATCGGCCCGTGAGCGCCTCGCCGAACTGACGCCGCCGGAGGCGGACCTCGCGGACGCGCGCCGGAGAGTCGCTACGGCCGGTGCGTCTGAATCCCAGTTGCGAGAGCGAGTGGCGACGCTCCGCGGCCGACTGCAGGCCGTCCGCGACGTCGGGGGCGACGTCGATCCGGTGCGGACGGAACTGCAGGCGGCGATCGAGGAACTCACCGAAGTCGAGACCGAGCGGATCGCCGCCGAACAGGCGCTGGAGATGGCAGAGCGGGACGCTCGCTCGGTCCGCGACCGGCGCGAGGAGCGCCTGCGACTCGAAGACCGGGTCGCGAACCTCGAACGCGACGCGCGGCGCTCGCTCGCGGCGTCGGTCTACGAGGAGTTCGCGGCCGCGACCGCCGTCCTCCCCGGGGCGGCCGCGGCGGGCGACGCACCCGGCGAGTTCGAGGGGGAGACGCTCACCGCGATGCTCGCCGTCGCGCGCGTCGCGGACGTCGACGCGCCGATAGTCGTCGAGAGCGGCCCGTTCGACTCCGCCGCCGGGGCTGCAGACGCGCTCGACGCGCCGGTCGTCCGTCTGTGAGTTTATACCGGGTGACGCGACCAGACACCCCATGCGAACGCTCGACGTCGACTGGACGCTCGACGAGCGGGACGGGGTGTCGCTCGTTCAGGTTCGGCTGGAGAACCGCACGGAGACCCGCCGCCGGGTTCGCGTGTCGAACCAGATGGACGGAGACCTGTTGCCGCCGCGTCGCGAAGGCGTCCCCGAAGCCGGCTGGGACGCGGACGGCTACTCGGGTACGCTCGCCCCGGAGGCCTCGCTCGCGCTCGGCTACGCCTGTCTCGGCGACCCGGTTCGCCCGCCGGTCGAGGTGACAGACGAGGGCCGGGCGGACCCCTCCCCTGACGGAACCGACCCGACGGCCGACGCGGCCGTCCGGGAACTCGGCTCTGCTGCTCCGCCGGCGTCGGCCGTGCCGGTCGACGCGTTCGGTGCCCCGCGAGCGGGCGACGCTGCGCCCGGTCAGTCTCGTCTCGAGGGGGCCAGCGCCGACACGTCGTCCGCGCCGTCCTCCCGGACCGTCCCGGACGACGTGGACGACGCGGACGGAAATCCGGAGACGGTCGGCGTCGACTGCGACCGCGACGCGGACGACTGGCTCGACGGCGTGGAACGGCGCGTCGAGCGCTGCGAGCGACTGACCGGTGCGACGGTCACGGAAGCGGCGGACGTCCTCTCCGAGGTCGGCGGTCTCGACGGGGCGGAAACGCTGTCGGCGCGGGTTTCGGAGGACGCGACGGCGCTCCGTGCGCTCGCGGAGCGCGCCTCGCGTCTCGCAGACCGCGCCGAGGAGACGGACGTGCCGGTCGAGGCGCTCCGGAGGATCGCGTGATCCTCGCTGTCGTCAGCGGCAAGGGCGGGGTCGGAAAGTCGACGGTCGCGTTCAACCTCGGCGCGGCGATGGACGCGGTCGTCGTCGACGCGGACCTCGGGATGGCGGACCTCCCGACCGGCCCCGGCCCGGACCTCCACGACGTCCTCGCCGGGCGGGCGGACCCCACGGAGGCGGTGCGAGAGGCGGGATTTCGACTGCTCCCCTGTGGACGCTCGCTCGCCGGCGCGCGAGCCGCCGACGTCGGCGAACTCGGAGCCGCGCTGCGCGCCGTCGAAGCGGCGTACGGCGACGTGGTCGTCGACTGTCCGGCCGGGCGACGCGCGGACGTCGGCGTCCCGCTCGCGGTCGCCGACGCCTGCGTTGTCGTGACCGCCCCGCGAGCGTTCGCGCTCGCGGACGCGCTCCGCACTCGGGAACTCGCCCGCGAACTCGATGCAGGACTCGTCTCGGTCGTGCTCAACCGCGTCGTGGACGACCCGCCGCGCGAGGCGGTCGAGCGACTCCTCGGTGCGCCCGCACTCGTCGTGCCGGCCGACCCGCGCGTCGGCCGCTCGGTCGCCGAGGCCGAACCGGTCGTCGCCGTCGCTCCCGAGAGCGAGGTCACAGCACGGTTCGAGGAACTCGCCGGTCGCGTCCGGTCCTGCAGGTCGGCGTCGGAGACTGCGCTCGGTTCCGTGCGTCAGTAAGAGTCCGGATCGACCCCGTCAGCCGGCGAGCGACCGCATTCAGTTCTTCGGGTCGGTAGACGACCGCGCTCGGTGCTATAACTCGGTAAACGACTGTCAGTTCTGCAGGTCGACGTACGTGTTCCGGAGCGTCACCGGCGTCACGTCCGCCACGTCGGCGGCGTCCGCCTGCGTGAGCGGCGCGTCGAGATCACGCGCGGCGGTGTAGAGGCAGGCGGCCGCGACGCCCGCGGGGTTGCGCCCGCCCGCGATGCCGCGCTCTCTGGTCTCCTCGACGTACTCCCGTGCGCGGCGCTCGACCTCGGTGTCGAGGTCGAGTTTGCTCGCGAACCGCGGCAGATACTCGGCCGGGTCGACCGGTCCGATCGGGAGCCCGAGGTCGCGGTTGAGCGCGTCGAACGCCGCGCGCTGTTCGTCGTGGGTCGCCCGCGCGGCGTCGACGACTTCGTCGACCGTGCGCGCGACCGACGCGACCCGACAGGCCGCGTACACCGTCGCCGCCGCGAAGCCCTCGATGGAGCGCCCGCGCAGGAGGTCCTCTTTCTGTGCCGACCGGAACAGCGAGCAGGCGTGCTCCTGTACGCGCTCCGGCAGCGACAGTTTGCCGACGAGGCGTCGGATCTCCGTGAAGCCGTACACCTGGTTGCGCTCGCGCTTGCTGGAGATGCGCGCCCGGTTGTGCTGGCGACGCATGCGGGCGAACTGCCGGCGCTTGCGACCGGTGACACGCGTGGACCGACCGATCTCCGTCGACAGGCCGCGGTCGTGGCGCGACCGGGTCAGCGGCGCGCCGGTGCGTTCGGGGTTCGTGTCGTCGTCGCTGAACGACCGCCACTCAGGGCCGCGGTCGATCCGGTCTTCCCGGACGACGAGTCCGCACTCCGAACAGACCGTCTCGTCGCCGCTGGCAGTCAGTCGTCCGTCGCACTCCGGGCAACCGCTCGACGCTGTCTTGCTCATCACACTCGAAGCTTGGTCGCGATAGGGTATTTAAATCCGGGAGAAACGGCCGGTTTCGGCCGGTTCGGCGCCGGCAGAACGTATCGGTGACCGATAGGTTCGTCTGACGCGTCGGTGATTTTATCCGTCGACGCCGCTCAGAGCGAGCGATGAAGACGTGTGGGAACTGCGGACAGCCGGTCCACCGCGAGGAACCCGACGACGCGGAGTACGGCATCGGCGTGGTGGACGGGCGGCGGTATCCGGAGACGTGTCCGAGCTGCGGGGCCGACCTCGACTAGCCACCGGACATATCTTTCACCCGATAGATTTTAATCGGGCGACTGTGCAGGTAGAGCCGATGGGTCTGTCGGATATCGCCGAAGGAATCGAAGTGACGACCGAGCAGCGCGATCGGGGCGTCCCGACGGTCGACGACACCGATCGCGGTCTCCGCTCTCGGCTCGAACCGTACGCCGACGAGCTGCCCTGCACGCCGGCGGCGGCGGCGACGGTGGTCGAGAGTCACACCGCCGGCACGAGCGTCGGCGACAGCGCCCGCGAGGCGGGCGTCGCGCCCATGACGGCGGCGAAGACGCTCCACCGGTGTGGCGTCGCCGGGATCACGCCGCTCGCTCCGACTGCCCGGCGCGTGCTCAGAGACTGGCTCGCGGGCGAACTCTCGCGGGCCGACGCGCTCGAACTCACGGGCGCGAGCGAGGCCGAGTTCGCACTCGCGAGTTACGTCGAGACCCACGACCCGGTTCCCGAACTCGAGGAGGCGGTCGAGGGTGCGCTCTCGCCCGGCGACAGCGCGAGCGTGACGAAGCGAGACCAGTTGGCCGAGACGATGAGTTCGGTCGGAGACCTGCGGTAGTTCGAGAGAGCGACGTCTGCGAGCGGACTCCCGAGTTCGGTCGGAGACCTGCGGTAGTTCGAGAGAGCGACGTCTGCGAGCGGACTCGTGTTCGCGCTCTTCTACGACCCGCCGAGCGCCCCGAGGAGCCGTCCGTCGCCGGGTGCCGAGACGTCGCGGTCGAGCAGTTCGGCTGCGAGGTCGACCATCGAGGCGGCGAGATCGTCGTCCTCGAGAACGGCGGGAGCGTCTTCGACGCTCGATACGTCGGTTTCGGGAACGTTCACGTCGGCGTCGGCGAGTCGTCCGCGCGTGGCGACGACGGCCGACACCTCGCTCCCCACGTCGTCGAGGCGGGCGGACGCTCGCTGAATCGCGTCGCGGCCGCGGTCGGTCGCGGGCGTCACCAGCGCGGTCCGGTCGCAGGTCGTCGCGGCGGCGACCGACTGGTTCGCGGCCACCGGCGGGACGTCCACGAGGACGACGTCGAAGTCGGTCGCGGCCTCCGCGATGCGGTCCTCGAGCGCGCGCGCCGCCCCGGCGGATTTCGCGCGTGCGAGACGCTCGAACGGCGACCGCGCCGGACAGGAGGCGACGCGGCCCGAGAGGTCGAGCGGGAGCTCGACCAGACCGGCCGCGAGCGGCGTCTCCCGCTCGTCGGTGACGAGTCGAGTCACGTCCGGGTCGAGTCGTCCCGGGACGTAGTCGCCGAGGCCCTGCGTCGCGTACGCCGCGTCGAGGACGGCGACGTCGAGGTCGTCTCCGGCCAGGGTCGCGGCGAGTTCGACGACGGTTCTGGTCGTGCCCGCGCCGCCGGTCGCGCCGACCAGCGCCGCGGTGGTCACGTCGGTCATGTCGCTCACTGGCGCGTCACTCCTGAAAAATATCGCCCCGCCGTTATCGTGGCTGATACCGCGACGCCGCGTCCGTCGGCGCGCAGTCGGCGGCGACTCTCACTCGGTCGCCGCGATGTCGTCGGCGATCGCGTCGAGTTCGGCGTCCGAGAGGTCCGGACGCGGTCCGGCGACGCCGTGGATCGGGCCGCCGCCGTCGCCCTCGAACCGGGGGACGAGGTGGACGTGGACGTGTGGCACCTCCTGACCGGCGGCCTCGCCGTCGTTGACGCCGATGGTGGTGGCGTCGGCGTCGACGGCCGCCTCGACGCGGGACGTGAGTTCGTGGACCGCGCGAAAGAGGTCGGCGGCGACGTCGGCGGGGGCGTCGTTCACCCGCTCGTGGTGGGCCTTCGGGACGACGAGCGTGTGGCCCGGCGCGAGCGGGTTCGCGTCGAGGAACGCGAGCACGGTGTCGTCTTCGTAGACGGTGCGACTGGGGACGTCGCCGTCGACGATGGCACAGAAGATGCAGTCGTCGGACATGCGCGTTCATGGAACGAGTGGGCCGATAGAACTGTCGGCGGCGGCCAGTTTCACGTCCCGTGCAGGTCGGTCGCGGTCACTCCGTCCGACTGGCTCCCGACCGATCGACCGAGCGGACGCGGCCGGCGCCGTCGATTTCGACGGTGAGCGTCTCGCCGTCGCGTTCGAGGCGGAGCGTCGCCCGCCAGGGGTCGTCGTCGACCTCGACGGTCGGCGGTTCGGGGACGAGATCCAGGTCCCACGTCGGTCGCCTGAGCGCGTCGACGCCGTGGTCGTGGTAGAACGAGATCACCGCCGGGTGAAACAGCGCCGCGGTGCCCAGCCCCGTCTTGACCGAGGCGCCGCAGTAGTCGCAGTGGCGAAAGACCGTCCACCCCGTCGCCGCCGGGAACGACTCGTCGCGCTGGGTTTCCGCGTCCAGCGGGCCGGCGCACCAGTGACAGACCTCGTCGGTCGCGCGATAGAGGACGCTCCGCAGGTACCGGTCGAACACGACGGGGAGCCGTTCGGGTTCGTACAGCGACGCGGCGCTGCGGGGGAACTCGCCGCCCGTCGCCAGCGTCCCGCACTCGCGACACTCGACGAGGAACACCTCGTCCTCGTAGCGCCCCACGAGGCCGCCGCCGCACTCGTTGCACTCTCCGTCCACCTCGATCGGACCGACCTCGCCGCGACCGGTGAGTAGTTCGCTGACCGCGATGCGGTAGAGCATCTGGCCGGCGTGCCGGAGCTTGTACCCCTCGTCGGTCTGGCGGACGAACGGGCCGACGAGCTTCTCGAGGTGGTAGTTGAACTGGCCGCTGTCGTCGATCTCCGTGCGCCGCCACAGCTCCGAGAACGAAAGCGTCCCGCCGAACTCGTCGTAGGGCGCTTCCGCGATGGTCGCGATGATCTCGAACCGCTTCTCGTTGGCGAGCAGCGAGAACACCTCGGTCGGGCCGAGCGGGTCGTCTGCACTCTCGTCCATGTCTCTCCCGGCGGTCGAAGCCGTATCAGGTCGAGACGGCGCCCGGTACAAAAAACCTCCCCGGTCGTTGCCCCGCCCGAGGCGCGCCTGCGCGGGCGTGCCGTCCGAGTTCGCAGTCAGTTTTTTGCTCCGACCGGCGGAAGATCGTGGTATGCAGTTCCAGTCCACCGTGCAGGAGACCTCGTTCTACAGTCCGCTCGAGGAGTTCGCGGAGGTCGACGTCGAGGTGGAGGTGCGCGAGGACCCGCTCACCGGTCGGCAGTCCCGCATCGTCCCCGACAACTTCCCCGTCCCGGAGGACGAACCGGACATCGAGGACGTCGTCACCGACGACGAGGGCTGTTTCTTCTGTCCCGGCCCGGTCTCGGAGTCGACGCCGAAGTACCCCGACTTCGTCGGCGTCGACCGCGGGAGCGTCGGCGAGGCGACGTCGTTCCCGAATCTCAACCCGTACGGCTCACACTCGAACGTCGTCGTCCTCACCGAGGACCACTACGTCCCCATCGACGAGTTCACGCCCGATATCTTCGCGGACGGCCTCCGGGCCGCGATGGAGTACGTCCAGTCGGTCTTCGACCACGACGACGACGCGCGGGTCGCCTCGGTGAACATGAACTTCCTCCGGCCCGCCGGGTCGAGCATCGTCCACCCGCACGTCCAGACGCTGGTCGACGACCGGGGGACGAACGAGCAGCGAACGCTGATCGACTGCGCCCGCGACCACTACGGCGACCACGACGCCGCCTACTGGCACGACCTCGTCGCCGAGGAGGGCGACGGCGAGCGCGCCATCGGCGCGACCGGGAGCGTCGACTGGCTCGCGCCGTTCGCGCCGAAACACCACCGGCACGTCCTCGGCGTCGCCGACGAGGCCGCCCTCCCCGGCCCCGGGAGCGACGTGCTGGACGACGTGGCCGCCGGCCTCGTGAACGTCCTCGACGCCTACGCCGACGCGGGGCTCAACAGCTTCAACGTCGCCATGCACCTCGTCGACGACGACCCCGCGGTACCGCCGGTGATCGACGTCGTCGCCCGCTCGGTGTTCGACGAGTACTACTGGTCGGACTCGCCGTTCTTCACGGTGCTGCACGACGAGGGCGTCGTCGACGTCGCGCCCGAGGCGTACGCCGCCGAGGTTCGCGCGCAGTTCTGAGTCCGGCGGTTCGGGCAGACGTTCGTTCGGCCCGGTTCGGCGTCGACGCTCTCGTTCGTCGCTGAAACGCATCGCGTGCCGGGGATGGTGATCGGACTCGGCAACCGCCGGCGCGGCGGGGGGAACGCCGCCGCGGGATCTGTGCCGATCTATCCCCGCCGTCTGGCTCGAACCGTCACGCCGACCGTCTCGACCTCATCCGATCAGGACGGTCGTGCTCCCGACAACGATACGTCCCTCCTCGACGGGATCGCCCTGTCTCGCGGCCGGCAGCCCGGGTCCGTTCAGGGTAACGAGCGATCCGACGATGTCCGTTATGCCGGCGCTTTCCAGATTGAGGGACCCGCCCGCGGACAGGTTGATCTCCGGCGCGTTCAGGGTGAGCTTCGAGGTCGCCGAAATCGTCACCTCGCCCGAGGCAGCGTCCATCTCGACGCTGTTCCCGCCGCTGTCCTCGATCGAGAGCGACTCGGACCCGTCGTCGAGGACGATCTCGTGGCCGCCCCCGGTTTCGATTCGAACCGACCCCTCTCCCTGCGAGATCGACAGGACGAGATCGGCGTCGGACCCGACGTGCAGACTCTCTTCGTCGGGCGATTCGACGTCCTCGACTTCGATCCCGTCGACGTCGTCGTCGCTGGGTTCCAGCAGGACGTCTTTCCGTCGCCAGTGTTCGGTGGCGTCGAGTCGACCGTCGGTAACGCCGAGGTTCTCGCCGACGAGGTCGTCGATACGCGCGCCCCCGACCAGATCACCCGCCAGTTCGGTCGTTTCGATCCTCTCCACGTCGAGGTGGTCGGTGAGTCGCAGACTCTCGTCGCCGATTTCGAGATTGTCGCCGTCGAAGTCCGCCACGCGGACGCCGTCGTCCATGCCGGCCATGTTCAACCCGCCGAGGTTGCGAAGATCGTTCCCCCGGGCGTCGACGTCTCGATTCCACGGTCGTCCGTCTCGTCCGGACGGTGCCTGTCCGTTGCTCGGTAGTAGTCCGAGTCCCAGTCCCGCGCCGACGAGTGCAGTCCGCCTCGTGAGTCCCCTCTCGCTCGAATCTCCGACCTGCTCCGCCTCGTCGCTTCCGTCCGCCGCCGCGCTATCGCTCCCCTGCGCGTTTCGATCTGAATTCCGTGTCATGCGTTTCTCTCCGTTCGGAGGTGTCCATCTCGTCGCGAGAGCCGCTACCGATGGCTACTCGCACGAACCCCGATCGACAAATCTCGGGCGTAATGTGTTAACAGTTATCACAATTGGACCGGGGGAGGCTCGTCATCGAGATCCAGCGCCAGCGGGCACGCTCTCTCGCTACGCGTTTCGACACCACTCGCCCGGGTCGATCTCGCCCGGCCGGTCAGCCCACCAGCCGGTCGAGCGTCGCGCCCAGTTCGGCCCGGTACTCGTCGAGGTCGTAGCCCAGGCGAGCGAGCCACACGTCCCGGTAGGAGGGATGGAGGAGCGGGAGGACCGGGCGACCGAGCGTCCGGCAGTCGACGGGGTCGAGCACCGAGTCGACGAAGCCGTCGACGCTCTCGCCCTCGACGGTCAGCAGGGACGCAGTCGCGTGTTTCCCGGTGGCGACGACGACGGCCGGCTCGACCTGTTCGAGTTCGGCCAGCAGGTGCGTCCGGCAGGTCGCGAGCTCCTCGCTCGTCGGTTCGCGGTTCGACGCGCCGCTCTCGTCGGCGGGGAAGCACTTGACCGCGTTCGTGTAGTAGGTGCGGTCTCCGTAGCCGACGGCCGCCATCGTCTCGCGGATGCGCCGGCCGGAGTGGCGCGCGGTGTACGCCAGCCCGGAGTGGTTGCCGCCGCGCCACGCCTCGGCGTCCGGGTCGCCCGCGCCGGGCGCTTCGCCGACGACCACCACGTCCGCGTCGAGCGGGCCGTTCCCCCACGAGATGCGGGTCCGGGACTCGACGAGCGCCGGACACCGGTCACAGCCGGCTTCGAGGACGTTCCGCGCGTCCGGGTCGGGGCGGCGCGGGTCGTCGTCTCCGGTCACGGTCACTCGGTCAGCGGGAGCGCGATGCCGAAGACGAACGGCGAGAGCAGCGCGAGCGCGGTCCCGACGACCTCCAGGTCCAGCAAGAGCGCGTGCTCCCAGCCGGGCAGCGAGCCGAACAGCGCGCGTCCGGCGAACGCGCCGCCCGCGCCGAGCGCGAACAGGGCGACGCCGAGCCCGAATCCGAGTTTCGTCAGCTTCGCGTAGTCGAGCGTCCCGTATCGACCACTCATGCTCCACACGTTCCCGGTTGGTGTGCAAAACCGTTTCGTCCACGGGGGAAAGAGTCACAACGCCCGACCGACTACTGCAGGCGAATGCTCGAATCAGCACTCGAACTGCTGCCGGAGGTCGTCTCGCTCGCGCTCGTCGCGCTCGGTACCGTCTCGCTCTCGACGCTCGGCGTCTACATCGAGGAACTCGGCGCCGCCGCGATGGCCGAGGGGCAACTGGGGCTCGGTCTGTGGTTCGTCGTCGTCGGTCTGGTCGCGCTCTACGCCGGGAGCTACCAGCTCGGTTACCGGACGCTGCTGCCGCGGCTCCGCGCGTTCGCCGCCGATGCGACCGCCTGAGCCCCGAATCGGTACGCGACTCAGAGCGCGTCGGCCACGAGCGACGCGACGCTGACGGCGCTTACGTCCCGTTCGATCGTATCGGTCCCGTAGATCGCTTCGACGCCGGCGCGCTCGAGTTTCGTCC
>Ga0207797_1002126_pt1 | contig 13887 bp, 13 predicted proteins | sample PRCRCaboRojoPR_6_FD_187275 | JGI IMG/M metagenome (GOLD analysis project Ga0207797, IMG submission 187275) | Marine sediment microbial community from Cabo Rojo, Puerto Rico - PR CR 10% Liquid 1 (SPAdes) | ecosystem: Environmental > Aquatic > Marine > Coastal > Sediment | place: Cabo Rojo, Puerto... | reverse complement strand
AACCCAGGCTCCCATGAAAATGCAAACAAAAACAAATCAGCCCTGGATATTTTAAAAGAACGTTATGCCAGGGGAGAAATTGGTAAAGAGGATTTTGAAGAACGAAGGAAAAATCTGATTTAAATAGTACAATATAATTAAAAGAATAAATTGAAACTGAAGAGGTTGAAAAAAGGTTCTTTGCGTTCTTTAACGCGCACTTCGGGCGACCTTCATTCTTAAAATATTAACCACTAAGTCACACCAGGTACAACCCTAAGGTCACCAAGAAGTATCTTTCCCTTTGTGCCCCTTTTGGTTATCCTTGGAGTACCTTGGTGGTTAAAAACAGAATTCCATGGAGCATCAACATAGTCATCAATATCAGGCGAACAAGCCTGGCAAAAAGAACGGACATGATCATAGCCAATATAATGCTGGTCACGATCAAGGGGGTCATAACCACGGTGGTCACGATCACACTCACCACCATGAGATGATGATCAAGGATTTCAAAAAGCGGTTCTGGATCTCACTTGTGATCACCCTGCCTGTATTGGCTCTTTCCCCCATGATTCAAGGGTTGTTGGGTTTTCAGTTTGCCCTGGTTGAAGGGATTGATCATTTTATCCTTCTGGGATTGTCCACGATCATCTTCTTTTATGGCGGCTGGCCATTTCTAACAGGTTTGGCCGGTGAGGTGAAACAGAAGCAGCCGGGGATGATGACCCTCATTGCGGTTGCCATCACCGTTGCCTGGGGGTATAGTGCGGCAACCACCCTGGGCGTGGAAGGAAGCACCTTTTTCTGGGAGCTGGCCACGCTGATTGACATCATGCTGTTGGGGCACTGGATCGAGATGAAATCGGTGCTGGGGGCATCCCGTTCCCTGCAGAAACTGGTGGAGATGATGCCCTCGGAAGCCCATTTGCTAAAAAATGGTGAAACCGTGGATGTCAAGGTGGATCAGCTTGAGAAAGACAGCAGGGTCCAGGTGCGTCCCGGTGAAAAAATACCGGTTGACGGTGAGGTACTGGATGGAGAAAGCCATGTGAATGAGTCGATGGTGACAGGGGAATCACGGCCTGTTAAGAAAGGCAAAGACGACAAGGTGATTGGCGGAACGATCAACGGAAACGGTTCCTTGACGGTCATCGTCAAGCAGGTGGGTGAGGATGCCTACCTGAGTAAGGTCATCAACATGGTGCGCGATGCACAGAGCAAGAAATCGAAAACGCAAAACCTGGCCGACCGGATTGCCTTCTGGCTGACCATCATTGCCCTTACCATTGGCTTTGGTACGCTTGCTACCTGGCTGGCAATGGGCAAGCCCTTTGTTTTTGCCCTGGAACGCATGGCCACGGTAATGGTCATCACCTGCCCCCATGCACTGGGATTGGCCGTACCGTTGGTGGTTGCCATCTCAACCTCCATTTCAGCCCAGCGCGGATTGCTCATCCGAAACAGAACGGCTTTTGAAAATTCACGAAAGATCTCCCTGCTGGCATTCGACAAAACAGGAACCCTTACCAAAGGAAACTTCGGGGTGACCCGCTTCGGATCCCTGAATGGAAGCTTCAATGACAAACAGGTGTTGCGCCTGGCAGGCGCCCTGGAAGGAAAATCGGAACATCCGCTTGCTATAGGAATCATGGATAAAATCACGGAAGAACAGATCGATCTGCCGGAAGCCGAAAATTTTAATGCCATAACCGGTAAGGGTATTGAAGCAGATGTGGAAAATAAAAGGGTCCAGGTGGTGAGTCCCGGTTATGTAAAAGAGCAAAACATTGACATTCCTGAAGAAGCCGGAAAGAATGCACAGGAAACCGTCGTTTTTGTGATGGTGGACAACCAACTGGCTGGTTTCATTGCCATGGCCGATGAAATTAGGGAAGAATCCTACGAAGCTGTAAAAACACTGAAGAATAGCGGACTTAAAGTATACATGATGACCGGCGACAATGAGCAGGTGGCGAAGAGTGTGAGCGAGGAGCTTGGTTTGGACGGCTATTTTGCCGGCATCCTGCCCGACCAGAAACTCGAGAAAGTAAAGGAATTTCAGCAACAGGGTGAATTTGTGGCCATGACAGGCGACGGCATCAACGATGCACCGGCCCTGGCAACAGCCAATGTAGGAATTGCCGTGGGATCGGGAACCGATATCGCAGCCGAAACGGCTGACATCATCCTGGTCAACAGCAACCCGAAAGATATAGCCTCATTGGTATTGTTCGGAAAAGCCACCTACAAAAAGATGATCCAGAACTTCATCTGGGCTACCGGCTACAACGTGGTGGCCATACCCCTGGCTGCCGGTGTGCTTTTCAGCGCAGGCATCGTCATCAGTCCGGCCCTGGGTGCGGTACTGATGAGCCTGAGTACGATCATTGTGGCCATCAACGCCCAGTTCCTGAAACGCAAAATGAAAATCTAAACCTATAAAATAGAATGCTATGATGTTTGGATGGCTTATCATTCCACTGCTGATCATACTTGCTGTCTGGTATTTCAACCAGAACAATATGAAATGGCCCGATCAACAGAAACAGCAAGACACCTCACTCGATACGCTGAAAAACCGTTTTGCCCGGGGTGAGATCAGCAGGGAAGAATATGAGGAGAAAAGAAGGATTCTTGAGGAAGATTAACAATGATCGACTTCCAGAAGTAGCAAATATACTTAACAGATATCTAAATCCTCATTATCAATTCCCTGTATCGTGCATGACGTTTTCCGGATTTCCGGAAACTATCATGCATGGTGCAGGACTAATTCCGGTTTGCCGGAAACTATCCCGCATGGTGCATGGCGATTTCCGGTCAACCGGAAATAATCCTGCATCATACCTGACGAATTCCGGTCGGCCGGATACTATTATGCATCATACCTGGCTATTTCCGATTTACCGGAAGATATTATGAATCGTACCTGATAATTTCCGGTTTATCGGAAAGTTTATTGTGTGATAGCTTATATTTTTGGGCCTGGTTTAATAAGCTAAATATTGGCTGGTAAGGCGCTAAGCGGCTCAAGTAGATGTTTGAAATTCAATAGATAAGTTTAACGAAATTAGCTATAATAAAGCCGCTTAGCCTTCTTAGACCGGTCTCAATTTTTATTTCCTATTATCCAATTTATGTTTTTGGCTGATAAATTTATTTACTTTGAATATAGTCTGAGCGTTCAAAAAATATAACAAGCCACAACCCAGAAATTATAATAATTATGGAACCCAACATTCTTTTCAGCCATATACCCAAAACCGGAGGCACTACGCTGAGGATCATTTTTAACAGGGTGTACGGAAAGGATAAAGTATATTTGATTAAAAGTACGGATATTGGAAGTTCATTCAGGGAATTTGAGGGCTTTGACAGAAAAACCCGGGAGCAATACAGGGTTATTTCAGGGCATGGCGCCGAAATGTTTTCCGATCTCGTTGAAAATCCTTTTAAAGTCAGTATTCTCAGGGAGCCGGTTTCCCTCTTCCTTTCGCAATTCCATTTTTTAAGGGTAAGTCCCGGCTCAAATTTCTATGATGATGTGAGAAATATGTCCACCCCGGATGAATACCTGGAATATGCCCGAAAAAAAGGCCAGGACAATTTGCTTACGCGTTATTTTTCAGATTCTATGCAATTTCTGATCAATAACCAATTATCTGTCCCTGATTTGGAAATGGAAGGAGAAAACCTGTTTGCAAAGGCGAAGGAAAATTTAAAAGCTTACGATGCACTCCTGGATTTATCCCGGTTTGACAGGGGTGTGTATGCTTTGGCTGATAAACTGAACTGGGAGGGTGTTCCTGTTTACAGACCCAGCAACATAACCAGAAAAAAGGAAAATTCATTTCAAATGACCGGTGGGTTTCATCAAAAGCTTAGGCATGTTCTTAGGTTTGATATTGCATTGTATGAATATTTTATTAAAAATGACCTGGAGATTTCCAGTATGGGCCAAAACGGATTGAATTTGAGTTTGTTTTTATTGCGTCAGAAAGGAATCAACTATCTGGCCAGGATACTTGGAAAGAAATAACTGTACCACGATTCTTTTTCTAAAAGGAAAGTAAACGGTGGCAGGGTACTTTAAATTTTAATTTGTATGATTACCAAACCCATACCCCTTTGTTTTTGTTAAATTTAAATTATGGCCGTAAATTCAAGAAATTTAGAAAATTCAGCCTGGAATTTAGCAAATATACTGGTTTACCCAGCTGCATTTCTTGCCGCCACTCCTTTCTTTATTAACAAATTGGGAGAGGATGTGTTTGGAGAATGGATGCTTATGAATTCCTATGTCTTTATAAGCGTGCACCTGGTTGGTTTCGGTCTTTCCCGCTCCATTATGGCTAATGTTTCAGCCGCCGTAGGGGAGAATGATCAGTCGAAATTATATGCCTACATAAATGCCGCTTCAAGAATTTTAGGTATTATGATGCTCACTGCAATGCTGATTGGTCTGGGCATCATGATCAGTCCGATGGAAAAAACCGGCTTTTTCGATGCTTATATCTGGGACACCATAGCTGTCGCAACATTTCTTATCGCATTGAAATTCCCCGAATTGTTGTATCAAAATATATTTAAGGGTTTTGAAAATTACAATATGGCTGCCATTTTCAATATGGTCAACAGGCTTACTGCCTTGATGGTGCATATTTTGTTGGTGTACCGGGGATTTTCCATTTTGGGTGTTTTTGCTGGCAGCCTCGCCGTGAATTTTATTATGGTGATTACACTGGCATATGTGATCTACAGAAGATTGCCCGGCTATAAACTTCGGGTTCTGAAAGTTTTAAAAGAAAGAAAGGAGCTTTATTATTTCGGATTCTGGACCTGGCTGCAGACCATTATTGCCGTGGTTTCTTTTCAGATTGATCGTTTCCTGATTGCGTATTTTCTTGGAACGGCAACTGTAACCTATTTTGTTTTGGCTACTACCATCACAAATCATTTGCACAGGGCCTTTGAAGCCGTGGTGAGCTGGTTTTTGCCAAAAATATCCAGGATAAAAGCGGCGGAACAGGACACCCAAGAACATTTTTATACAATCCGGGCCTTTTCAGTTGGTTTTTCTTTGTTCATCATAATTGGTATTTATCTTATCAGCGAACCTCTTTTTACGCTCTGGCTGGGGCAGGAGAAATATTCAAAAATGATAGACTTTTTCAAGTTGTTTCTCATTTTCGAATCTTTTCTACTCATGTCTATTGTACCTAAACTTTATCTGAACGCCATACGTTCATTAAGGTTCATAACATCTTTGGAATTTATGTACAAGCTGGGGATCATTGCCGGAATGATTGTTCTGTTTGCTATTTATAAGACGGCCGAAAGTCTGATCTGGGGACAGACCATTGCTTTGGTTTTATTCATGCCACTGGAATACTATCTTGTAAATAAAAGAATATTAAAGCAAAATACTATCAAGGAAAGCTTTTTGACTTTTCTGCCCACCATGATGATCATGGGGGCAATCCTTTCTTCACGGTGGCAACTGACCGCGGTGTTTATTGCTTTAAGTCTTCTTTCATACTGGTTTACCTATATAAGAGATAAAAACTTTAAATTAAAATGGCTTACAGAGTGATAAGAAAAAAAACATATTATCATTTTTTCCCATTTGTTGTATTGTATTTTTTTGCCAACAATTTTTTGCTTCCGCATGGACTTTTATATACGGCCATTCTTTCACCCCTCTTTTTTTACTGGTTGTATAAAAAACATGCCCTGCCGATGTTTTTCAAGTGGGGTGTTTTGTTGTTGATCCCGATCCCTTTCCATTTGGCCACAGGCGTGGATTTAAAAACGTATATCATTTCAACCCTCCTTATATTAACAGTTTGGATTTTTTTATTCACCGCAATCCAGGCAATTAAAGAGCTTAAGGGGCATCTTGCCGATATGTTCCACAAAATACTGGTGATTAATGCTGTGCTCATTGTCATTGCATTGATAACTCTGCCATTTCCATCAATAAATAAAGTCATGTGGGATCATACCCCCATTTCACCTGGTATACCCTCCTTTCCCCGCCTGATGTTATTGGGTTATGAACCATCTCATTATGGTTTGTTGATGGCTCCGGTGTTCATATATTTTCTGTTAAAAATGATTCTTGGAAAATCGTCCCATCCATTGATTGTCACTGCCGGCATTGCAATACCCCTTATGCTATCCCTGTCATTTGGTATTATAGGTGGAATTTTCCTTGCGATGGTAATTGGCCTGGTATGGCATTATAAAAACATTCCCCCTTCTTCTAAATCCGTTTTATTTAAATTAATGATCCTGTCTGTTATAATCCTCATTCTTATCGGGTTGTTATGGCCTTTCAATCCGGTGTTTGAAAGAATCATAAATATCTTCCAAGGTACAGATACATCTGCAGAAGCCCGGTTGTCCGATTCTTTCATGTTTGCGACAGACCTGATACAAGAGTTTAATATCTGGACGGGAGTCGGACCCGGTCAGGTAAAAGTACTGGCGCCAGATTTCATTGACAGGCATTATGACCATACCGGTGACCTTCCGGAAGTGTTTCGTATTCCCAATACAATGGCTGAGATGCTTGCTGTATATGGCATTTACGGGTTTACACTTAAAATTCTGATTCAGCTATATTTCTTCTTTCGATTAAAGATCCATAAAAATCTATATTCGTTGACTTTATTTGCATTCATTTTTATTTACCAGTTTACGGGAAGTTTTTTAACCAATGTAGCTGAGGTGGGCATTTGGGTGATAGTCTTTACTGCACGTTTCTCTATTTTTGAGATGAAACCGGAACAAAAAAATGACTGGTCCGAATAACCCTGCATGCAATAACCTTTTAAAGAAGAACATGATGCTCATGGGTATTTCATGGTTATTGAATTGAATTGCCCAACTTTTCCAGTTATATTGTGTTGAAGTATAGAATCTGATAAACTTTTCCTATGAATGTAGCTCTCATTGCCCGATCTTCATTATACAAAATCCGTGGAGGAGACACTACCCAGGTATTGAAAACTGCTGATGAATTAAAAAAACTGGGTGTTCATACACAGATTTTTTTGGCTTCGCAGAAGATACCCTATGAAAAATTTGACCTGCTTCATTTTTTTAACATCATTCGGCCCGCTGATCACCTTTATCACATCCGTAAAAGCAACAAGCCCTATGCAGTCAGTACGATTTATCTCGATTATGCTGATTTCGACCGAAAAGGAAGGCCCCCCTTAACAAGAAATCTATTCAGGGTACTTGGAAAATCAAAAAGTGAATACATTAAAAATTTATATCGTTTTGTAAGAAAACAGGATCTCCTGGTCAGTCCGGAGTATCTGCTGGGTCATAAAAGAGCCATCAATAAGGTGTTGAACGGCGCATCTCTGATATTGCCGAATTCCGAATCAGAATTCAACCGTTTGAGCCGGGATTTTGATTTCAAGGGGGATTTTATGGTTGTTCCCAATGGTATTGACAGGGAAATTTTTAATGAAATTCCTGAAAATATTCATAGACAGGAAAAAGTCATCTGTGTCGCTCAGATATATGGTATGAAAAATCAACATTCTCTTATACAAGTTTGTAATAAACTAAAAGTTCCTTTGGATATTATCGGGGAAGCACCTCCAAATCATAAGAAGTACAAAGAATACTGCAAAAAGATTGCAGACAGGAATGTGACTTTTTATGGTCACATGCCCCAGAAAGAATTAATCGATCATTATGCATCTGCTAAAGTCCATGCGCTTCCGAGCTGGTCTGATACCACAGGGCTTAGTTCTCTTGAGGCCGGAGCCATGGGCTGTAACCTGGTTGTTGGGGAAGGAGGAGATACCAGAGCTTATTTTGAAGATTTAGCTTGGTTTTGTGAGGCATATAATTTGGAAAGTATTGAGAAGGCTGTTTTACTTGCCCTTAAGGAGCCTGTTAAGGATGATTTGCACGAGATAATACTAAATAGGTATACCTGGCAGAACGCAGCTGAAACCACATGCAAAGCCTACGAAAGAATATTGAATTATGAATAGAAATTTGTCAATAGGTTTATTGGGATCGAGGGGAATTCCAAACCGCTATGGTGGTTATGAACAGTTTGCGGCTAAATTGGGCAGCCATCTTGTAGAAAGAGGCCACAAAGTTACCGTTTACACAGTTAGTGAGCATCCCTTAAAAAACAAATACTGGAAGGGAATTAGAAGAATCCGGGTAATGAATCCAGAAACACGTATTGGAACATCCGGGCAGTTTATTTATGATTTACTGGCCAACCTCGACAGCAGGAAAAGAGACTTTGACATAGTATATCACCTGGGATATACAAGCGATTCTGTCTGGTATTTTTTCTGGGCAAAACGAAGCATACACATGGTAAACATGGATGGCCTGGAATGGGCACGCTCAAAATATAATTTTGCTGTACGGAGGTTTCTTAAATTTGCAGAAGCTCTTGCTACGAGGCGAAGTATATTTCTTATATCGGATTCCCATCCCATCAAGGAATACCTGGAGAATAAATATACAACTCCTGTAAAATATCTTACTTATGGTGCGGATATTCCGGAACAATTTTCAGAACAGATCCCCGAAAATTACAATTTGAAACCTGGTAATTATGATCTTGTGGTTTCACGTATCATACCGGACAATAACATTATTGCCGCCATTCAGGCAAAAATACAGTCAGAAGATAATGTACCGCTCGTTATTGTTGGTAATAACAACCGCTTTAAGAAAAAACTGATTCGCCAATACAGCCATGAAACCAACGTGATTTTTCTTAATCCCATTTATGAAAAAGATATTCTTAACAGTTTGAGAAGGTTTTGCAGGTTTTATATACACGGGCATTCTGTGGGAGGCACCAATCCATCGCTTCTGGAAGCCATGGCCTGCGGATGCAACATCATCGCTCACCGGAATGATTTTAACCAGGCGGTGCTGGGAAAAGATGCCGTTTATTTCTCTAGGGCCGGCGAATTGAGTCAAATTCTGACAAATAACGATGTTGCTGATTACAACATCCGGATTAAGAATAATCTGGAGAAGATCAGGAAACATTATAACTGGGAAATCATTTGCAATGGCTATGAAAAAATATTTAACGAAGCACTCGATTCTGCCTGATATGATTAACTGGCTTTGGGCCTTATTGTGGTTCATGCTTCCGGTTTCAAAAAGAGGAACGACCGTTGTTTTATGGTTACTGGGATTGGGTGTTATTTTTCAGGCGATAATTCAAAAACCGCAAATCAATAGAAAACAGTCAATAACGGGTTTACTTCTGTTGATTTTTTTTCTCTGGCATGCCAACAGTTTGTTGTTTGACCCAAATTTTGAAGAAGTCAAGGCAAGCCTCGTCAGAAAACTTTCTTTTATTGTATTTCCTGTCATTTTAATTCTAGGTAATTTCAGTATTAAGGATTCCCAAAAGTGGGCTTTAAGGGGGTTTTATGCCGGACTCATCGTAGCAGGTATTCAGATGCTTCTAAGGGCTATCATAAGATCATTGTACGGATTTGACCCGGCTTACTGGATGTACCATGAATTTGCGGCACCCTTCCAATTTGGTGCCATATATTTTTCCTGGTATTTGTCCATTGCACTTATTTCTTTGATTTATCAAAGGCAGGAGCCGTATGTTGAAAGATTCCGTTACCATTTGCTGATCTTTTTTCTTTTGTTGTTGCTTTTATCAGCCTCAAAACTGTTTGTGGTGGTAACAGGGTCAGTTGTTATTTTAAAGGTTTTATCAAACCTTCAAAAAAAGAAAAGAATAAGAGCTTTGATTTTGTTACTGATTCTGATCATTGGGGGGTCGGTTCCTGTATACAAGAGGATCAGCGAGCTAAGTAACCTGAATCTCGAAATTGCCTTTCAGGATGAATACACTTACGATACTCCATTTAATGGAGTTACCTTAAGATTGTTTCAATGGAGGATGGCTTTTGAAATACTGAATGATAAAGGTGCGTGGCTCCAGGGAACCGGTATAGGAAGCCGCCAGGAAATCCTTAACAGTTATTATAAAAAATATAATGTGTATACAGGTAACCCAAGACTTGGGGACAGGGGGTATCTGGGGTATAATTTTCACAACCAGTTTGCAGAAACAACTGTAGGTACGGGCATACCGGGGGTTGTAATACTTATGTTGATATTGGTATATGTTTTCACCTCCTTGCGGAGACAACTATTTTTTCCTCTGTTTGTTTATATCATAACCGTGCTGTTTTTTATGACAGAATCGGTTCTTGAAAGACAGGCCGGGATTATGATGTTCTGTTTGATTATTCTGATGACCAGGAATGAATTGAATTCTTATAATTATGATTGAGCTCTTCAGGAAATACAGGGAAGAGATTTTTGTTGGTGTTTATACTGATGCCTGGCCGACCGGGAAGTGGGACAGGAGGGTCTGGACATTGAGAACAAATAAGGTGATATGTGTAAACAACCTTGAAAGTTTATGCACCCGGTTTTTGAAAAGAAGCTTTGATGTTTTAATAGCAACAATTTTATTAGTGGTTATTTGCTCCTGGCTTTTTCCTGTTGTTGCCTTGTTAATCAAACTCGATTCGAGAGGACCCGTGTTCTTTATTCAGAAAAGAACGGGTTTGAACAGGAAAAGCTTTAACATCATTAAATTTCGAACCCTATACGTTAATGAAGAAGCAAACCGACAGCGTGTTAAAGAGGGAGATAATAGAATAACCAGGATTGGATTTTATCTGAGGAAGTATTTTATTGATGAAGTTCCTCAATTGATCAATGTGCTTAAAGGAGATATGAGCATGGTTGGACCCCGCCCTCTTATGCTTTGGGATAATGTTAGAGATGCAAGGCTGATAGAATATTATCATGACAGGCACAAGGTAAAACCTGGTTTAACTGGTCTGGCCCAAATCCGGGGTCATCATGGTCATATAACAAATTACCGTGATTTGTTAAACAGATTTTATTCTGATATTGAATATATTGAAAACTGGAGCCTGACCGGAGATTTGATTATCATTTTCGGAACGGTGATCCATATTGTTAAAGATGCCTGATGCCACAAAGTTCGACCATAGAAAAACTTGAAGAAGGATGTATTAAATGCCTTACTTACTTTGGAATATTTAAATATCCTCTCACAACTAGTGAGATTCATGCCTTTCATCCTTATCCTGCCTCTAAATATGAGATACAGAATGCTTTAAGCAAGCTTTTGTCGGAAGGGAGAATATTTCAACACCAGGGCTATTTTATGCTTGAAAATGATGTTGAATGGGCGAAAGAACGTAAAAAAGGTAACATACAGGCCAGGCAGCTGTTAAAAAAGTCCGGGAAATATGTTTCTATCATTGCCTCATTTCCTTTTGTAAAAGCTATTGCCATCAGCGGTGCGCTCTCTAAGTTTTATGCAGGAGACAAACCGGATATTGATTATTTTATTATTACAAGCAGCAATCGTTTATGGATTGCCCGCACCTTTTTACACCTTTTTAAAAAATTGACTTTTCTTACGGGACATCAGCATTATTTCTGCATGAATTATTTTATTGATATGAATGCTCTTGAAATTACAAACCGGAATCAATATACAGCCATCGAAACAGCAACTATACTTCCCGTTTATAATCTGGAATTAAACCGGAAATTTATCGAAGCAAACAGGTGGTTCAGTGAATTTCTGCCAAACTATCCGACAAAGATTCATGATGATTACCTGATAAAAGTTGGTAAAAGACCCGTTAAAAGCATTGCGGAGTTCATTATCAATCACTTGTTTCCTGAAAAAATGAATACTTTTCTGATGAACCTTACCGACAAGAAGTGGCGTAAAAAATGGTCCGGGCATAATTATAATGAGTACGACTACAGACGGTCCTTTCAGACTGAGATACACATCTCAAAAAATCACCCAGCTGACTATGAAAAAAAGATCATGCAGGCATTCAAGGAAGGAACAAATACCTAAACAGCATGAACACAATTCTATTGATTGGGGGAACCGGTTTTCTCGGAAGCCATTTGTTGAACGTGCTGCTTAAGAATCATGAAGATATTTATGTAGTTGAACATAAGAAGAAAATAAAAGATGTTAAGGAATTACGGGTGATCAGGGGTGGTATAAAAGCCCTGAATTCCGGGATGATAAATAAGATCAGGCCGGATGTCATTTATCACTGTGCCCGCCCTACTGTCCCCAAATTGCGAAAAGCCGGAAGGAAAATAGCTGCTTATAAAGCTGAAAAATTGAACAGCAGGTTGCTTAACGAATTAAAAAAATCAAAAGTCCAACCCAGTCTTGTTTTTGCTTCAGGCAGCCTGATGTATGGCAACAGCAAGGAAGCTCACAATGAACATTCAGGGTTAAATCCCATAAGCTTTGCCAGACAGTACTTTAAAGGTGAAAGACCACTCGTGTCAGCTTGCTTCAGAAATGATTATCCTGTTCAAATTCTTCGCTTCCCCTGGATATTGGGAGACGGTTCCTGGTTCAAATGGTTTTACATGGAAGCAATGAAAAAATACAGGGCCATACCTTCCTTTGGGGATATGAAAAACACGATGCAGTTTATTGATGTACATGATGCGGCGGAGCTGATGCGGTTATATGCGACAAAAGCCCCGGCCCCCGGAATATATAATGTCTTTTCAGATCAGAGCCTTCGACAGGAAGATTTTGTAAAGATGCTTTCAAAGATTTTCCGGCTTCCGGTTAAGAACTATGAGGAGATTTTCACGAAGCAATTGGAAAAAGAGGTTCAGGAAGCTTTTGCTTCCAATATAGTCTTGAATACCAGTTATCCGGATATACTGGACAAATATACATTTAAGTCCCTGCATGAATCACTGGATTCATTAAAATAAAAGGTCCAATGAGGTTCTGCATTTCAATTAATCTTACTTCAAAACTATTATTGGTTTACCTTATAAATAGGAATATAAGAGCTGACCATCACTTTTTGAAAACAAACAAGGTATATTCTCCTGCCGACCAAAATGGGGTGTTTTGCAGGCGATGGTCTATATTCCAAAGTTTCTCTGTCTTTTCTTCCTGATCCAGGAATTTATTGAAATTATACCATGCGGGAAAAAGGATGCTGTAGCCTTTCCTCTCCAGTAGTGAAAAATCGGCAAATGTATTGCGAATTTGTTTTGGGCTGTAGCATTTCGAAGGAAGATGTCTTTCAGGTGAATAGCCTCCCCAGTCTTCACGCAGACGGGCAAAAGCAGTTTTGAAGTTCATTTTCAATGCTTGTACGATCATCTCTCTGAGATACCATTTATTCACAAAAGTCAATACGGTATACCCACCGGGTTTCAGAAGATTATTGATTTGCCGGGCTGCAAAGCCCAGATTGGGTACTGTATTAAGAGCGCCAAAGTATACAAAGATCATATCGAATGTTTCGCTTTTGAAATGCTTTGGCAGGTCGCGTTCATCGCTTACTATCACCTTTGCATTGCTGAGATGCATTGAACTGATCCTTTTTTTGGCTGATTCCACCATCCTGGATGAGATATCAATGCCGGTGATCTCCCGGTCAGGAAACTCCCTGGCAAACCAGGTAACATCAAAGCCTGGTCCGCAGCCGATTTCAAGTGCATTTTTAAAAGCATATCGGGTTGTTATCTGCCTGAAATCATTGCGGATCTTTTCTAAAATTGGGTTTTCCTTTGCCCAGGACTCAAATCCCAGCTCAACATCCTTATCGTAATAACCGGCGACGTAATCGTAAAAATCTGAGTATTTATCTTGCATAAAATGATCAACAAATGCTGGTAAACTTTAGTTCAACAAATAAACTAAATCCACGGGGATACATAATCTTCAATGCTTATGAAACAGGAACCTTATTTGAATTTTAGGTTTGTTCAACCGGATGATAAAGTTACAGATTCGAATCTCCAACCCGTTAAGGA
>Ga0207797_1002125_pt1 | contig 13891 bp, 15 predicted proteins | sample PRCRCaboRojoPR_6_FD_187275 | JGI IMG/M metagenome (GOLD analysis project Ga0207797, IMG submission 187275) | Marine sediment microbial community from Cabo Rojo, Puerto Rico - PR CR 10% Liquid 1 (SPAdes) | ecosystem: Environmental > Aquatic > Marine > Coastal > Sediment | place: Cabo Rojo, Puerto... | reverse complement strand
CGTCAGACCCGCGAGACCGAGGTTCGCCGTGCCGACGACGAGCGTCTCGCCGAAGTCGGCGTCGGGGTCGGTCCTGACCTCGAAGGAGGCTTCTGCTGTTGCCATGGCGCGTCGAGTTATCACTCGACGGGGGTGAAATACTCACCGGCGCCGGGACGTGCCGTTCCGCCACCGGGGACGGTCGACGGCGTGCGGGAGCGGTTGGCGGGCACCGGGGCGTCGAGCCGTCGACGCCCGGGAGCTACTCCGGTCCGCCCGTCCCGTCGCCGAACCCCTCGTAGGGGGTGAACCGCTCGCCGCGGATGAGCTGTTCGTCCGAGATGGCGAGGCCGAGCTCGCTCAGCTCCCCGGCGATCCGCGTGAGGTCGTCGTTGTCGGTCGCCACCACGCTCACGAGCAGGTTCGCCTCGCCGGCGGCGATCTCGCGGACGGAGACGACCCCGGGGACCGCCAGCGCGAGCGAGCCCAGCTCCTCGCGCTCGGGGATCGGCGCCGTACAGACGATCTGGAGCTGGAGCTGGTAGCCCGCCTTCCCGAAGTCCACGTCGGCCCGGTAGCCCGAGATGACCCCCTGCTCCTCGAGCCGGGTGATGCGCTTCCGGACGGTGCTCGGGGAGACGTCCATGTGCTCGGCGATGTCCTTCGAGGAGGTCTCCCGGGCGTCCCGCTGGAGCGCGTAGAGGATGTACCGGTCCAGTTCGTCGAGCCCTTCGAGGGTCATGTCCCGTGGGTGGGACCGAGGGAGGAATCAGCCTTACTGTGGAGCGCCGCCGGCCCCGCGGGCCGGAGCGCGGGGCGCCCCTCGTCGGCGGTCGGCCGGGTGTCCCGACCCGTCAATCGGCCCCGGCGTACAGCACGCGCAGGCAGTCCTCGACGAAGCCCGGGACGCCGATCTCGTTCCCCGCCCTGATCTTGACGACGAGGCCCTCGGTCTCACCCAGGTAGAGGTGGACGGCGGTCGCCCGCTCGTGCTGCAGCACCAGCGAGTGGGCGTCCCCGAGATGCGTGTAGACCTCCTCGACGTATGGCCGGTTGAACAGGCCGATGGTCCGGTGGACCACGACGTCGAGCTGGTGGCTCGACAGCTCCGTCTTCAGGTCCTCGCGGATGTACCGGACGTCGTACCGGTAGCTCCCGGTGTCGAACGAGGCGATCCACCGCAGGTCCTCGCCGTACCCCTCGAGCAGGTACGCGACGAGCGCGTCGTAGTCGGGTGCGGTGCGGTCCAGTTCGGTTTCGATGTCGGTGTCGGTCGTCATGTCGTGTGGTGGTGTCGTGGTGGTCAGCCGAGTCGGCCGAGCAGCAGTGCCACGGCGAGCGCCGCCGCGACGACGGCCAGGGTCGTCCCGAGGCCGAACCGGGTCTCGTCGGCCCGGCCACGGGCCGCGGCGGCGCCGAGTGCGGTCGCGTCCGCGAGCGCGGCCCCGAGGCGGCGGCCGGTCCCCGCGACCAGCGCGGCACCGCCGCGGCCGAGCCCGAACGCCGCCGGGTGGAGCAGCCGGTCGACGTCGACGTCCGGGACCCGCCCGAGCGGGCCGCGGAGCGCGGCGAAGCCGACGAGGCCGGCGGCGGTGACGGCGGCCGCCTTGGTCAGTTCGCTCGTCGCGTACGGTTCGAACCCGCCGACGTCGCCGGGGAGCGCGCCGTACAGGACCCCCGGCGCGACGCCGAACAGGACGCTCGGCACGGCGGCGACGAGGAGGACGGCGGTCAGCGCCCGCGGGGCGGGGCGGACAGACAGCGGCTCGGGGGCCGGACGGAGGAACGCGTAGTAGCCGAACTTCGCGAACGAGAGGACGGTCCCGACGCCGCCGAGCACCAGCGCCCACCAGAGGAGGTCGGGGGCGGCCGAGTCGACGGCCTCGATCACCAGCCCCTTGCTGACGAACCCGGAGAAGCCGGGGACGCCGGAGATGGCCAGCGCCGCGACCAGGAACGCCGCGAACGTCAGCGGCATCCGTCGGCCCAGCCCCCCGAGCCGCTTCAGCGACCCGGTTCCCGTCCGGTAGAGCAGCGCCCCGGCCACCATGAACAGCAGGCCCTTGTAGAGGACGTGCGTCGAGAGGTGGGCGACGGCGCCGGCGGTGCCGGCGGCGGTCCCGATGCCGACGGCGGCGACCATGTAGCCGACCTGCGAGACGATGTGGTAGGACAGCAGGCGCCGGGCGTCGGTCTGGAGGATGGCCATCCAGACGGCGTACAGCACCATCGCGCCGCCCATCCACGCGACGAGCGCGTGGCCGTCGGGGACGACCCGGGCCAGCGCGTACACCGCGACCTTCGTCGTGAACCCCGCGAGGACGACGCTGGCCGCGACGTGGGGCCGGGGGTAGGTGTCGGGCACCCAGTAGTGCAGGCCGACGAACCCGAGGTTGACGCCGACGCCGAGCACCGCCAGCGCGGTCGGGAGCCCGGGCGCGAACCCGCCGTCGTAGCCGAACCCGCCGGTCGCCTGGACGTGCAGCACCACCGCGGCGAGCAGCAGGGCGCCGCCGACCAGGTGGTAGACGGCGTACCGGAACGCGGGCCGGACCGCGGCGCCGCCGTGGTGCCAGACCAGTACCGTCGCGGTGACCGCCATCAACTCCCAGGCGACGAGCAGGGTGAGCCAGTCGCCGGCCAGCACCGCCGCCACCGAGACCCCCATGTACGCCAGGGCGTAGGCGTTCGTCCGGGCGTCGGCGTCGGTCGCGTAGGCGTAGGCCACCCCGAGGGCGGCGACGAGCCCGAACACCGCGGCGACGGGCCGGGTGAGGCCGTCGACCCGGAGCAGCGTCTGCTCGAACCCGAGGGGCGAGACGACCAGTGCCGTCCCCGCGGGCGCGAACAGCACCCACGGGACGGTCAGCGCCGTCGCCGCGACGCCGACGAGGTAGCCGACCCGCCGGGGGGCCACCAGCGCGACCGCCGCCGCGAGCAGGAACGCGGCCCACGGCGGGACCGCGAGGAGCGCGTCGGTCGGGGTCGGGATCGGAGTCATCCGAACACCTCCGCGACGGCCGTCTCGGCGAGCGCCCAGAACGGGAGTTCGGCCGGGACCACCCCGAGGACGACCGCCATCCCGGCGGTGAACAGCACCGGCCCGAGCAGGGCGGGGGCGGCCTCGACGCGTCGACCCGAGGGCGCGAGGGCGCCGTCGACCGTCCCGCCGTCGGCCGTCGCGGGGACCTCGGTCGTGCCGCCGCCGGGCCCGGCCCCGCCGTGGCCGTCGTGGGTCGGGACGAACGGGTGCCGGACCGCCGGCGCCGAGCCGTCCCGGTGGCCGAAGAAGGCCACGTAGACGACCGGCCAGAAGTACAGCAGCTTCAGCAGGCCGGCGACGAGGAACGCCACGACGAAGACGGGCGTCGGGCTCGCGGCGGCACCGAGCAGCAGGTGGAACTTGCTGACGAAGCCGGCGACCAGCGGGAAGCCGACCAGCCCCGCCGCCGCGACGGCGAAGGCGGTCATCGTCGCCGGGAGCCGCCGCCCGATACCGGCCATCTCGGAGACGTACTTCTCGCCGGTCTCGACGTAGACCAGCCCCGCCGCGAAGAACAGGGTGATCTTCATGAACGCGTGGGCGACCACGTGGAGCAGGGCGCCGAACGCCGCCAGCGGCGTCAGCAGCGCCACCCCGAGCACGATGTAGGAGAGCTGGCTGATCGTCGAGTAGGCCAGTCCGCGCTTGAGGTTGTCCTGTCGGAGGCCGATCAGCCCCGCGACGACCATCGTGAACCCGGCGGCGACAGCCAGCGGCAGGGCGACCCCGAGGTCGGCGGCCGTCTCGGGGCCGAAGACGTACAGCACCGACCGGGCGACGGCGAACGCGCCGCTCTTGACGACGGCGACGGCGTGGAGCAGCCCCGACACCGGCGTCGGCGCGACCATCGCGGCCGGCAGCCAGGCGTGCAGCGGGACGACGGCGGCCTTCACGCCGAACCCGGCGACGAGCAGGCCGAACGCGACCCGGCCGAGCGTCGGGTCGGCCGCCGCCAGCGCGCCGACGCCGCCCGGGACGAACGCCAGTGCCCCGGCGAGCACCTGGACGAGCAGGATGCCGCCGAACGCGAGCACCCCGCCGCCGAGCGTGTAGGCCAGGTAGCGCCGACCGGACCGCCGGGCCGCGTCGTCGCCGGCGTGGGCGACCAGCGGGTAGGTCGCCAGCGTGAGCAGTTCGTAGAAGACGAACAGCGTCAGCAGGTCGGCGGCGAGCGCGACGCCCATCGTGGCGGCGATGCTGGCGGCGAAGGCCGCGAAGTAGCGGGTCTGCCCCGACTCCTCCAGCCCCCGCACGTAGCCGACGCTGTAGACGCTGGTGGCGATCCACAGCGTGCTCGCCAGCAGCGCGAACAGCAGGCCGGCCGCGTCGGCCCGGAGCGCCAGGTCGAGGCCGGCGATCGAGCCCAGGCCGGTGACGTGGGTCGCCGGCGAGCGGACCATCACCGCGACGACGCCGAACGTGCCCAGCGCCGCCAGGAGGGTCCACCCCTCCCGGAGGTTCGGGCGGGCGCCCGAGGCCAGGATCGGCGGGACCGCGAGCGCCGGGACCGCGACCGCCAGGACCGGCAGGAGGGAGGCGACGTCGGTCACAGCCACCCCTCCACGACGGGCGCGAACCAGTCCGCGAGCGCGGTCGAGCCGAGCCCGAGCGCGACGACGACGACGGCGGCGGCCGCGAGGACGACGAGCGCGGGGCGCTCGACGGTCCCGTCCGGGCGCCCGCCGTCGGCCCGGAGCGCCGTCCGGACGGTCGGGTCCGCCGGCTCGCCGAGGTAGAGCCGCTCGACGAGGCGGCCGGCGTAGGCCAGCGAGAGCAGCGTGCTGGCGACGACGACCCCCGCGGCGGCCCAGGCTCCGGCGCCGACCGCACCGAGCGCGAGATACCACTTCCCGGCGAACCCGACGGTGGGCGGGAGGCCGACCAGGCTGACCGCGAGGACGGCGACGGCGGCGCCGACGAGCGGGGACCGCCGCGCCAGGCCGGCGTACTCCTCGACCGTCCGGGCGCCGTGCGCGCGGTCGATCGCGCCGGCCGCGACGAACAGGCCGCCCTTGGCGACGGCGTGGCCCACCAGGCCGACCAGCGCGCCCGTGACCGCGAGCGGCGTCGAAAGCGCGAGGCCGAGCCCGAACAGGCCGACCTGCGAGACCGAGGAGTACGCCAGCAGTCGGCGCACCTCCGAAGCACGGAGCGCGAGCGCGCCGCCGGCGAGGACGCTGACGGCGGCGGCGACGAGCAGGAGCGTCCGGACCGCCGGGGCCGCCTCGAACAGCGCCGGGGTGAACACCCCGTAGGTGATCCGGAGGAGTGCGTAGCCGGCGACGGTCGACCCCAGCGCCGCCAGCACGGCCGCCACCGCCGGCGGCGCGGCCGCGTAGGCGTCGGGCTTCCAGCCGTGGAGGGGGAACAGCGCCAGCTTCACCGCGAGGCCGACCGCCATCAGCACGAACGCGGCGACCACCAGCGTCGAGCCGTGGCCGGCGGCGGCCAGCGCGGGCGCCAGATCGGCCATCGCGAGCGTGCCCGTGGCGACGAACGCGTAGCCCACGCCGAGCAGGTACAGCGTCGCCCCGACGGTCCCCACGAGGAGGTACTTCAGCGCCGCGAGGCCGGCGTCGGCCCCGCGGGCCGAGGCCACCAGCGCGTACGCCGCCAGCCCCGAGATCTCGAGGAAGACGTACAGGTTGAACACGTCCGCGGTGACGACCACGCCCGAGAGGCCGGCGACCAGCAGCAGCCAGAGGCTCCCCTCGGGGCCGCTCGGCCGGCGGCCGTCGCCGAGGAACGCGCCGAGCGCGCCGACGGCCACCAGGACGGCCATCGCGGCCGTCAGCCGGTCGGCGAACAGCCCGATGCCGAACGCGGCCGGGATGGCCCCGACGACGGACGAGGCCGGCCCGTCCGCGAGGACGAGCCCGGCGAGGGCGACCGCGAGGGCCACCTGGCCCGCCAGCACGGCGACGACGACCGCCCGGGCGAGCCGCGGGCGCCGGGCACCCAAGAGCAGCGGGCCGACCGCCGCGAGCAGCGGCACCGCGACCAGCAGCGGCAGGAGGTCGGCGCCGTTCACGCCGACCCCTCCTCGGGCTCGGCGGCGCCCGTCCCGCGGGCGGCCGGGTCACCGGCCTCGGGGCGCCCGGCCCGGACCTCCCGGATGACGTCCTCGCGGAGCGTCCCGTACGCCCCGTAGATCCGGACCACGAGCGCCAGTGCGACGGCGCTCACCGCGACGCCGACGACGATGGCCGTCAGGACGAGCACGTGCGGCAGCGGGTTGACGAACGGCCCCTCGCCGGTGAGCACCGGCGCCGCCCCGTCGGCCCGGTACGCGCTCGTGACGAAGAACAGGAACACGCCGGTCTGGAAGACGTTCAGGCCGATCACCTTCTTCACGAGGTTCTCGTCGTCGATCAGGACGAACAGGCCCACCCCGACCAGCAGGGCGTAGGCGACGTGGGCGGCCCAGGCCGCGACCCCGAACGGGAGCTCAGTCATCGCTGCCCACCTCCGCGGGCCGGACCGGCCGGACCGCGCCGTCGGCGTCTGCGGACGGGTCCGCGACGGGTTCGGCGTAGCCGTCGGCGATGCGGACGAACAGCACGACGACGACGGCCGCGACGGTCGCGCCGATGCCGACCTCGACGGCCTCGGTCGCGTAGACGGTCGCCTTCGGGACCGGGAGCACGTCGAGCTGGAGGAACGCCCCGCCGAGGGCGACGCCGGCGAGCGCGACGGCGCCGAAGACGAGCGGGCCGGCGACGACCAGCGCCGCGAGCGCCCGCCCGTCGAGCCACTCGGCTGTCTGCCGGATGCCGAGGGCGAACGCGACGGTGATGACCGTCGCGGCGGCGACGACCCCGCCCTGGAACCCCCCGCCGACCGAGGTGGTCCCGTGGAAGAGCGTGAACAGCCCGTAGGTCAGCACGAACGGGGCGAGCAGCCGGACCGTCGTCGTGACGACCGGACTGTCGGTGAACGGCGCGCGGGTCACGCCACCACCTCCCGGCCGAGGACCGCCAGGACGGCCACGGCGGCCGCGAACACGACCGCCACCTCCCCGAACGTGTCGAACCCGCGGTAGACGACGAGCACGGCCGTCACGGCGTTGTCGACCCCGCGTGCGGCGGCGTCGGTCAGGTAGAACGCCGCGACGGACCCGAACGCGGGCGTCTCGCTCGCGCCCACTGGCGGGAGCGCCGGCACCGTCAGCAGGAGCCCGCCGGTCGCGGCGCCCGCGACCAGCACCGACCGGGGCCGCACGCTCCGGCGGTCGACCAGCACGCGCTCGCTCGCGGGCCGGACGGTCTGGCTGATCGCCAGCAGGAACAGCGCCGTCGTCACGCCGGCGCCGACGGCGGCCTCCGTGAGTCCGACGTCCGGCGCCCGGTAGAGCACCCAGACCATCGCCAGCCCCAGGCTGTAGGCCGCGAAGACGACGACCGCCGTCAGCACGTCCCGGACGACGGCGGTGAACGCTGCCACCGCGAGGACGAACGCCAGCAGCACCACCGACAGCGCCGCCTCGAGCCCGGCGGTCACCGCCGGTCACCCCCGGACGCCGGCCGCTCGCGGCGGGCGGTCCCGGGAGCGGGACGTGCGGCCCCGGGGCGGTCCGGTCCGGTCGCGCGGGTCGTCTCGTGGCCGCCGTCGGCGACCGGGCGGTCGCGGGTCCAGGGGGGCGTCCCCGCGTCGGCAGCCGACCGGACGACGGCGTGGGCCGCCGTCGGGCCGGTCACGAGGACGAACAGCGCCAGCAGCGCGAGCTTGAGCGACTCCGCGCCGGGACCGAAGGCGACGGCCGCCGCCGCCAGGGCCAGCAGCGCCCCGAGCGTCTCGCTCTTCGAGGCGGCGTGGGCCCGCGCGTAGACGTCCGGGAGCCGGTAGAAGCCGACGACGGCCACGAGCGAGAAGAACACGCTCCCGGCGACGAGGGCGAGGACCGCCCAGGGCCGCGCGACGGCCAGGTACCCCAGCACCGAGGCGTCCATCAGAGGACCCCCCCGCGATCGATGGTGAACTTCGACAGGCCGATCGAGAGCAGGAAGTTCAGCAGGGCGTAGACCAGCGCGACGTCGAGGAACCCGGGCTCGCCGAGGGCGGCGCCGACCAGGGCGATGACGACGACCGTCGCCGTCCCGACGACGTTGACCGCGATGACGCGGTCCGGCGTCGTCGGGCCGAGGACGACCCGACCGAGCAGCGCCAGTGCCAGGAGGACCAGCGCCGTGGCTCCCGCCAGCAGCGCGGCGTCGACGGGGGGGAACGGGCCCGTCATCGCGGCCCGCCCCCGTCGGACCGTCCCGCCCCGGACGGTGCGTCCGCCCCGGCGGTCCCCTCCAGGACGAACGAGACGGCCCGCGAGAGCCCGCCGGCCTCCAGGTCGGCGCGGCTCCCCTCGGTCAGCGTGTGGACGAGGAGGTCGCCGTCCTCGACGTCGACCGTCAGCGTCCCCGGCGTGAGCGTGATGCTGTTTGCCAGCAGCGCCGCCCCCATCCGCCCCTCCGGCGCGGGGACGCGGACGGTTCGCGGGTCGACGGGCAGTCGGGGGTGCAGGACGACGGCGGCCATCGCCAGGTTGGCCCGGACCACCGCGACCAGGAGGTACGGCAGGAACAGGCCCGCCCGGAGGACCCGCCCGAGGCTCGCGGCCGTCGGGTCCCGCTCGAGGACGACGCGGGAGAGGACGACCGCGACGACGACGGCGCTGAGCGCCCCCGTGGCGAGGTCGAACGCGCTGGTCGGGTCGCCGAGCAGCAGGTAGAACCCCAGCGAGGCGCCGAACACCGCGGCGACCCGTCGGGGCGTCCGCGGGAACGCGACCGGCGGCCGGGCGATCCGGCGTCCCACGGGGGCACGCTCGACGGAGACCGTCCCGAGTCGACCCCGGGACGCCAGGCGCTCGCGGACGCCGGCGGGGTCGAACTCGACCAGTTCGGGCATCAGTACCACCCTGCGGACCCCCTCGGGCAGCCGGTCGACGAGCGCCCCCGTCCGGGCGCTCGCGTCCCCCCCGCTGATCCGGACGGCGTCGGTCTCGACCGCGAGTCGTCCCAGCGGCTCGGAGGCGACGACCGCGCGGACCCGTTCGAGCAGGGCCCGGGCAGCCGGGAGCGGGAGCGCGTCCGGGCCGGCGCCGACCGGCACGAGGAACCGGACGACCGTCGTCCTCTCCTGGGCGACGTCCCGTCCCTCCCGGAGCGCGTACGACACGGTGTCGGCGAGCCGACCGCGGTCGGAGACGAGCACCGCCATCTCGGTCACGGACGACCCTCCCGGGGCCCCGCGCCGGGCGGCAGCGGGCGGAACTGCGTAGCCGGATTCATTTGTACCATTTCGGTAAAAGATATGCCTATTATTTACTGTTCCGGTATTATTTTGGCAACTCTTATGGGCTAGCGTGACGGACGTGGTGTATGGTGACCCGATACGGGACGACCGATCCCCGTTCGTCCGCGGGGGGGACCGGGCCGCCGGACGGTCGGCGACCGGAGCCGGCCGACCGCCCCGAGAGCCTCCCGGACGCGTCGCGGTTCGTCCTCGTCGGTGGCGGACAGGTCGGTCGGGTGCTCGCCGAACGCCTGGCCGACCGGTGGGAGGTCCACCACCTCGACACCGAGCCGGCGGCCGTCGCCGACCCGGCCGCCCACGAAGCGACCCACGCGACGGACCTGACGACCATCTCGGCGCTCGCGGCGGCCGAGGTGACCGACGCGGACACCGTCGTCGTCCTCACCGGTGACGACGGCCGGAGCCTGCTGGTGACCCAGCTCCTGCGGACGGCGTTCGACGTGGGGCGGATCTACGTGGTGCTCGGGGATCCCCGGAACGGCGAGGCGTTCGACATCCCGGGGGTGGAGGTGGTCTGTACCGCCGAGGTGCTCTCGGCGGCGGTCCTCGCGGCCTTCGGGGGCGACCGCTCGCAGGCGCCGGCGGTTCCGACGTCGACGGTGACCGGGGCCGACTCGACGGTGACCGGGACCAACAGCGCGGGCGACCGGCGGAGGCCCGCCGACAGGGGTTGAGATGACGAAGACCCTCGAACGCGACCTGGGGCTGCCGGCGGTCGTCGCCATCAGCATGGGCGCGATGGTCGGCAGCGGCATCTTCATCCTCCCGGCGCTCGCCTACGGCGTCGCCGGACCGTCGGTGGTGCTCGTGTACGTGCTGGCCGGGCTGCTCGTGCTCCCGGCCGCGCTGAGTCAGTCCGAACTGGCGACCGCGATGCCCGAGGCCGGCGGGGCGTACCTCTACATCGAGCGCGGGCTCGGCCCGCTGTTCGGGACCGTCGCCGGACTCGGGACGTGGTTCTCGCTGACGTTCAAGAGCGCGCTGGCGCTCGTCGGCGGGGTCCCCTACGTGCTGTTGCTGTTCGCCGTACCGGACGGGTACGTCACGCCGCTGGCGCTGGGGCTGGCGACCGTGCTCGTCGGGATCAACCTCCTCGGCGCGAAACAGACCGGCCTGACGCAGGTCGGCGTGGTCGTGCTCATGCTCGTGGCGCTGGTCTGGTTCGTGGCCGGGGGCGGCGGAGCGGTCGCGGCCGGGAACTTCACCCCCTTCCTCACCGGCGGCACGGGGGGGCTCGTCGCGGCCATCGGCCTCGTGTTCGTCTCCTACGCGGGCGTGACGAAGGTCGCCAGCGTCGCCGAGGAGATCGAACGCCCCGACCGGAACATCCCCCTCGGCATCATCGGGTCGCTGCTGGTCACGACGGCCCTGTACGCCCTCATCGTCGTCGTGATGATCGGCGTGATCCCCGGGGACGCGCTGGCCGTCTCGACGACGCCGATGGCGGTGGCCGCCGAGGCGACCCTCGGCGACGCCGGCGTCGCCGCGGTCGTCCTCGCGGCGGTGCTCGCCCTGGTGAGCACCGCCAACGCGGGGGTCCTCTCGGCCTCGCGGTACCCGTTCGCGATGGCCCGCGACCGGCTGGTTCCCCGCTCGCTCGGCGCCGTCAGCGACCGGTTCGGGACCCCCTCGACGGCCATCACCGCGACCGGCGCGGTGACGCTCGTCCTCGTCGCGTTCGTGCCCATCGCCGAGATCGCCAAGCTGGCCAGCGCCTTCCAGTTCCTCGTGTTCGCGCTCGTCAACCTGGCCGTCGTGGTCTTCCGGGAGGGGGACGTCGAGTACGACCCGTCGTTCCGGTCGCCGCTCTACCCCTGGGTCCAGCTGTTCGGCGTCGCGACCAGCCTCCTGCTGCTCACGCGGATGGGGCTGGTCCCCCTCGTCGGCGCGCTCCTCATCGTGGCCGGCGGCGTCGTCTGGTACCTCGCCTACGCCCGACCCCGCGTCCGCCGCGAGGGGGTCGCCGGCCGGCTCCTCCGCCGGCACGTCGGCCGTGCCGCGCTCGCCCGGACCCGGCGGCACGTCGGGCCGACCGGGGCGGGCGCCACGGGCGCCGGCGGGAGCGTCGCCCCGGATACGGCTGGGTCGCTCGGGGTGGTCGCCCGCGAGCGGACCGGTCGGGAGCCGGAGCCGGACCTGGACCCGGCGGACCGGTACGAGGTGCTCGTGGCGCTGACCGAGGAGGCGAGCGTCGACCGGGAGCGCGCGCTCCTCGCGCTCGGCGCCGACCTCGTGCGCCCCCACGGCGGGCGCGTCGTCGTCGTCCGGTTCGACCGGGTCCACGACCAGGTCCCGCTCGATCACGCCGCGGAGACCCGGTCGCCCGCCGACGTCCGGTTCGAGGAGCGCACGGGCGACCTCGCGGCCGACCTGGACGTCGACGTCCGGTGGGGCGAGGTCGTCAGTCACGACACGAAACACGCCATCGTCAACGACGCGAGACACCGCGGGGTCGACGTCCTCCTCGCGGAGCACGAGCGGCTCCGGCTCCGGTCGCGGCTGGTCGGCGACCCCATCGACTGGGTGGTCAGACACGCCCCGTGTGACGTCGTGCTGGTGGCGGGCGGGCGCTACGACCGGCCCGGACGGGTCGTCCTGGCCGGCGACGGCGGCCTCTACGACCCCACGACCGTCGGCATCGCCGACGCGCTCGCGGGCGGGACCGACAGCCCCGTCGCGCTCCAGGCCCCGACCGAGGAGTCCCGCCCCGACGGGCGGACGGGGGCGGCCGGCGCCTACCGGGCCGAGCTCGCGGCCATGCTCTCGGCCCCGGTCCGCGTGCGTGCGCTCGGGACCGATGGCGGCGGGGGCGGGACCGGGCTACGTGACGGGGACGTCGTGGTCCGGCACGGCCGGGACCGCCGGCGGCGGAGCGACCGGGACGCCACCGGAGTCCCGGGGACCGACCACACCGAGGTCGTCGTCTACCCGAACGGGTCCGACCGGTGGGGATTCCTCCGGCGGGCCGTCGAGCGACTGGTGTTCTGAGCCGGGGCAGATCTCACCCGAGCTCCTCGACGAGTTCTACGGCGTAGCCGTCCGGCGCCTCGACGAACGCGATCCTGACCCCGAGGTCCTCGAGGGTCTCCGGCGGCCGGAACACGTCGTGGTCGGTACCCGTTTCGAGTCGGTCACAGAGCGCGTCGATCCCCTCGACCGAGAGGGCGACGTGGTCCATCCGCTCGCGCCGCTCGGGCGGGACCGTCCGGTCCGGCTCGGTCCGGAGCTGTATCCCGGCCCGCTCGCCGCCCACCACGACGTTCTCGATCCCCTTCCGGGTGTAGGACCGTAGCTCCTCGAGCCCGAGCGTGTCCACGAAGAACTCCCGCGACGTCTCGAGGTCCGACACCCAGATGGCCGTGTGTGCGACGTCCATGCCCCCCGGTCCGCGGGGGAGGACAAAAACGCTCCGCGGAACGGTCGGCCGTCGGCCCCGCCGGGGCTACCCGCTGCGCTCGGCCACGCCGAGGTACGGCGCGTAGTTCCCCGTCGGCTCGCCCGTCTCCCGGTCCTCCGTCTCCTGGAGGTCGATCCCCAGGCACGTCCGGTGGCTCTCCATCTCCAGCAGCGGCCGGAACAGCCCGGCGACCGTCTCGACGAACGCCGCATCGCCCGTCACCCGGACGTTCGAGACGTCCGCCGCGTATGTGCTCCCCGAGAACTCCTGGGGCCTGGGGACGACGGCCCGACGGAGTTCGACCGGCGACGGCTCGTCGAGCGCCTCCAGCCACCGCGTCGCGTCGCGCTTCTTCACCGCACCCGAGTCCGTCGTCGGCAGCCCCTCGAGGTCGGTCGTCACGGCCTCGCCACTGCCGCCACCGTCGGTCGTCGGCTCCCGCTCGGTCAGGCTCCCGCCACAGTCGACGCACCGCTCGCCCTCGTTGGCCGGCGAGAGGAGCGACCCGCAGTCCTCACAGAAGTTCATCGTCGGTCGGCGGGTACCCCATCCGACCGGATGAACGCTCGGACGATTCGCGATGGGCGGCCGCCCGAGTGTCTGCTCGGATCCTGGGATCCTGCCCCTCTCAGCCGGGCTCGACCTCCCCGGGGGTCGGCGCCACGGGGTAGTGGACGGTGAGACGCCGGCCGGGTCAGTCCCCGAAGACCTGGCGCATCATCGGGTGCATCTCCATGAGCTGCTCCTCGGCGATCTCCTCGTACAGCTTGTACGTGATGGAGACGGTCAGCAGCAGGCCCGTGCCGGAGACCTGCCCGATGGTGCCGAGCATGTTCGCGCCCACGGCGAGCAGGCCGACGAGCGCACCCCCGATGACGGTCACCTGCGGGATGTACCGCTCTAAGACCTTCTCGATGACGCCCGGGGACTGTCGGAACCCGGGGATCTGCATCCCGGAGTTCTGGATCTGTCTCGCCGTGGCCTCCGGGCCCATGTCGGTGGTCTCGACCCAGAAGATGGCGAAGATGCCGCCCCCGACCACCATGATGAAGAGGTCGACGCTCACCCGGAGGAGGATCTGCCAGGGCTCCTGGCTGGCGGCCGCGCCGCCGGCCCACCACATCCAGTCGCCCGGACGGTAGATGGGCGCGAGGTAGTAGAAG
>Ga0207797_1002124_pt1 | contig 13891 bp, 17 predicted proteins | sample PRCRCaboRojoPR_6_FD_187275 | JGI IMG/M metagenome (GOLD analysis project Ga0207797, IMG submission 187275) | Marine sediment microbial community from Cabo Rojo, Puerto Rico - PR CR 10% Liquid 1 (SPAdes) | ecosystem: Environmental > Aquatic > Marine > Coastal > Sediment | place: Cabo Rojo, Puerto... | reverse complement strand
CGCCCGCCATCGCCATCTATACGCCGCGGGCCCGCGGACCACGGTCATGAGCGTGGAACGCACCCGGGAGGCCGACCGCCCGCACGTCGCACACCTCCGGTTCGACGTCGACGACCTCAACCGACTCACCGCCGCCGACGCCGACGAACTCCGCGAGGCCATCGCCTCGACGCCCGAGGACGTCACCGTCCTCACCCTGGCCGCGCCCCAGCCCGCGGACGGCGTGCGCGGCCTGACGGCCGGACTCGACCTCGACTGGGCCCAGGACCTCTCGGCCCACGAGGGGTACGACCTCCTCCAGTCCTTCTACGACATGATCGAGGCCGTCCGGGACCTCGACGCCGTGACGGTCTGTGGGTGTGGCGACTACACCATCGGCGTCGGGTTCGAACTCGCCGCCGCCTGCGAGTTCCGGGTCGCGACGACGGACGCGACGCTCGGCCTGCCGGAGGTCGACGTGGGCCTGCCGACGGTCATCCACGGCGGACTCCTCCTCCGGCTGGTCGGCGAGGGCGTCGCCAACGAGCTCATCTACACCGGCGAAACGATCTCCGGCGAGCGCGCCCGCGACCTCGGCATCGTGACGGCGACGGCCCCGCCGGCGGACTACGACGACGAGCTGGCGGCGCTCGTGGACACGCTGGCCGAGAAGAGTCCGACGGCTCTCCAGGCCCAGAAGCGCGTACTGCGACGGTTCCGCTCGAACGGGCTCGAGTCGGGCATGCAGGCGAGTATCGGCGACGCGGGCCGCGTGTTCGGCAGCGACGACCAGCGGGAGGCGATGGCGGCCTTCCTCGAGGACCGCGAGCCCGAGTTCGACCACGGCTGACCTGCCCGGTGACGGCGGTCCCGACCGATGGCGCGTGACTTAGGCCTCGAGCCCCGCAGCGAGGTCCGCGGCGAGGTCGTCGACGGCCCGCCGGCCGGCGTCGAACTGCTCGAACAGGCTGACGAAGGCGTGGATCTGGGCCGGATAGTGGTGGTGTTCCACGTCGACCCCGTCGGCGGCGAGGCGGTCGGCGTAGGCGGCGCCCTCGTCGCGGAGGGGGTCGAAACCCGCGGTCAGGACCGTCGCCGGCGGGAGGTCCTCGAGGCTCCTCGCCACGAGGGGGCTGAGATACGCGTTGCCGAGGTGGGCCGGCGACTGGACGTAGCGGTCGTAGTAGTACTCGACGCTGTCCATCTCGAGGAGGTACCCCTCGGCGTTCTCGTCGTGGGAGTCGAACCGGCGCAGGGACGGGGCGACGACGGCCGGGTAGATCAGGAGCTGGTGGGCGAGGTCGGGGCCGTCCCGGTCCCGGGCGGCGAGGGCAACCGCCGCCGCGAGGTTGCCGCCGCCGCTGTCGCCGCCGACGGCGATCCGATCCGGGTCGAAGGTCAGGTCCGCGGCGTTGTCCACCGCCCACGTCGTCGCGGCGTAGCAGTCCTCGAAACCCGCCGGGAAGGGATGCTCGGGCGCGAGCCGATAGCCGACGGACACCACGGCACACCCCGACTCCGCACAGAGGAGCCGGCAGAGGCCGTCGTAGCCCTCGATCGAACCCCGCAACCACCCGCCGCCGTGGAAGTACACCAGGGTCGGGTGCGGTGGCTCCGCCGCCGGCGTGTACACCCGCACCGGTAGTGGGCCGCCGGGCCCGTCGAGCTCGAAGTTCCGGACGTCGCCGACGGGTTCGGGGTCCTCGACGGCGAACAGTTCGTCCAGGAGGCGGCGGGCCGTCCCGGGAGCGAGCGTCGAGGCCGGCGGCGTGACGGTCACCTCGAGGGTCTCGAGGAACGCCTCGGCCTGCGGATCGAGTTCGTCGGCGCGGTCTCCCATGGGTCGGCACGTCGCCGGGACCGCCAATAACGCTTTGCCAGGCCGGGCGGCGGGAGGGCCAGGGCGCCCCGGGCCACCGCGCCTCAGGAGACGGGGTCCCGGTTCTCGACTTGCTCTCGATGGGTCGCCTTTTCGCTGACGCGATACCGGAACGACTGGGTGAACCAGTCGGCGTGCGGGCCGGCCGTCTCGGTGGCGTTCGCGGGTGGGGACGTGTTCGAGTAGCCCGTGCAGGTCACGACCGCCGCGTAGCCCCAGGGCCGTTCCGTGACGTTGTCAAGGCGACAGGCAAGCGTCACGCTCGAGTGCTCGCTCAGCCACAGCGAGTTGTAGGCGTAGCCGTACTCGAAGGACTCGACGTACTCGCCGACGGCCGAGGCAGTCAACTGGTCGGGGCGCTCCGGGCGCTCCATCGGGCCGTCGGGGTAGTCGACGTCACCCGGCGGGAGCGGCGTTGGCGCGGGCGTGGCGGTGGGCGTCGGGGACGGCGTCGTCGCCGCATCTTGCGGGCCGGTGCAGCCGGCGAGTCCGAGTGCGAGGGCGAGCACGAGGAGGGCGGGGACACGGAGCCGCATGGGCCCAGGTCGGAGGCGGCCGGTAAGTGTTTTGTCCGGATCGGCCGGCCGTGGACACGAGAACAGTGAGCCCTGGCGCCGAGCAGGGCGTCGGAACTGAATACCGGCTGTCGGAAACGAAAATCGTCGCGAAAACGCCCGTCGCCGCCCTACGAGATGAACTTGTTGTCCCGCCAGTTGACCCCGCCCTCCTCCTCGTTCTCGGCGGGGTCCTCGGTGACCTGGACGGAGGCGGCACACTCCTCGCCGTCGACGACCTGCACGGCCTCGAGTTCGTCGTCGATGGAGACGATCGCCGTCAGCGTGCCCTTCTCCGCGATGCGGGCGATGCCGCGCAGCACCTCGAACATCGGATACTGGAGGGCGGTGTTCTGGAGGACGGTCTCGCGGTCGCCCTTGAAGCAGGCGTACTCGACGAGCTCGGACTCCAGTTCCTCCTCCTCGTCCTCGAACGCGCCCCACTGGGGCCCGCCACCGCGGGACGGCGGCGGCCCGTTCTGCATGTCTTCGGGCGGATCCTCGTAGACCCGGTTCTCGGTGACGCTGGCCTTGAGCTGGGCCGACGGCGTGTACTTGCTGATGCTGTCGTCGGCCGGAACGGCGCTGATGATCAGCGTGTTGTTCCGCCGGGTGATGTCGATGTCGGCGATCTCCTCGGGCAGGTCCGGCTCCTCGAAGTGTTCGTGTAACTCCTCGAGGGGCAGTTCCAGGGTCGAGTGGAGTCTGTATACGCGGCTGGACATGAGTTTGCTATGCGTGGGTGGGCGCTGCCGGCGACGAAACGGCGGTCCTCACCCGGTAGTTAGAGCCCCACCCATATAGGGGCTATCCTTCAGTAGTGGTACAATACCCGGCAGGGCGCGGCCACTGAGCGTGCGTCGCGGTACCACGGGCCGCAGCCGACCCCCGCCACCGGACAATATAGGACCGTCCAGCCACTACCGGGAGCCGATGACAGCGGACCACGACGTCCAGGTCGCCGTCGTCGGCGGCGGTCCGGCCGGACTGACGACCGCGCTGTACACGACGCGCCTTGGCTTCGAGACGCTCGTCGTCGACCGCGGTGGCGGCCGGGCGGCGATGATGCAGGAGACCCACAACGTGATCGGCGTGCCCGAGGACGTCAGCGGGAACGAGTTCGTCGCGACCGCCGTCCAGCAGGTGGAGTCCTACGGCGCCGAGCACGCGCGCGACCTGCTCACGGAGGCAGAGCGCACCGACGACGGCCGATTCCGCCTCGCCGGGAGTAACGTCACCATCCTCGCGGATCGAGTGGTCCTCGCCACGGGCTTCTCGGACGGCCGCCCGGACCCGCCCGCGCCGCGGACCGGCCGGGGGCTTCACTACTGCCTGCACTGTGACGCCTACACGTTCGTGGACGCGCCCGTCTACGTGCTGGGCCACGGGAACAGCGCGGCCCACGTGGCGATGATCATGCTGAACTACACCGCCGACGTGGACCTCCTGCTCGACGGCGACGAGCCGACGTGGGACGAGGACGTCGGCGAGCGACTCCGCGCCCACCCGATCGACGTCATCGAGACGGAAGTCACCGGCGTCGAGCACGGCGAGGACGGCTGGCTGGAGTCCATGACGTTCGCCGACGGGACCGTCCGGGACTACGGCGGCGGGTTCGCCATGTACGGCATGTTCCCGAACACGGACCTCGCCGAGCAACTCGGCTGCGAGCTGACCGAGGACGGCGAGATCGCCGTCGCCGACCACGGTCGCACGTCGGTCGACGGCGTCTACGCGGTCGGCGACGTCACGCCTGGTCACAACCAGGTGCCCGTCGCCATGGGCGAGGGCGCCGCGGCCGGCATCGGGATCTACTACGACCTGCGGACCTTCCCGATGGCGATCGAGGACATCGAGGCCCGCGGGGGCATCGACGAGAGCGACGTGCCCGCGATGGCCCCGGAGCTCCGCGAGCGAGCGCGCGAACACGAGTCGAACGTCGGCCGATCCGGCGCGACGACGGCCGACGACTGAGCCGCCGGCCGTCAGCGCCCGACGCCTGGCGCCGCGGGGGCCGTCTCCAGCGCGTAGGCCCGGTCGATCGCCGCCAGGGCAGCGATGAGGGCGTCGGCAAGCGCCGGCTCGGCCTCGAGGTCGACCGCTTCGAGCTCCTCGGCGATCCTGGCGGCGGCCTCCGCGAGGGCCTCGGCGCGGCGCTCCTCGATCGGCGCCTCGGTGCGAGCCACCCGTCCCATGGGCGTCCGGGCCGGCGGGCGCGACGTAGTTATAGGCCGTTTACCGGGCGGCCCAGGCGGCTAGTCGTCCGACGCAGCCGCGTCCCCACCGGCGGGCGCCGCTGCCTCGAGGCTCGGGGGATAGGCCCCCCGATCGAGCACGAGGTCCGACGTGGGCCGGGCCATGCAGGTCAGCGCGTAGGACTGGCGCTCCTCGGCCGTGAGCGCGTGCGCCGCGGGCTGGGTGACCTCGCCCTCGAGGATCTCCGCGGAACAGGCCAGACACATGCCGACGCGACAGGAGTACTCCTGGGCGATCCCCTCCTCGAGACACCGCGAGAGGATCGTCTCTTTGTCGGACACGGCGATGGTCTCGCCCGTCCCGACGAACTCGACCGTGTACTCGGTCATCGGCGGCGGTTCGGGCAGGGCCGACAAAACTCTTGTTGCACCGCCGCCCGCCGGCGGGATAAAGAGTTTTCTCCCTCGGGACTGGAGGCGGGACAATGAGCACCCACGAGGTGGACGTGGCCGTCGTCGGCGCCGGCACGGCGGGTTGCTACGCCGCGGCCCGGCTCGCCGAGACGGGCCACGACGTGGTCGTCGCCGAGCGCAAGAGCGAGTCGGAGGCGGGCCACATCGCCTGCGGGGACGCCCTCAAGGGGGCCGACAGCTTCCCCGAGGCCATCCCCAAGTCCCAGCTCGAGCCCGCGATCACGAACCCGGGCGTCGACCACGGCCGGTTCGAGATCCCCCAGCTCGACACGGCCGTCGACATCCCCGTCCCCGGCGAACTGGCCGTCGTCGACCGCTGGGAGTACGGCCGGCGGATCATCGAGGGGGCCACCGACGCCGGCGCCGAGTTCCACTACGACACCGTCGTCCAGGACGTCCGCCAGAACGGCCGGGTCACCGGCCTCGAGGCGACCCGGAAGGGCGAGCCCGTCACCTACGACGCCGAGCTGGTTATCGACGCCGCCGGGGCCCTCTCCCTGCTCCAGGACAAGGTCGACTTCGACGGGACCACCTTCGACACGAACGTCACCTACTCGCAGTTCTGCTCGGCCTACCGCGAGATCGTCACCGTCGAGGAACCCGTCCCCTGGGAGGACGCCCTCGTCTTCAAGCCCACCGAGCGGGCCGCGGGCTACCTGTGGTACTTCCCCCGGAGCCCGACCGAGATCAACGTCGGCCTGGGCTACCAGATGACCGAGGAGCCCATGCAACTCGTCGAGGACCTCAAGCGGGACCTCCGCAGCCGCCCGGAGTTCGAGGGCGCCACGGTCACGGACAAGCTCGGGGCCGCGCTGCCGACGCGACGGCCCTACGACTCGGCGGTCGCGCCCGGCTACGTGGCCGTCGGCGACGCGGCCGGTCACGTCAACCCGACCACCGGCGGCGGCATCGCCGGCGCGGCCTACGCGGGGACCTACGCCGCCGAGGCCGCCATCGACGCCATCGCGGACGGCTCGGTGGGGGAGGCCGACCTCTGGGAGTACAACCGGCGGGTCATGGACCACTTCGGGGCGCGCTACGCCGCCCTCGACGTCTACAACATCTTCACGACCGCCTACGACGTGGACGACCTGATGGGCCTGCTCGCGGCGCTGCCGGTGCGAAAGCTCTCGGAGGCGCTGTACTCGGGCTCGGCGAGCCTGGGGCTCTGGCCGAAGCTGAAGACCGCCGTCCGGAGCGTCGGCCACTGGGACACCATCTACGACCTCTACCGGACGAAGCAACTCGCCGACGACGTGCTCGCCCACTACGAGGCCTACCCGAGCGATCCGGGCGACTTCCCGGCCTGGCAGGCGCGCCGCGACGAGTTGCTCGACCGGGTCTACGCGCGGACCGGCGCCGAGCCGAAGTACTGAGCGGTGCGGTCCGGCCGTCCATACATTTACGTCCTCGCGGGGCGAGGTCGTACCTAGCCGGAGGGGTGGGACGGTTCGTCGTGGGGCCTCGAGCAGTCGGATTCCGCTCACCCGGCGGTGGGGGACCAGACATGTTCGACAGGGAGTGGGACGGGCGGGGCGTGACGCCGGTGATCGGGATCATCCTCATGGTGGCGATCACCGTGCTGCTCGCGTCGACGGTCGCCGCGTTCGCGTTCGAGCTGGGCGATCAGGGCAAGCGGTCGCCAGTGCCGACGGCGGCCCTCGAGTTCCAGTACGAGGCCGTCGCGGGCGGGGACGACACGCTGACGATCGTCCACAAGGGCGGGGACAGTCTGGACGTCTCGGCGCTCGAGGTCGTGGTCGAGGAAGCGGCCTGCACGGCCGGTGACCCGGACGGGCGATACGATGCCGCCAGCTTCAGCGGCCCGACCGGTTCGCTGTCGGCGGGCGAGACGATCACCGTCGACGGGTCGGTGAACTGTCCCGGCGGCAACCTGGACGCCTCCGGGGCCACCGTGCGGGTCGTCTGGCACCCCAACGACGAGTCCTCGAGCGTCCTGCATTCCTGGACCGGGCCAGGATAGAGACCGGGCTCACCGGCTCGCGAGCCGTTCGATCGCGCCGGCGAGCACGTCCACGCCGATTCCCAGGGTGGGCTCGTCCACGTCGAACGTGGCCGTGTGGTGGCCCGTGGGGTGGTCCGTGCCAGCACAGACGAACGTCGCCTGGCCGCCCCGCTCCTGGACGTGACGCATGAGCAGGGACGCGTCCTCGCTGCCGCCCAGCGTCCCGTGGCGGTGGACGTCCGTCACGCCCTGGACGTCCCCCGCGACCGCCTCGACGACGTCGACCACGGCGTCGTCGGTGAGGGCGGTTGGCGCCTGGCCGGCGCGCTCGACGTCGACCTCGCAGTCGTGCATGTCGCCGGCGGCCCGCAGGACGCGGTTCGCGTGCTCGCGCATGTACTCCATGAGTGCCGTCGAGTCACCGCGGACCTCCCCCTCGAGGCTGGCCGACTCGGGGATGATGTTCGACGCGGTGCCGCCCTCGACGCGGCCGGCGTTCACCCGGGTCGCCCCGTCCTCGTGGCGGGGGATGCCGTAGAGCCCCTGGATCGCCGCGGCGAGGGCCTGCACGGCGTTTTTCCCCTGGTTCGGCCGCCCCCCGGCGTGGGCCGGCGCGCCCGTGTACGTCGCGTTGAACTGGCTCACGGCGAGTAACCCCTCGATCCCGGCGACGACCTCGCCGGTCCCGTAGTCCAGGCCGACGTGGACGGCGAGCAGCGTGTCGACGTCGTCGATCTGCCCGCTCTCGACCATGGCGCGGGCGCCGCCGATGAGCTCCTCGGCGGGCTGGAAGAGGACCTTGACGGTGCCCGGCAGGTCGGCCTCGACCAGCGCCCGGAGGACGCCGAGGCCGATCGTGATGTGGGCGTCGTGGCCACAGGCGTGCATGTAGCCCTCGTTCTCCGAGCGGAAGCCCCCGGCCGCGGGCGCGTGGGAATCCTCGGCCGGTTCCTGCTGGGGGAGCGCGTCGATGTCGACGCGGAGGGCGACCGTCGGCCCGTCGCCGCCCTCGATCGTGGCGATGGCGCCGGTGAACCCGCCCGCCATCCGCTCGAGCCGGTCGGGGTCGGCGCCGCGCTCCCGAGCCCGCTCGAGCCACTCATCGAGCGTCGCCTCGTCGGGGAGGCCGTCGCGCTCGTCCGCGTCGAGGACGTCGGGACCGTACTGCACGTCGTCGACGCCGAGCGCCTCGCACTCGGCGACGATTCGGTCGGTCGTCCAGAACTCACACCAGCCGGGTTCGGGATACCGGTGGAACTCGCGGCGCAGGTCGACGAGCCAGTCGTGGCTCGGCACGGTCGTCGCCATACGACCCCATCGCCCGGCCCCACCTTAACGCCTAGCCACCGGTGGAGCCGACCTGCTCGATGCTGGCGGAGACGTGGACCGAATCCGGGAAGTCCCGCTCGGCGATCGAGCGGGCGAAGGCGTCGTGGCCGACGATCTCGACGACGCGACTGTAGACCGTGTAGGCCCACGGCTCGAAGGTGTCGCCGGGTTCGAGGTCGACGTACTGGGGGACGCGCAACTCGGTCGGCGGCTCCGGGTGGGGTCCCTTGAACTCCGCGCCCTTCCGGGACGCGGCCGCCTTGATGTCGGCGACCACGGACTCGAGCACCGCTCGATCCCCGCTTGCCAGGCGGAGCGTGGTCACGAACGGCATTCGAGGATACTCGGCGAGCCACCGGCAAAAACCCATCCACTTCGGTCGGGACTCCGACATTCACTTAACGTACGGGTAACTAGAGTCCGGTAATGATACAGGCCACGAGCGCGGGAGCCATCCTCTTTCGCGACACGCGTGGCCAGCGCGAGTACCTGCTGCTCAAGAGCCGCCCCGGCGACTGGGAGTTCCCCAAGGGCGGGGTCGAAGGCGACGAGGAATTGCAGCAGACCGCCATCCGTGAGGTGAAAGAGGAGGCCGGAATCGACGACTTCCGGCTCATCGACGGCTTCCGCGAGGAGTACGACTACGTGTTCGAGGCGAACGGCAAGACCATCCACAAGACCGTCCACCTGTTCATCGCCCACTCGTTCGAGGCGTCCGCGGAGCTCTCCCACGAGCACCGCGACCTCCAGTGGCGCGACTACGAGCAGGCGCTGAACACCATCACCCAGGACGGGCCCCGCGAGATCTTCGAGCAGGCCCACGAGTTCCTGGACGCGAAACTCGAGGAAGAGGCCTGAGGGCCGGCTCCCGCCGGGGGAGTTATAGGCAGCCCTCCCGCAGGCGTGCCTGTGTGCGCCGGGAGCGAGTTCGCGTTCGAACTGCGCGTCTGCCAGTGGGCCGAGCGGACCTGGCCGCCCGCGGGCAGGCGCGAGTCGGCCCCGCTCGTCGCCCGGCAGCTCGGCACGAAGTACCGCCGCTGGGACACCGTCGTCATCGAGTGTGACGCCGAGGCGCTCCGCGCGCGGGCCGCCTTCGGTCCCGACGCCCTCGACTCTGACCTGCTCCACGTCGTCCGCAACGCCCCCGCGGCGTGGGCCTGGTACCGCGACGCCCTCCCGGACCCCGGCTACCCCTGGCGGTACGTCCGGGAGGCCGTCCACCGCGCCGGCGACCGCGGGGTCGTCGAGACGCGGACGGGGGAGGACGGTCGCATCGAGCTGCGGCGCAAGTGGGCCTACCCCGACTGGGTCGAGCGGATCGTCGCCATCGAGAACAAGCCCGACCTCGACGCCAGCGCCGCCCGGGCGCTCCGGCCACAGATCGAGCGCGACGTGGCGCTTGGCCTGGCCGACTCGGTGTGGATCGCGACGGCCGCGACGGGCGACCGGGTCGAGCCCGCCCTGCTCGAGGACGTCCCCGTCGAGGCGGGCATCCTCACCGTCGACCCGGCGGCGGGGCCCGCGGCCGCCGCCGACGTCGTCTGGCATCCACGATCGCTGTCCCCCACCGAGCCCGGAACCCGCATCCTCGAGCGCCCCGACGGGGGCACCCACGACGCCAGCGCGGCCCGCTTCGAGTACGCCGATCCCGAGTGGAAGCGAGCCAAGCGCCTGGAGATCGCCGAGCGGGCCTACGCCCGGGGCTGGCGGTCCTACGTCGAGTCCATGCGGCCGGACTGCCGGCACTTCGAGGTGGCCGATCGCGACGGGTTCGAGCTCCCACACTGCGCCGCGAAGGAACGCGTCCAGACCGCCGCGGAGTGTTCGGGAGGCTGTCCGGCCTTCGAGCCCGAGCCGCCGCCCTGGCGCCAGCTCGGCTGGCCGCTGTCGGGCGGTCCGGGGTCGGCGATCCGCCAACTCCTGGCCGACCAGCGGGCGCGACATCGACCGGACGCCGAGGACGCCTAGCCGGCGTCAGGCCGGCTCGGCGACCTCGACGTTCAACGCATCCCGGGTCACCGCGAGGCGGAATGTCGGCACCGTCCGCTGGACGCGCTCGACCACGCCCATGTCCGCCAGGCCGTGGAGCGCCGAGCGCACCTCGTCGACCGTCGGATCGCCGCCCCCGTCCCGGACGGCGTGCAGCGTCGCGACGACGCTGTCGGGCTCCTCGTCGGGGCCGGGCAGCACCTCGAGGACGGTCCGTTGCAGCGTCGAGACGGTCACGGCGTGCTCGGCGGCGGCCTCGTCGCCGGTCACCGCCGCCACTGCCGCGGGCGTCGCCCGGATGAGGCTGTCCTCGTCGCGGTAGTAGTAGTCGGCCAGCTCGGCCTCGAGGTAGGCGTGCACCTCGCCGCCGCTCTCCATGCCCCACCGCTCCTGGAGTTCGGCGTTCTTCGTGGGCTGGAGTTCGACGAGGTCGGCCAGGCGTTCCTCGGCCTCCGGCGAGAGGGTCATCGGCCGGTGCTACGCCGCCGCCGGTACGAAGGCCTTCCGGAGTTCGTCGAGGCCGGGCTCAGTCCGTCCCCAGGGACGACAGCGTCTCCCGGAGGTCCGCCCAGTGGCTGCCCCGCCAGTAGAACTGCCCGCAGTCGACACACTGCCAGACCGGCCGCTCATCGGCCGGGGGAACGCCCTCGGGCCGCCGCTCGTCCTCGCCGACCCGCCGGACCCGGCCGTTGCACGTGCTACAGCGGACGGGCGCCTCCGGCAACGCGAGGGCGACGCCCGCCGCCCGGAGCTCCGCGAGCTGGTCGGTCGGGTCGTGGGCCCTGAGCAACACCGCGTCCGGCGCCCGCTCGGCGAGGCGCTCGTTGCGCGTCAGCAGCCGCCGTTCCTCCTCGCGGGCCCAGGCGAGCAGCGCGTCGGCCGACTCCTCGTCCCGGTCCAGGGCGTAGGCGGTGTCGTGGCCACACATCCGCAGGTACGTCGCCAGCTTGCCCAGCATGGCGTCACAGAGAAAGCGGGTCATCCGACGAACTCGCGGACGGCCTCGACCGAGCCGGCGTTGAGGACGTCGCCCGGCTCGGCCCAGCCCCGCCGGGCCGTGTGGATGCCGTACCTGACGAGGGCGTAGCTCCGCGGGCGGTGGGCGTCGGTGTTGATGGCCACGGTCGCCCCCTGCTCTATGGCGCGCTGGACGGCGCGGCCGGAGAGGTCCAGGCGGATGGGATTGGCGTTGACCTCGAGGGCCGTGTCGTGTGCGGCCGCGGCCCTCGCGAGCGCTTCGACGTCGACGTCGAGGCCGGCGCGCTGGTTGAGGTACCGCCCGGTCGGGTGGCCGATCACGTCGACACCCGGGTGCTCGGCGGCGGTCACGAGGCGGTCGGTGCCGTCGCCGTCGAGGGCCGCGTGGGGCGAGGCGACCACCAGGTCGAGGTCGGCCAGCAGGTCCTCGGCCACGGAGATCTCCCCGTCGGCGTGGATGTTCGCCTCCACGCCGGCGAGGACGGCCACGTCCACCGCCGCGTCGACCTCCCGGATCGCCTCCAGTTCCTCCCGGAGCTCCGCGTCGGTGACGCCCACGCCGCCGACCATCCCCGGGCCGGTCGCGTGGTCACAGATGGCCACGTACTCGTGGCCGAACTCGGCGGCCGCCTCGGCCATCTCCCGGATCGTCGCGCCCCCGTCCGACCAGTCCGAGTGGACGTGGAGGTCCCCGCGGACGCCGCCCGCCTCGATCAGGGCCGGGAGGTCACCGGCCTGTGCTGCCTCGACCTCGCCGCGGTCCTCCCGGAGCTCCGGGGGGATCCAGGGCAGGTCCAGGGCGGCGTACATGCTCTCCTCGGTCTCGCCGGCGACCCGCTCGCCCACGCGCTGGCCGGCGTCCGGATCCGCGACATCGCTCACGTCGAAGACGCCGTACTCGTTCATCTTCAGGTCGCGGTCGAGGGCGACCTGCCGGAGGGTCACGTTGTGGGCCTTGCTCCCCGTGAAGTACTGCAGGGCGCTGCCGAACTCCGCGGGCGCGACCACCCGGAGGTCGACCCGGACGTCCCCCGAGCGGACGCTGGCCTTGTTGGTCCCGGCCTCGATCTCGACGTCCGCCTCGGGCCAGTCGGTGAACGCCGCGACGACGGCCGCCGGCCGCTCGCCGGCCGCGAGCACGTCCACGTCGCCGATCGTCGGCCGCCACCGCCGGATCGAGCCGGCGGTCTCCACCCGCTCGACGGCGTCCGCGGCCGCGAGGTAGGCGACGATCTCGTCGGCGAGCGGGCGGGCGTCGCCGAGCAACTGGCGCTCGTGGGCCGCGCGGGCGAAGTCGATGTTCTCGAGGATGTTCTCCTCGGTCTTCGGCCCGAAGCCCTCGACCGTCCGGATCTCGCCGGCCTCGGCCGCCGCCTCGAGGTCGTCCAGGTCCTCGATCCCCAGGGCCTCGTACAGCGCCGCGACGGTCTTCGGGCCCACCCCCTCGACCCGCATCAGCTCGTCGAAGTCCGCGGGGACCGCCGCGCGGAGCTCCTCGAGCTCGGCGATCTCGCCGGTCTCGACGTACTCGACGATCTTCGCCGAGATGGCGTCGCCGACGTGTTCGATCTCGGCGACGGCCTCCGGGCCGACGAAGGCCAGCTGCTCGACGGGTTCGGGGTACTCGCGGACGCTCTCGGCGGCGTCGCGGTAGGCCCGTGGCTTGTAGTCGACGTCCTTCGCGTCGAGCCGGTCGGCGAACTCCTCCAGCAGTCGCGCGATCTCCTCGTTGCGCGTCATCGGCCCGATCCCCGGCCGACGCCCTGGCCCGCCTGGTCGTCGGCACGGCCCAGTGCCTTTCGGAGGAACCGCATCCAGCGCTTCCGGTCGGCCGCCTCCTTGGCCTCGAGTTCGGACTCGAGGTCCACCGGCCCGAGCCCCTCGAGGGCGTTCAGCGCCCGGTCGATGCCGATGATGGCCCGCGCCAGCTCCTCGCCCTCCTCGCGACTGATCGACGCCTCCTCGAGGCGTTGCCGCCGCTGGAGGCGCTCCCGGCGGAGGTTCTTTTTCGCCCGCTCGACGCGCTCCCGTTCGCCGGGCGGGATCGTCTCGCGCCGGCGGATCTCGAAGACGAACGCCCGCAGGTCAAGCTCCTCGCCCTGGACCTCGATCCGGTCGGGGATGTCCTGGCCGACCGTGGCGCCCTCGCGGTCGATCCGCTCGAGGAGTTGCTTGCGCTCGTAGTCCTGCACTGGGCCGTCGTTGGTGTCTCGCCCACTTCGCTCCTTCGTTCAGCTTCCGTGGAGTGCGTTCGTACTGTCGAGAGGGTCTCGTTAGGTTGTTACGCTGTACCAGGGGTTACTGACGCGAGAATGCCTTCACTTCGTTCGCTATGTGTTGATGCTGCTATCGAGAGGAACGTCTCCGGAAAGCCCTCACTCGCTTATGCTGTTACTGAGAGCAACGAGTCAAGAAAGCCCTCACCTCGCTCGCTCACGGCTCCCTCCGGTCGCCGCTCGCCCGGATGGAGGCGCTCGCTTCGGTTCGCGGCTCCGCCGTCGGATCTCCGATCCGACGAGCCCCCGTTCGCTTCGCTCACGGGGACGCC
>Ga0207797_1002123_pt1 | contig 13898 bp, 7 predicted proteins | sample PRCRCaboRojoPR_6_FD_187275 | JGI IMG/M metagenome (GOLD analysis project Ga0207797, IMG submission 187275) | Marine sediment microbial community from Cabo Rojo, Puerto Rico - PR CR 10% Liquid 1 (SPAdes) | ecosystem: Environmental > Aquatic > Marine > Coastal > Sediment | place: Cabo Rojo, Puerto... | reverse complement strand
TCCCCGAGGGTGCTATTAACAGGTTTCCAGTACGTTCCCAGCAAGGCAAAATCTCGTGTATCAATGTCAAGATCTTGATCAAAATCACACAGTATGGACGATGCGCCGGCCACACCTGCGGATTTTACCTGGGAACCTGTTGCAGAGATCTCGATAGACTCGCCATTCAGTTGTCGAAAATCCAGACCGTAAAAATCAATAGAACTGGTACATTCATCGACCAGCACCTCAAATTCAACAGTCGCTAAAAGACCGCTACCGGATATTGACTCGGTCGAACCGGACTGCACCAATCTGGATTGATTGATTTCAACTTTGCCGGAATTATGTTCGATCTCGTAAATAAATGTCTCGGACGCGCCACCGCTGCTCATAAATTCGCCTGACAACACATTAACAGCTTTAACTTTTGTCTTGTCATACGTGAGCATATATTTCGATGCTGATAGATTTGTCACATTTTGAACATAAATATCCAGTTTAAAGACTTTTCCTTTCAAACCCATTACCACAGGCGGATGTGATACCAACTGTGTCGATCCCGCATAATACGACTCTCTATCTTGACCGTTTTTGCCATCATGATCTATGGCAACTTTTACTGTACGATAGCTATTGTCAGGGGTGGTATTCGTTGGGACAAAGGTAATGACATATTGATTGCTAATCTGATCGCCGAGCCGGTCGATGATATCAGAAAAATCCTCCTGGATTCGATAATAATATCCGCGGGTTTGTTTGGCTATTTTTTTGTGTTGCGACATGTCCGGACCGACGACGTTACACAGAATATCCCGATCGTTCAAAAATGAAATGATGCTTTCTGTGTTGAAATCTGTGATACCGTCTCCGCTTTCACCTGCCTCATGATAATCGGCGTCAGTGATGAGAATGGCAATTTTCTGCGTCACGTCCCGAAAGCTCAATCGGGCTGCGGATTCGACCGCTTCTAACGCATTTTCTTTTGAATCACCTCCACCGGTGGCGTTCAATCCTTCAATCCAGGTTTTGAATTCCCTGGCATCGGATGTGAAATCGTGGATCGACAGCACCTCATCTGCAAATGTTACCAGTCCCAGGCGGTAATCGATACCCTTTACAGCAATAGAATCCGCAAACGCAAGGCAACGGTTTTTGAGCGTATTCATCACGCCTCCCATGCTGCCGGTGGTATCAAAAATGAATGCAATGTCCGCTTTTGCCCCGGAAGAGATGCTTAATTTTTCAATGATGATATCTGAAACAGCCATACCATTCTCGGTAATATCAAAAGCAGCATCCGAAAGCTCACCAAGCGGAAGCCCGGTCGCTGTATCGATGACTGAGACAAATATTTTGACCAGCGGGAAATTTGTCGCGTCAATGCTTGTGATCGAGACGTGATACGCATCATCCGAATAAGATTCGCCGGTGACGGTGATGTAATTTGTTTTTGTTTCAGTATAACTGTTCGTTCCATCCGAAACTGTCAGGCTGACGGTATAATCTCCGGAGTCATAATAAATCCAAGATGGATTTTCGCTATTCGAGTCTATAACGCCATCATCATTAAAATCCCACTCCCATGACGTGATTTCTGCCGTAGAAAACGAATCCCCTTTAATTAATGTTTTTTGTAATCTTGCAGTCATACCCGAAAGAGAAGGTTCCTCTTCCTGGATCACACTGTTGATCAATACCTGGCCGGTCCGTCCGTCAATTTCACCTACGGCCCAATAGTCACCGGTACCGCTTACCGGGACATTGACTGTATTTATCAGACCGGATTTATCATAAATTTGAATTACTGCCTCGGACGTGGTCAAATCACCTGTTCCGGCGTATTTGTGAACGTAAAATTTATATGTCCCGGGAATGAACATGCCGAGGGTGATGGTTTCCGGTCCGTAACTGTACCGGTCGTCGTGATCCAAAAATGCGTACGGAAAACTTTCTTGTTCTCCTTTGTCAGAAAAGTATACATGAGATGAAGAGTGGGTGGCATCGCCGGGGACAAGCACGTGCAGGTCCAGGTCTCGCGGATTTTCGCCCCAATTTAACACAATTCGCATTTCGGCATCAGTAATTCCGGGACTGAGCGAAATGTCCAGAGTTTTTTCTTCGCCTGAAGAAAGTGAAACAGTGGACCGAAAAGTTGAATAGTTATCCGCCGAAGCGGTAATTGTCGGAGAGCCGGCACCTGAGAGATCATTGAATTGCACGGTCAGAGGCGCCGGGCCGGAGCGTGGTTCACCGGAAAAGTTGGCCGAAATAATATCAGTCGGAACATTATCAATGCAATAATTGCCATTGTCATCCGTAACTGCGGAGAGGTCAGCAACGGTCACCACGGCTCCTGCAATTCCTTCGCCGTTTGTCGCATCGGTGACCTGGCCGCATAGTTTTGCTGTTCCTCCGCCTCCGGCCGATTCTCCGACAGTAAGAATAAGCCGGGCCGGGACATATCCCGATGCCGATGCCTCAATTGCGGATGTGCATCCGGTTTCTGCATCCTCTGGTACCGTTGCATCGAATTCTGTGTATTCATCTCCCGCAGGAATAATAACGCTTGACGGCACCTGGAAACAACTGTTTTCCGAAGAAAGAGAAATTTCAACATCGGAATCCGGGATTTCGTTCAAACTGACTTTGACTTTTGAGCGTGTGTTTTGCGGGGTAATAAGCGGCGTAGCGTTCAGAATAATTCGTTTTTCAAATTCGCTGGAAATTTCGAGCACTGTTGCGGCGTCCGGATAATCGGATTTGTAGTAAAATTCAAATGATGAACCTATCAATCCACTCCAGTCACCGCTCCATTCGGCAGGGGCAACGGCATAGTGCCAGTCACCTCGAGCCCAGTCATGTATCGCGATATGTCCGCTGTTTGATATGCCTTCATTTTCGATCCAGTTTAGCGTGCCGTCGCCGTGCGCGTTCCAGCCATCAAGACCTGAGTCAAAGCTGCTGGAGAATCGGTCTCCTACCCGGACTTGATCGATTGATCCCACATCGTACCCGCTGTGAGATTCGGTTTGAATCCGGATGCGCTGTACGTTTGCCATCACGTCAGCAAATTCGGAATCCGAAATATCGAATTCATCGGCTGTTAGAGAAATAGAAAACTTTTGCCATTCATCAGCAGTGGACGGCGGTCCCCACGTCGTTGAAATGATGGTATTTTGAGAAAATAAAACAGAAACTAAAAGAAAAAGTAAAGTCATTAAAAGATTTGTTCTGACCATTTTTAACTCCATATTAAATCAGTCGCGGGATCGTGCCAGTTTATTGGACCGTGATTCTGCCACCAAGACCCATCGCGTACATGAGATCAGCGTTTTTATCAAATAACGCATAATTAGAATTTTTATCGTGTTCGATGTGAATAGACAAGTCTGTTGTGCCTGAACTGATTGTCGTAAAGACAATTCGTCCCACATTACCTCCGCCGGATACACATTTGGATGCCGGAAAAATGCCAAGCACGACGTCTATTGTCCCTTTTTCGTTATCTTGGGTGAACAAAAGCTGGTTCACATTTCCAGCTTTGCTCGTTAAAAAGTCATCCTCGCGACCTAACTCTTCAACCTGAAGAATTGACGGATCAAACTGCACCTGCGCGCCAAATGTTGCCATATCCACAACGCTTCGGGCTGCCAAATAAAGCGTTATTTTTTCACCTTTGGATATCACAGAATCTGGCGGAAAAAGAATGATGGTTGGTACGAGAAAATCCATTTTGATGGTTAAAGGGAATGTCTTTCCCGCTTTGACGGAAAATGTATCATCTCCTTGCATGACCTGCATACTGTCTTTAAAGGCGGCAACAGTTGCGGTCAATTCCACATCTGCCGGAACCTTGATGTGCGCTTTTGCTTTTGTCCCTTCAAGCGTCAGCTTTTGCTTGACTGTATTGACGTCTTTTCCTTTAATAGTGAGAATCAGGCTGTCAAAAGCAGTGGCAGATAGTCTCGGTTCCATAAACTTTACATGCGCAGCAATAGAGCTGTATGAATTCTCCGGAGAATCGAGAGGGGACAGTTTGCTGCAGGAAATAGATAAAGCGAAAAATAAAACAACAAATGAACAAATCAGAAAATTACGTTGTTTGAAATACATATGACTCTCCAAAAGCTAATGATTCAAATCAATTCTACTCCCATTCAACCAGAAGATCAACAGTGCCATCTTTTTCCGTTTTGGTTTGCGATATCAGAGCATAAGTGCCGCCGCCAGCCGCAAGCAGTAAGAGCCAGAACCATGCTCTTTTATAAGCCGGTTTGGATTGTGTTGCCGGTGAAGCTGCTGATGATTTCGCAACCGACTGACCAGCGTTTGTCTTCCGCTTTGCCATTATCGCTCTAATTTGTTCTGGGGTAAATAATCTGACCTGAACCGGATTTGTTGCTGACATATTACCATAGACATCGACGGCTTCGATTTGGTAAACAAGTTCTGTACGGCTTGTCAATGATTCCGGCAATGTCACACCGTAAACCCGGCCGGTGCCGAGAATTTCGACATTGGTTTTTAAAAGATAGCCTTGAACACCTTGCTCTGAAAGAATCTGAAAATAATTGTCTCGAACTTGCGACACTTTGAGTACCTCGCCGGAACGAACATGACCGCGCAATTTGTACTGCGAACCCGGACTGGAATAGACCTGTGCATCTTTGCGAGCTCGAACAACAACAGGAACCGAGCCGAGCGTTGACATCTCCCGCATTCTGCCCCTCTTTGTTGCGCCGTCAATGTTTAGCACAAGACTGACTTTTTGAAGCGATGGCTGATCGCTGATATGCGCTTTGATTGACATCTTTTGGCCGTAACGCGCCACTTTGACCGGATAGTGTGAAATGACAGGTTTATTTTGGTCGTCAGACGCAGCATGTAGAAAATCATAAAAAACGGGGATTAAAACAAGATACGTTGCAAGAATGGTTGTCAAAATAAACGTCGCTGCTTTACATCTAAAATGTTTCATAATTTTACCTTCTCCAGTGACTGCTGTTTAATCCGTATCTGAAAGTGGAATACGATCAGATCGAGTTAGCTGAATTTATCATAGGATATAAAATCCATGTTTTTAGAAAGATAACATATCTTGCAAGGCCGGGCCAGTGGTCACCCGTTACAGGATAAAACCAGAATTTTGATAGTTATTTATTTGATAGAATTCGACCGAATGATTAAGGAAAGCATTATCTTCGGCCAGTCACTTTCTGTATGTTGGTTATTGGCAGGTATAACGACAGAGACACAGATCAAGTTAATCTCTTGTCAACTGTATATTAGGGAATTTTTGCATTGATGTCAAGCAGTGTGTTGCGGGTTGCATATTTTTATGCAATTTTAATGATCAAATCAATACTTTATCTTTTTTTAAGATACTGGAAGCATAGGAATCTCTAAAAATAAAAGATTTCGTTTGCATTTGTAACAAATTTTTGTAAACTACTAAAGATGAAAATCGAAACAAATCCGGGGCAGTAATCGATTTTAAAATCTGTAGTTCCGCAAAATCTGATCATTCAAAACTGTTCAACTGTTACCTATCAAAAGACTTGGGGTTTCTATGCATCGATATTCAATGTTGTCTTCATGCTTTACATCTATATTTTGTATCGCCACTATTTTCTTTTTTTACAAATATTTTCAAAATTTCAACTTGATTTAAAACAATATTTTGAGGTATTATAATGAGAAGTTTAGTTTTTACCTTGCTTTTGTTTTCCGTCTGCCTGTTTGCAAACAATGATATTTTTATGAATGTAATAAACATAAAGGGAGAATACCTTGTTGCTGATAAAGGGAGCAAAAGTGGTGTGAGAGAAGGTGATGTTTTTAATGTTATGAGGTTTACTGAAAATGAACTCGATTTATTAGCAAAAGCAAGAGTATCTATTGTAAGAAAAAATATATGTGGTTTAAAAATACTTGGACGCCACAAGCAAGACTCCATTGAAGAAGGTGATGTTTTAGTCATCTGGAAATCCTACAAACAGGGAAACAATTCAGTATTTACTAATAATAGCAGGGCTGGGTACCCGAGCCATAAAAGAACATTTTATGGTATATATTCTCGGCCCGGAGGAAATTTTGGAGATAGAGATATTACTAATGACAAAGCAGTTATGGCTAAAAACGGGTTTGGTCTTGGTTTTGACTATTCCACTCCTGTGGGAGCACCGGATCTTTATTTTATTTCAAGTCTCCATTTCCTGTATAACCATATTGACGAAAATATATTAAACGAATTAAGAACCAGTCTGAATTATAAATGTCAGAGGCGCTTTAATATTAATTTTTCTTCTGAACCCTGGTATGTTATTCCGATAATGGGAGGTTTGGAATATAATATATTTCCACAAGAAGGACTGGGTTTTTATACACTTGGCACGTTCGGTGTTGGCTTTATCCCTGAAAGAAATGTAAAAATAACAGATTATTGTTGGTCAAATGATACTATATACCATTTTCAAATAAAGCAGGAGATGGTAATAAAAGAATGTTTTAGTGTTGGAGCCGGGATTATATTAAATAGGAGACTCAATCTTGGTCTTCGTTATATTAACTTTGGTAATGTGCAAGTCGATACAGAAAATATAAAGTGGTTAAAAAATGAACATAAAATTTCTGAAAAGAGTATCCTGAGAACAATGGATATCACTTTACTTACTCTTGGTTTTACGTTTTGAATTAATGAGAGATTTTGGATAATAGTAAAGTTATAAATTGCGTATAAACCTGCCAAAAAATTTCCATCCTTTTGCTGCCAATTTACCCGCCTTTGGGAAAAACTAAGATTCACAATATGATACCAGCGGGTTGAGAGGGTGCAAGGATCGGATGAGGAAATTGGGGATTTAAACTGCAGCGAATCATTGCTGCCAGAACTCTTTTGTGAATAATACCAGCACCGTGTACAATTCCAGCCGGCCGATCATCATGGCAAATGACAGAATCCATTTTATCGTATCCGGGTAAAACTGATAATTGAGGGCTGGGCCGATCTTGCCGAATCCGGGACCAATATTACCCAGGGTGACCAGAGCGGTGGAAAACGATGTCAGCAGATCATTGCCGGCTGCAGCCACAGCCAGAGTGATGAGCAGCAGGATAAAAATATACAGGACAAAAAAGCCAATCACCGGATAAAAATACTTTTTCGCCAGGATTTCACCGTCAATGCGGATGCGAAAAATTCCACGAGGGTGGAGCATGTGTTTCATTTCGTTCAGGGCCAGCTTAATCAGCGAGAACACACGGATCACTTTGATACCGCCGCCGGTGGACCCGGAACAACCGCCGACAAACATAAGAAAAAACAGTACCGCTTTGGCCAGGGCCGGCCAGGCGGCAAAATCCGCGGTGGCGTAACCGGTCGTGGTCAAGATTGACGCAGACTGGAACGCGGCGTAGCGCAGGCTTTCCCCTGCCCCGCTGTACACGGCGCCGTACAAAGAAAACGCAACCACGGCGGTGGCAATGATGAAAATCGACAGATAGACTTTGAGTTCGCTGTTGCGTAATACCTGATCAAAACGTCTGGTGACCGCGCGGAAATACAGACCGAAATTGACACCGGCGAGGATCATAAACACTGTCACCACAATCTGGATATAAGGGGAGGAATAATGTCCGACACTGGCATTTTTGGGTGAGAAACCGCCGGTGGCCAAGGTGCCGAAAGTATGCGTCAGCGCATTAAACAGAGACATGCCGCCAAACATGAGCAGCAGGGTTTCGAGCACCGTAAGGGTGAGATACAGCAGCCACAGGATTTTGGCGGTCTGAGCGATGCGCGGCATGGTCTTGTCGAGCATGGGGCCAGGCGCCTCGGCTTTGAGCAGTTGCACCCCACCGATACCGAGGATCGGCAGCAGCGCCACTGTGAGCACCACAATGCCCATACCGCCCAGCCAGTGCGTCAGTGAACGCCAAAAGAGGATGCTGTGGTGCAGGGATTCAATGTTAGTGAGGATCGATGCTCCTGTAGTGCTGAATCCGGACATGGCTTCGAAAAAAGCATCGGTAAAAGAGGGAATTGCGCCGGAGAGTACGAACGGCAGGCAGCCGACCAGCGAGGCGGTCACCCAGCTCAGCGTGACAAACAGAAATCCGTCTTTGACTGACAGCTCTTCGATTTTAGAGGCACTCGACAGCAGCAGAAAAAGTCCGGACAGCATGGCAGTTCCGGCAATGGGCATTAAAAACGCCGGCAGCAACTCGTATTCTTTGTAAAATAAAGCGACTAACATTGGTAAGAGCATAAAGGTGCACAAAATCAGCGCAAGCAGCGCGATCAGCCGCAGAACCTGCATGAAATTAAGCACGTTTATTTCTCCGCAAACAGTTTGTTCAACCGCGCTACAGATTCTTCTTTTGTCATGACAATAATGTCATCTCCGGATTGAAGTCGGAATTCACCGTCCGGGATGGTGTTGTTTCCGTCGCGGGTTACCGCCAGAATCAGAGCCCGGGAAGGCAGATGGATATCGCGCACACGTTTGCCGTTGATACGGCTTTTGTCTGACACGGTCATTTCAATCAGATCGACTTCGGTGTCCGCAATGCTGTGCACGCTCTTGAACACCCCGGTCTGAATATGTTTGAAAATAGGATCAATAATACTGTTTTTGGGACTGACCACCACATCAATGCCCAGGCGGATTGCAATATTTATGTAATTCAGGTTGTTGGCAACGCTGATGGCGCGTTTGACGCCCATTTTTTTAGCGTAAAGCGCCGACAGCACGTTAAGTTCGTGCCGGTCTGTGGCAGTGATGATCAGATCATAACGGCCGAGGTTTTCTTCTTTGAAAAGGGACTCGTCTGATATATCCGAGTTGATGATCATCGAGGACGGGAAATCTCTCACCAACGACTTGCACTTTTCATAATCGCGTTCAATAATCTTGATTGTGCGCACATCGCGTTTTTTGTTCGTATCGCCATTGGATTTGACCATTCGGTTGAGCACCGAGGCTGCCGGGGATTCCGCATCGATAAAATGCCCGGCGACCTGCCGGCCGATCTTGCCGCCGCCGATGATAAGAATATCACGAATACCGGTCTTGACCACTCCAATATCATCGAATATTTTTTCAATATCGCTGGCAGATGCCAGGATATAGAGATTATCCTCGTGGCGCACTTTGGTATTTCCCACGGGTACAATAAAACGGTCGTGACGCACAATGCCGGCAATGAGAAAATCATAGGGAAGGGAGTTCTTGATATTGCTGATACTACGGTTGATTACCGGCGAATTTGTGGTCACCAGCAGATTGCGCATTCGCAATTTGCCGCTGATAAAGCTGAACACATCGCTGTATGCGCCATGCTCCACTGCGTGAATGATCTTTTCCGCGGCTTCAGCCTGGGGGTTGACGACCAGGTCTATGGAGCCGAGGTTTTGCTTCAGCCTCTCGGTGCTGGCATAATCGAGATTTTTCACCCGGGCGATCTTGTAAGGGCCCTGGTCCGCCAGCTCGCAGCAGATTAAATTGACGGAATCGTCATTGGTCATGCTGATAAAATAATCCGCGTCTCCGATTCCGGCCTGACGTAGAACTCTGATATTGTTGCCCGCCTCATTGATCACCAGGCAGTCCAGGCGATTCGACAGATATTCGGCGCGTACCGGGTCTTTTTCGATCAGCACCACATCGACATCACTTTCAACGAGTTTTTTGGCGATCTGGAAACCGACGATCCCGCCGCCGACAATGACTGCTTTCATTTCTATCATTACCTGTTTTTTAAATACAAAATGTGAATATAATGCTCCTGATCGTTGTAATCAAGGACTATTCCGGGCAAAACGTCACGATCTTTTCCCTGCCAACCCTCCAATTGACTTTTACAAAAATGATACCTATTTTAAGACTGTTCAAAAAGAATCCTCAACCCCACTGAAAGGATACCGCCATGAAATATTTTTGGATCGTGATATGTTGCCTCATCCCGATTTATGTTTTTGCCCAGTTGCCGTCTGGCGTAACACTGGACACGTCGGACTGGATTCCGTTCGAGTTGTCGAGTTACGAAAAGATGGATGGCACCGCGCTGGATATGTCGTGGTTGCTGGAAACGCCGGCCGGGGAACACGGATTTTTGTCTGTCGACGGCGGGCATTTTGTGTTCGAGGACGGCACCCGCGCCCGGTTTTGGGGCGGCAATATTTTCGGCGAAGCCAATTTCCCGGAAAAAGACAATGCCGAGCGCATGGCTGATATTATTGCACGCTCCGGTGCCAATATCATTCGCATGCACCACCTCGATGTGGTGGCGCCATGGACCGACAAGGTGGTTAAACGCAGCTTTTTCGGCGGACAGCAACCGCATACCACCCGGAAACTCGATAAAGAGATGCTGGACAAATTCGATTACATGGTTAAATGCTTCAAGGATCGCGGGATCTATATTTTCCTCAGTCATATTTCGTCGCGATTTGTCCGGCCGGGCGATGAGTTCCCTGGCGACGAGCACGGTTTTAACGATGTGGGCCAGGGATTCAAAGTCGAGGGCATGTTCGATCCTTACCTCATCGAATTGCAGCAGGAATATCTGAAAGCGCTGCTCACGCACGTTAATCCGTACACCGGCACGGCATTGATTGACGAGCCTGCGCTTGTATTGACAGAGATCATTAATGAGAATTCGCTGTTCTGGCTGCAGCAAGAAGGATCGTTTGCTATCGAATCCGGGTATTACCGCAATATGATTGGCCGTATGTTTCGCGACTGGCTATTAGAAAAATACGGTGATGCCGATTCCGTAAAAACAGCCTGGACACAAAAAGATAAAATCACGTTGTTTGACGATGAAAATATTTCTAAAGGCGAGCTCAAACTGCCCTCAGTTTATATGAGCGAAGACGAGTGGCCGGTAAGCGAACAGCGGCGGTTGGATACGCATCAATTTCTCTACCATCTGCAGGATGATTATTACCAGCAAATGCATGATTTTCTACGAAAAATCGGATTGAAAATTCCTATTGCCGGCAGCAATCATTGGACAAGCGATGTGGCAGATTTGCACGTCAATGCCAAACTGGATTATATCGACCGGCACAGCTACTGGACGCATCCCAGAGGCGAATACAATTATATTGCCGGCCAGGGCGTACAGGCCGAGCCGATGGTGAAAGACCCTCAGGGCGGCAATATCGGCACAAATGCCCGGCGGCGGATTTTTGGCAAACCGTTCACCCTGTCCGAGTGGCACAATCCGCTGCCCAATCCGTACCGGGCCGAAGGCATGCCCATCATTGCGGCGTATTCGAGCCTGCAGGGCTGGCATCCCATGCATTACGCCTATTGGGGCGCGCGTGAGGCGGAACCGGACACGATCAATTCGTTCGAAGGCATGTTCGATCCTACGCAAATGAACCTGATTCCGATTTGCGCGCTTATGTTTCACCGCCAGGATTTTAAAGAAGCAGACCAGGGTTATTTCGATGTCGTTTCCAAAGCCCAAACCATGGACCCGGACCGCCATCCCGATCGTCATCCGAGTGCGGCAATGGTCGGCAAATACGGTTTGGCGTTTCTCGACCAACAGCCTGTGCCGGCGTGCAATAACGTCGAGGTGCTGCAGTCGGCTGTGCAAGCGGACGGCGAGTTCACAACCACCACCGGTCAGCTCGATTGGGATACCAACACCGGCGTGGTGAAACTCAACTCGGAACGCACCCAGGGGGTGATCGGATTTATCGGCGATAAAAAAATCGAAACCAAGGATTTTATTTTTGAGATGAAAACCGACTTTGCCGTGATTGTTATCTCGTCACTGACTGATACTGATCTGTCGGAATCAGACCGCATTCTTGTTTCCACCTCTGCGGATGCGCGTTTCACGGATATCGGGATGGCAGAGGATTTCAGCGAGGTGTTGAAAACCGGGCACTTTCCATTTTTAATGCAACCTGTGGAAGGAAAAATTCGTTACAAGCCCTCGGATTCCGTGACGGTTTATAAACTCTCGGAAGGCGGGCAGCGCCTGAGCACGTTGGATGTCGACTTGACAGGCGGTGGCACGATTTTACCGCTGATGTCGGAGAACCGGGCTATGCATTATGAAATCGTCAGAGAATAACCAATGGATCGCTGTTTGACTATAGATTAATTTTGCAAAGCACTATTTAACAGGATGGTATCAAATACATCACGTTCATTCAGCGAGCCATTGTTGGAACTTTTTTAAGACTCAATTATCTAATGAATAAAAGTCCTATCCGGAAATAACTGATATAACAAAAGTCAAAGGGTTCTCATTTGCGCCCTGGCGACTTTTATATAACTGATAAAAAACTATTGATGTAATCACAAAAAAGGAAGAATCAAAATGAAGTTTAACTTACTGCTCTTGTTCATTATGGCCGTCACCGTCCATGGCCAGAATTTGAATATTAAACTGACCAGTCCGGCTAAAAATGCCGAGTTTGAGGCGTGCAGCGACATCAAATTAGCTGCCGATGCATCCGTAACTGACGGCACGATCCGGCGGGTTGAATTTTACAGTAACGGTTCAAAAATTAAAGCACTGGGCCAGGAACCCTATGAATACATCTGGAAAGAGGTACCGGACGGTATTTATAAAATCCATGCCAAAGTAGTGGATACTGACCGAAATGAAGCGCTGACCTCGCCGATCTTTATTTTTGTGGGCAATGTCGAACCCGGAAATATCATTATTAACGGCGAGTTTAACTGCGATTTGGCGCCGTGGCGTCTGGATAATTACGAAGGCGGCGAGTCTACCATCCAGATCCTCCCGGACCTGCTGCTCACTGACGACTCGTCCGGCGTGGTTATTGATATTCAGAATCAAGGCAATTACTTTTGGTCGATCCAATTGATGCAGCCGTTTGAGGTTGAGGAAGGACATGTTTATACGATCAGTTTTACAGCCATGGCTGACGAGCCCAAAGATATGGCTGTTCATATTTCAAAAAATTATGGGGATTACGCGCCTATCTTTGCTCATGATTTGCAGGTTTATGACTGGCAGGAATACGGGCCGATTGAATTTCATAGCACGGTCACTGATGATAATCTCATGTTTAAATTTATCCTGGGCGGTAATGATATTTCCCTTTTCCTGGACGCGGTCAAAGTGATGGACAGCGGGTGGACCGGCGTCAAACAAACCGGAACGCCGCAGGTCTCGTCTTTTCAGCTTTTGCAGAATGTTCCCAATCCGTTCAATCCGACAACCCGGATCGAATATGTTTTGGAAAAAGCGGGTGACATCGAATTGTCAATTTACGATGTTTTGGGTCAGCAGGTTTACACATTTTCACGATTCGAGCAGGCCGGTCGACACCGCATCGAATGGAACGGACGCACGGCAGACGGCTCTGTCTGTCCGTCAGGCGTCTATTTTTACCAGCTAAGAACAGCAACCGGCACATTGACGAAAAAGATGCACCTCGTCCGTTAGAAAAATCTCAGCAAGGTGTTTTGAACGACACCTTGCTGGACTTTCCTCGGTATGATGAAAAAATTAGACAGAGCTTTTTATTCACGTCCTGCTGACGATGTGGCACGTACCCTGATTGGCAAGACACTGTTCCGGCGCCTTTCGCAAAGGATCATCGCCGGCCGCATAGTTGAAACCGAAGCCTACAATGGACCGGATGATCTGGCATCGCATGCGTCACGAAAACACCCCCACAAAGCTGAAATTCTGTTTGGTCCCCCGGGAAAAAGTTATGTGTATTTGATTTACGGATTGCATTACTGCTTGAACGTCACCACCTGTGCGGATGCCGAGGCCGGTGCTGTGTTGTTCCGGGCGGTCGAGCCGCTGCAGGGTATCGAGCTGATGCGGCAGCATCGCGGACAACATGTGTCCGCACGGAATTTAGCCCGCGGCCCGGGAAATCTGACCAAAGCCTTTGCTATTGACAAAAG
>Ga0207797_1002122_pt1 | contig 13906 bp, 8 predicted proteins | sample PRCRCaboRojoPR_6_FD_187275 | JGI IMG/M metagenome (GOLD analysis project Ga0207797, IMG submission 187275) | Marine sediment microbial community from Cabo Rojo, Puerto Rico - PR CR 10% Liquid 1 (SPAdes) | ecosystem: Environmental > Aquatic > Marine > Coastal > Sediment | place: Cabo Rojo, Puerto... | reverse complement strand
ATCTGCTGGATCCCCTGATCGCGGCACCAGCGTACTAGCTCTCGGGCCGCGGTCGGTGGCCCGCTGTCGATCAGCAAGTCGTCGACCAGGTACGCTTCCGCGGTGCGGATGGTGCGGCCTAGGAGACTCCGGCCGAGGTGAAGTCGAGTCACCGGTCCGTGAGGGTACGCGCGCAGCATAGCCCGGTCAGTCTCGCCAGAGGCTCAGTTGCCGTGGCGGGCGCCGTCCGTCTAGCAGGACGAAGGGAGCGCTCCGCTTGGCGACGACGCCGCACGTCGAGAGGTCGCTCAAGTCTCGCAGTTTCCCCTGGCGTCGGGCTCGAATGATCCTCTCCGCTCCCTTCGGCCCTATGCCCGGCACCCGCAAGAGCTCGCCGCGGCTCGCCGCATTCACCTCGATGGGTCTCTCCCGCAGGCTCCGACGAGCCCACGCCAACTTAGGATCAACCTGCAAGGGCAGGTTCCCATGTCGGTCGAAAGGCAGCTCCTCGGCGTTGAACCCATAGTCTCGGAGCAGGAAGGAGGCCTGATAGAGGCGGTGCTCCCTCTCCGGCGGAGCGGGTGGGTGGTCCTCCAATGGTGTCCCCTCCACCGGGTTGAAGGCCATAAAGTACGTGCGTGCCAGACCCGCCTTCCGGAAAAGGTACTCGGAGGTGGTCAGCAGCTCGACGTCCTTCTCATCCCCGGCCCCGACCACAAACTGGGTGGTGGAGCTGGGCCACCGCCCGGGCTTCTCCCGTCGGATCTCCTCGATCCATCGCAGTCGCTGGAGCAGCTCATTGTCGAATGCCTTGTGCGGGGCCAGGGAACTCAGCCGCCTCTTGTTCGGAGCTTCGAGGTTCACCGAGACGCGGTCGGCCAGCTTCATGGCCGACGCCACCTGATCTCGCTCGGCGCCAGGCATGATCTTAAGATGGAGATACCCCCGGAAGCCGTATTCCTTCCGGAGGATCCTGGCGGTTCCTAGTAGACGGTCCTCAGTATTCGGGCCACCGCCGGCCATCCCCGAGCTGAGAAAGATACCCTCCACCATGCCGCTCTCATGCATAGCCATGAACAGCCGTGCCAGCTCGTCTGGGGCAAAGGTTGCCCTTCGGAAGTCTCGGCCCTTCCGAAAGGCGCAGTACCGGCAGTCCCGCTCGCAGGCGGAGGTGAGGAGCGTCTTGAGCAGAGGGATGCGCTTCCCGCCGGGCACCGCGGCCTGATGGATACATTCCGATAGGTCGTGTGCCTGCTCCCGGGCGGCAGACGGGCGCGACGCGACCACCTCTTCAGCGGGCTCGAAGCGGGCAGCCGGTCCCAGTAGCCTCAGTTTCCCCTCAGCGTCCATGGCGACCTCATCCGCCATGATACGAACAAACGTTCGGCTTGTCAAGTGGGTGGGGCACCTGTTCTCGAGTCCAGCGGTGGCTCACGTGCCGTGGGCTGCGCCTACCGATGGACCAATACGTACCGGCCCCGGGTTATCTGCGAGGTTGCCGTGTAGAGATACGTGGCCGGTCCGACGAGGACCAGATCTGCGTGGCCGATGCCCCAGTTGTTTGCCACATCCATAATGACCGGGTTGCCCGGGTACCGTTCCCAGGGCCCGTCCATAGCTGGCCCTGTACTCCTCGCGAATCCCAGCGCGAACTGGTCGTCCACGGAGGTAGGGTCGCTGGGCCCACGCACGCCCTCATAAGCCATGTAGAAACGGTCGCCGATGCGCACGACGTCTGCCGAGGAGATGGTGCGCGACTCGAAAAAGGGGTTCGCCTCGGCTCCGCGGGCCTCCAGCGGCCCATAACCTTGGTCGGCTCCGAACAGTGGGTTCGAGGGGCAGGGGCGGAGCCCCGCGGCACCCGCTGCCTTGGGACCCGAGAAGCAGCCCATGTGGCCTGGATTTCGCCCCAGACCGACGAAGACGTACAGTTGGTCGCCGTCCACGTAGATCCCCGGCGGCGCGCCGACCAGGCAGTTCCCGTACTCCGTCTCCGCGTAGATGTTCGGGTGATCCCCGATGACCGCAGCCTCGGGACAGACGTCCGCCTGCCACTGACCCGTTCCTGGTATCCGCACCTCGCTGGACCAGCGGACGCCGTCCGTGGACGTCCGGTAGTGCGTCGCTGCGCCCCACTCGTACACCATATGCGCCCCGTCGTCGTCAAAGAAGACCCGCGGATACTGCTGCTGGGCTGTATGATCTCGTCCGGGGTCGCAGGGGCATGCTGCACAGGGGAAAAGGCAACTCGGAGACGACAGCGAGAAGCTGCGCCCGCCGTCGACGCTCTCCCAGAGGGTCACGCAGCCGGGAAACGGCGCCGGGTCGCCGCAAGAATCTACGACGCCCGCCGAATCGAAGCTCGCGTGGAGATAGGACCAGAAGACGGATCCGCCCCGGTGAACGGTGTCCGACTCACCCACCGGCAGACCGACGTCGTCATGCTCGAGGTACCATTCGGCCTCGCCGGCCCAGAAAGCGTCAAGCGTCGCGAAGCTCCGACCGACGGGCGGTTCCGGCGTGAAAGAATCCGCGGTGAATGTGGCCCCCGGCGTGCTGGATGCTGGGGTCTGCGGGGTAGGGCTTAACGTGACCTCGACCGTCTCCCGGCGCGGGGTGGGACTAGGAATTGCCGTGGGCGTCGGTGCCGCGGCGGCGGAGAAACCGCCTGGGGCTGCCGTCAGGGTTACGGTGGGTGCCGGCATCGTCGTCGCCGCCCTGGTCGGCGGTGTGGGAACCGGCGTGGTGGAGGCTGGGCTCGCCGTCGCCGGTGGGGTGGCGGACCCAGGCCCTGCCGCGCGCGGCTCCGACGTAGCCGAGGGGGATGGCCTAACGTTCAGGGCCGCCGGGGCAGCCACGCAACCCCCTCCGGCCAGAAGGCCGACCAGGAACAGCGCGGCTGCCGCTCGGATCCGTCCTTCCCTCACCGTTCTCCCAGGGCCGGAAGTCCAGCCATTGCCCGCCCGGGGCCATACAGCAAAAAAGGGAGCCCCGAGAGGCTCCCCGAACTTCCGTCCGATCTTAGGTGGCTAGGCGATTGCGTCCTTCGCCACCTGGACGATCTCGGCAAATGCATCCTGATCTCGAACGGCCAAATCCGCCAGGATCTTCCGATCCAGGGCCACATCGGCCTCCTTCAGACCGTGGATGAACTGGCTGTACGGCATCCCGTTCTGTCGAGCTGCTGCGTTGATCCGCGTGATCCACAATCGTCGGAGGTCGCGCCTTCGCTGGCGTCGATCCCGGTACGCGTACCACTGGGATTTCATCCACGCTTCGTTAGCCCGTCGATAAAGATGATGTCGCGTGCCCCAATACCCCTTCGTGTCTCGAAGGATCTTCTTGTGCCGGCGACGTCGGTTTCCTCCACCCTTTACTCGCACTGCTGCATCGCTCCTTTAGACTTGGAAATAGACGACTTGGAAATCAACCATCCACTCAAAAACGAATCCGCCTTCTCGGGCGGATCTTGTTCTGATCCTGCTACCTAATCTCCTGTCTGACCCGCGGCGAGAGGCAGACACTCTCGCCGCTGACGCTCACTCCTCAGATGGGGTCAAGACCATCAACATAGAATAGCGATCCATACTCGGTCTCTGCTCGACCTCGCTCACGTCGGACAGCTCTTCAGCGATATCTCGGAGCTTCTCCCGCCCGATCTCCGGGTAGGTGATCTCCCGACCCCTGAAGCGCATACGCACCTTGACCTTCTTGCCGTCCTTGAGCCAGCCTCTGGCCCGCCGCACCTTGAAATCGAGGTGATGATCCGCCGTCTTGGGACGTAGCTGGATCTCCTTGACCTCAACGTGCTTCTGCTGCTTGCGCGCCGCTTGGGCTGCTTTCTCCTGCTCGTACTTGAACTTCCCGTAGTCCATGACTTTGACGACGGGAGGGTTCGCGTTAGGCGCCACTTCGACGAGGTCCAGATTGGTCGAGATCGCCGCCTCTACGGCTTCCTCCAGCGGCACGACACCTCGGTTTTCACCATCTGCGTCGATGAGCCGCACTGGAGAGACACGGATCTGCCGATTGACACGATATGACTTCTCGCTAATTAGGCCTTACCTCCTGGAGATGTATCAGAACCTGCGCTCAATAGATTTGATGAGGGTGTCCGCCGAAGGATTCCGATAGCAGAAGACCTCCGACCCTACACATCGCACATTATAATAGCATAATCAGCGCATGATGTCAAACTGCGTATACTGTTGTGCGTCAGAAACCCCCGCTCCGGCGCGGCTGTCGGCGAGGGCGCCCTGCAAGAGCCCCGGGAGCGCGCACCGGGGCCCTAGCGGGGTATCGTCGCTACAACTGCCGCCGGGCCTCGACGGCGTCTTGCGCCAACTCGATGAACGCATCGACGGACATGGCCCCGCGCACCTCCTCGTTCCTCAGGCGGAGGTTCACCTGCTCGGCCTCAATTTCTCGGTCGCCCATAATCAGCATATAGGGCACCTTCTCCATCTGCGCGTTTCGAATCTTCGCGCCCATGCGGTCGTTGGAGTCATCAACCTCCACTCGCAGGCCCGCCGCTCGGAGACGTTCCGCCACCGATTCGGCATACTCGACGTGCCGATCCACGATCGGAATCAAGACCGCCTGAACCGGGCTCAACCAGACCGGGAAGGCGCCGGCGTAGTGCTCCACCAGGATGCCGAAGAATCGCTCAATGCTCCCCAAGAGGGCCCGATGGACCATGTACGGGCGGTGCTCCTGCCCGTCCTCGCCCACGTACGTCATATCGAACCGCTCTGGGACGTTGAAGTCGAACTGAATCGTCGTCAGCTGCCACGTCCGTCCGAGGGCGTCCTTGATGTGGATATCGATCTTTGGGCCGTAAAAGACGGCCTCGCCCTCAATCCGCTCAAAGGGCAGGTCTCGTGCTTCGATGGCCTTCAACAGGGAGGCCTCTGCCTGTTCCCACATCTCGTCCTCACCAGCGTACTTGTCCGGTGCGTCTGGGTCGCGCACGCTCAACACGACGCCGAACTCCTCGAAGCCGAAGCTCCGCAGCATGTTGAGGCTGAAGTCCAACACCCGCAGGATCTCGTCCTCGATCTGGTCCGGCGTGCAGAAGATGTGGGCATCGTCCTGCGTGAAGCCGCGCACGCGCAGCAGGCCGTGCAGCACGCCGCTCCGCTCATACCGGTACACCGTCCCCAGCTCCGCCCACCGCAGCGGCAGGTCCCTGTAAGACCGCAGGTCAGACTTGTAGATCAGGATGTGGAACGGGCAGTTCATCGGCTTCAGGTAGTAGTCTACGTCGTCCACGTCCATCGGAGAGTACATACTCTCCTCGTAGAAATCCAGGTGTCCTGAGATCTTCCACAGATCCGCCTTGCCGATGTGGGGCGTGTAGATGATCTCGTAGCCGCCTTCGCGGTGGCGGGCCCGCCAGAAATCCTCGATGATCTCCCGGATCCGGCCGCCCTTGGGGTGCCAGTAGGCCAGCCCCGCGCCGCCCTCTTCGTGGAAGCTCACCAGGTCTAACTCCTTGATCAGGCGCCTGTGATCGCGCTGTTCCACCTCCTCCTGCCAGTCCAGGAACTCCTGGAGCTCCTCCTCCGTCTCCCAGACCGTGCCGTAGATCCTCTGGAGCATTGGGCGACGCTCGTCACCCCGCCAGTAAGCGCCGGCCACGTTCAACAGCTTAATGGCATCCGGGTTGATCTCGCCCGTGCTGTCTACGTGCGGGCCGCGGCAGAGGTCCACGAAGGGGCCGTGGCGGTAGATCGACAGCTCCACCTCGCCCTCAACTGGCTCACCGTGCTCATCCAATCCGCCCGAGGAGATATCATCGATCAGCTCCTGCTTGTAGGGCTGGTCCTCGAAGATCTCCCGGGCCTCCTCCTCGTCAAGCTCCTCCCGTTCGAATTCCACATCCTCCTTGATGATCTCGCGCATCCGCGCTTCGATCTCGTCCAGATCCTCCGGCGTCAGCGGACGGGGTAGGTCGAAGTCGTAGTAAAACCCCTTGTCAATGGCCGGGCCGATGGCCACCTTTCCCTCGGGAAACTTCTCCAAGACTGCCTGAGCCATCACGTGTGCCGCCGAGTGCCGCACCCGGTGCAGGTGGCCGTTACCTTCATGATCGTGCTCGTCAGACATTCCAGACATCGCAGACATCATCATTCTCCCTCCGTCGAGGCATCTCAATCCTCGACCTTGTTATCTCTCTACCCGTGGCGCTCATAGGTGATCGACGGTGATCCCATCCATCCCTGGGGACCCCAGACGCACCAGGCACCCCCCGGGTGCCCGGCAAACGACCTGGTATCAGTCTCAGCCAAATCGATCACCTCCCTCCCACCATAAACACAAAAAACCCCACGCCCTTGGGGCGCGGGGATCTCCCACGTGGTTCCACCCAAGTTTGCGCCAGGCTGTCGACGCTCTTCTCAACCCGGTCGCACACTCTTGAGGCTCTAACGGGCCTTTCCGGGGTTTCATACTCACCCGTCCTCTATCAAGGGCCGGCTTCCGAAACCCACTCCCGGGTGGTTTTCCCACGCGCTCAGCCAAGGGAGCTTCCAGCCAGCGACTCCCTCTCTCTAAGACCTGTCCGCGCGGTACTCGTCCCGGTCGACGTTTTTTGTGCTCGCTGCCTATTATAGTCCCCTCGTACCACGTGTCAACTTCACATACAATAGGGACGGGGTGACTCGAACACATTCACCCCACGGTGCGATGCACCTTAAAGGTGCGTTGCACCTGACGGCCTGGCTCCGCCCCCAGGTTCGTCGGACCCGACGGGCCGCATCGCCGCCCCTGGTTGCTACACCGTGCTCCGCGTGATACAATCGCCTCGTCCTATCTCGATTCGAGGCCAGAGATCGCACCTCACGCCCAACTGCGAGACAGGTACCCACGAAGGTCCGGACTCGGGACTTACGAGCGCGGTCCCAGGAGTGTGCAGCACGCTAGCACCTGCCTTTTCAGAGGAGTAACTATGACAGACGACCACGTCTATCCCCTCGCCGAGGGTGTACGGGAAGCATACCGTGCCGGCGAGGACGACGAAATGATGGAGCCCCTCGTCCTCGTGAACGAGGACGGAGATCCTATCGGGCGCGTCGGGGACGGTGACTACGTCATCTTCTACGACCTGCGCGGCGAACGCGAGATCGAGCTCACGCAAGCCTTCGTCGACGATGAGTTTCCCCACTTCGAGCGCGAGCCCATTACCACGCACTGGGTCACGATGATTGAGTACCATCCCGACCTGGACGTGCGCGTTGCCTTTCCGCCCGGAGGGGACATTCCAGACACCCTGAGCGAAGTGGTGAGTCGCGCTGGAAGCCAGCAGATGAAGATCGTGGAGTCCGAGAAGCAGGTTCACCTAACCACCTTCCTCAACGGCGGCCGTCTGGAGCCCTTCCCCGGTGAGAGCTGGAGGATCATCGAGTCTCTGGAGAACGAGGGATATCTCCCGCCGCCCGAGATGCGGGCTGCGGACGTCGCTGATGCCGCCTTTGAGGCTCTCCAGGACGAGTCCATAGACCTGACGGTCGTCAACTGGGCCAATGTTGACGTCATCGGACACAGCGAGAACCGCGAGGCCATCAAGACGGCTGTCTCCACCGTGGACACACAGCTTGGACGGGTGCTGGAGGTAGCAAAGGAGATGGGCGTCGTGGCCCTGGTCACCGCCGATCACGGGACTGTGGAGAAGTGGTACTATCCTGATGGATCGATCGACACGGGGCACACCGACAGCGACGTACCCTTCATCGTCATCGCACCTGGCGAGGGCGGCGGGCAGGTCGGCGATGTCGCCGTCCGAGACGGTGGGACGCTCGTCGACGTGGCGCCGACGGTTCTCGACCTGATGGGGATCGAGAAGCCTGCCCCGATGACCGGAACGTCCCTCGTCGTCGGCCGTCACGAGGGTGGAGCGCGGCGCGTGGCCCTCTTCATCCTCGATGGATGGGGCGCCCGCGACGAAGCCTGGGGCAACCTGATCCAGGAGGCGGACACACCCGTGATGGATGGGCTCCAAGAGGCCTACCCGGCCACCACTCTGGAGGCGGCGGGAGAGGCGGTCGGCTTGCCGAACGAGGTGCCGAACCGCGAGGGGAAGACCGTGGGGAACTCTGAGGTCGGCCACACCCACATCGGTGCCGGTCGGGTGATCACGTCGGACCGGCTCCGGGTCGAGCGGGCCATCGAGGACGGGAGCTTCTTCGAGAACGACGCTCTCCTCTGGGCTATGGAGAGGGCCAAGACGTCGGGCACCGCCCTCCATCTTCTCGGGATCATCTCCTTCTACAGTTCCCACGGTTCGGTGGAGCATCTGAAGGCGCTTCTCCGCATGGCGGAACGCGTCGGCGTTCCCGAGGTCTACGTGCACGGGATGCTCGGACGTCGCGGCGAGAAACCGGAGAGTGGCGCGATCTACGTCGGCGACATTGAGGCGGAGTGCGAGCGGCTGGGCGTGGGACAGTTCGTCTCTCTCATCGGCCGTTTCTGGTCGCTAGATCGCGAGTACAACTGGGACCGCATCGAGAAGAGCTACCGCTGGCTCGTCCACGGCAAAGGCCGCCCGGTTCAGGATCGGTAAGAACGTAAGGAGGGCAGCACAATACGTGCGGGACTGGAACACGGGCGTTCCGAGGCTGGGAAGACGGCCTGCCGGCCGGACGGCTGTGGCCCCGGCTTGCCCTGGACGCACCGCTCTTTCTACTCTTTTCATGCCCTTAGTGTCCTTCGTGGTTACCTCAGCCTGCTCTAACATGCAAAAAGCCGGCTGGCAATCTGCCAACCGGCTCGTGGTGGGCGGTGCAAGACTTGAACTTGCGACCTCCACGATGTCAACGTGGCGCTCTGGCCAACTGAGCTAACCGCCCACAGCGCCCGGGATTATACCACTTCCGTCCGCCTATGCAAGTGATGACCAAGACCGAGATCAAGACCGCTGGGTGGGACCTGGTCGGACACGACTGGGCTGTGGCCTCACTGCGCCGGGCCGTGGTTGAAGACAGCGTATCCCACGCCTACCTATTCACCGGCCCGCCCGGTGTGGGTAAGACGACCCTGGCGAGCAAGCTGGCCGCCGCCCTCCTCTGTGCGCGGGAGGACGTGACGGAGCGGCCCTGCGGGGCCTGTCGAGCCTGTCGCCTGGTCGCCAGCGGCAACCATCCGGACCTCCACGTGGTTGCATCGGAGCACGTGGGCGCCAACTTGAAGATCGACCAGGTCCGTGACCTGGCCCACACCCTCACCATGACCCCGGTAGAGGGTCGGCGCCAGATTGCCATCCTCAAGCGGTTCGAGGAGGCCACCCCCTCGGCCGCCAATGCGCTCTTGAAGACGTTGGAGGAGCCCGCGTCGGGTGTCGTACTCGCCGTCCTCGCGCGGGAGCCGGATCTTCTCCTCCCGACCATCGTCTCGCGCTGCCAGCACATACCGCTGCGGCCGCTGCCCGTGCGGCAGGTGGAGGAAGCGTTGGTGGAGAGATGGAACGCCTCCACCGAACGGGCAGAGCTGCTCTCTCATCTCTCCCGGGGGCGCCTCGGATGGGCCGTGCGTACCCTGGAGGACGAGGAGGCTATGGCCCGTCGCGAGGAGCGGCTGAAGGACTTGGAACGGTTGCTCTCGGGGTCGATCATCGAGCGCTTCGCCTATGCCGAGGAGCTTGCCCGCGATCCCGTCGCTACTCAGGAGACCGTCGATCTGTGGATCGCCTGGTGGCGTGATCTTCTCCTGGTCGCCTCCGGCGCCGAGGCGCCGTTGACGAATGTGGACCAGGCATCTTCGCTCCGCGACCGTGCAGGCCGCTTCGACCTGGAGACGATCGCGAGCGTGATCAAGGCCCTCCGGACTGCTCTTCACAAGCTCGGGCGGAATGCCAACAAGCGTCTCACCCTCGAAGTGCTGATGCTGGACCTCCCCCGGCGCTAGCCCATCCCGCTGTCCTTCGATCCACCGACGACGACCACGGTTAGGGTGCACTAACGTTTTGTCGCCCCCACAGACGTCTTCAACGGGAATCCGTCGAAGCGACGCTGATCGAGTGCCCAGCGCCGTTGGCTGGGTGTATCGAGATCAAGGTGCGGCTTGCGCGGCGGAATCGTCTGGGATGGTTCCCCTGTTAACGCCGGGTTTCGATACGACGTCTCGCTTCGCTCAAAGTCTACTCAATCGGCGAAAACACGCGAAACCAGGCCCCTGCTTGGCAAGAGTCTGCCCATAGATCCGGCTCAGTCGCCTCTACCGGTGCGATGCACCTTCCAGGTGCGTTGCACCTCACGAACGTGTGCTTGCCACGTATGCCAGTCGCAACAGGTCAGTACACCGGCGCCAGCGGTCTCCAATCCGCGATCAGCTCCGCGACAAACTTCTAGTGCACCCCCACGGTTCGAACCCGTTGTCGTGCATGGCTCGCATGCTATAATCGACGGTTGGCCTTGCCGGACCGGGCAGGACACCGAGGGCCGTCACGCGGAGATCGGACGGACCACTGCGGTCTAGACACCACAGAGAAGCTCGGAGAAGACAGTCTGCGTGGCAGCCCAAGTTTTCTGCGGCGTCCGCCGTGGCTCACAGTGGCCTGAGTGACGTCATTCAATAGCTGAGTGAGGAGGACATGGAGAGAGAAGCAAACCCGTGGCATAGTCGTCCAGTAGACAGCGTCGTTGACTTGCTGGAGACCGATCTCAAGGAGGGCTTGAGTTCCGAGCAGGCTCAATCGCGGCTCGAGAAACATGGCCTAAACGAGCTGGCCGAGACCCCTCGTCCTGGGTTCCTCCAGCTGCTATTCCGGCAGTTCCAAGACTTCGTCATCCTCATCCTGATCGTTGCTGCCGGTGTATCCTTTGTTCTGGGCGAGACCGTGGAAGCGGGAGCTATCCTCGCGATCGTTATCCTCAACGCTGTGTTGGGCGTCATTCAGGAGAACAAGGCGGAGGAGGCGCTGGCGGCCCTTAAGAAAATGGCTGCCCCGGAGGCCCGCGTCGTTCGGGACGGACACCGGACCTCCATACCCGCCCGCGAGCTGGTGCCGGGTGACGTCGTTTTCCTCGAGGCGGGGAGCTACGTACCTGCTGATCTCAGGCTTATCGAGAGTGCTAATCTGAAGGTGGACGAGGCCTCACTGACGGGCGAGTCGGTCCCTGTGGAGAAGTCGGCTGACGCCGTGCTGTCCGCCGAGGTCCCGCTGGGGGACCGGCGCAACCTGGCGTTCATGGGCACCACCGTGACTTACGGCCGAGGCGCCGGCATCGTGGTCGAGACCGGGATGCAGACGGAGATCGGCCTCATCGCCGAGATGATCCAGTCCTACGAGGAGGAGCCAACGCCGCTGCAGCGCCGTCTCGATCAATTGGGCCGCTGGCTCGGGTGGGGAACCCTGGCCATCTGCGGCATCGTCTTCATCGAGGCCCTCATCCAGGACACCAACCTCTCGCTCATCGGGCAGCAGGGGCTGGGCACCTACTTGGCGCAAACCCAGCAGGAGATCGTCCATCTGTTCATCGTGGCCGTCAGTCTTGCGGTGGCTGCTGTCCCCGAGGGATTACCGGCGGTCGTGACCATTGTCCTTGCCTTGGGCATGCAGGAGATGGTGCGGCGGCACGCCCTCATCCGCCGGCTGCCGGCTGTCGAGACGCTCGGAAGCGCCACGGTCATCTGCTCCGACAAAACCGGCACGCTAACGCAGAACGAGATGACGGCGGTCCGCCTCTACGTAGCTAATCTACGGCTGGACGTGAGCGGCGAGGGGTACCAGCCCCGGGGTGAGTTCACGAACTACGGTGAACCTGACAACCCGCGCGATCATCCGGAGATGCTTGCCCTTCTCACCGGCGGACTCCTCGCCTCCGATGCGCAGCTGGAGTCAATGGAGCCGGAGGACTCGGGCGATGACGACGAGGGCCGCTATCGGATGGTGGGCGATCCCACCGAGGGCGCCCTGGTCGTCGCGGCGGCCAAGGCCGACCTCTGGCGCGATGAGGTGGAGGAACGACTGCCCCGCGTCGCCGAGATTCCTTTCGACAGCGACCGGAAGCGGATGACCACCATCCATCGGGGGGAATGCCGTGGCCTCGAGGAATCGGACGCGGCTGAGTACGTCGCCTACGTCAAGGGCGCGCCCGACGTGATGCTCTCTCTCTGCGATACGATCCTGGAGAATGGGGTCGATGTTCCGCTGAACCCGGGGCGCCGCCAGCACATCGAGAACGTCATACGGGACCTGGGACAGGGAGGGCTGAGGGTCCTCGCTGTCGCGTACCGTCATCTTGAGGAGATCCCTGAAGAACTCGACCCCGAGACCGTCGAGCGGAATCTCTCTCTGATTGGGCTCGTCGCCATGACCGATCCGGCTCGCCCGGAGGTCAAGCCCGCGGTTCAGAAGGCCCGGCAGGCGGGAATCCGCACCATGATGATCACGGGGGACTATCCCGACACAGCCCGCGCCATCGCGGAGGAGATCAAACTCGTCCGTTCCGAGAACGGTCAGGTCCTGACCGGGGCGGATCTACAGGCCATGTCGGAAGACGATCTGCTCGAGGCCATCGACGACGTCGACGTATTCGCCCGGGTGTCGCCCCAGCACAAGGTGCGCATTGTCGAGGCTCTCAAGGCCCGTGATCAGGTGGTCGCTATGACGGGCGACGGGGTCAACGACGCCCCCGCCCTAAAGCGAGCCTCGATCGGCGTGGCGATGGGCATCACCGGCACCGACGTGACCAAACAGACGGCCGATATGGTGCTTACCGACGACAACTATGCCTCAATCGTCTCCGCCGTGGAGCAGGGCCGCATCATCTATTCCAACATCCGCAAGTTCGTCTACTTCCTCCTTTCCTGCAACATGGCAGAGATAATGGTCATCTTCCTGGGCACCATCTTCGGCGCGGGCTCGCCGCTGACGCCGATCCAGTTGCTATGGCTCAACCTCCTGACGGACGGGGCGCCGGCGCTGGCACTCGGTCTCGAGAAGGGCGACCCTGACATTATGGAGCGCCCGCCGCGCCCGGTCCACGAGCCGATCATCAACCGCCTTATGACCGTCGGTATCACGGTCCAGACAGTTGCCATCACAGCTGTGGTGCTGGCGGCCTTCTACGTCGGGCGCACATGGGCCCCCGCGGACCCTTCGCTCGCCGGAACGATGGCCTTCGTCACCCTGTCGGCATCGGAGCTCGTGCGAGCTTACACGGCGCGCTCCGAGCGGGCCTCGCTCTTCCGTCTCGGGTTTTTCAGTAACAAGTACATGCAGTACGCCGTGGCTGTCTCGCTGGTCCTCCTTCTGGCCGTGGTCTACGTGCCGTTCCTCCAGCCTGTCTTCAACACCGTGAGCTTGGGCACGCGGGAATGGCTCCTGATCCTTCCGCTTCTTCTCTTCCCGTCCATCGCGGCTGAGGTCACCAAAGCCGTCATCCGCTCTCGCGGTTGGCAGCGCCCGGCCGAGACGACACCTTAGCTGCACAGCGAACCGTATCATCCCGCCAGGGGGCTCTTGGGGGCTGGCAAAGCCAGCCCCCGTGTCCTACGGCCCCGTTCAGGTGGACAGCGACCCGCTGCCATCATTATGTGTACCTCCCTTACACGTCGGACACCCTCAGCCGACTCCTGAGAGCCCTCGACCTCTGCCTCCGGGAGCACTCGCCCAAGCCCCAGGGGAGCTTGTTGAGCCACCTCCTACCTTCTGATCAGGTCTCGCCCCGCGAGTTCTGTCTCCGCCTTTCCTGAACTGCCATACACAACCTCCCGTTCGCTTCCCGCCCCAGCCCGTCTCTCCCCGGCTCCCGACTTCCTACTCCCAAATCCTGTCCCAAACCCTTGACACCGAGCTCCCCGTGTGATATACTGGAACCGGTTCCACAACCATCCAGGAGGCCAACCATTGGGCGTCACGATCTCCGATGTCGCGCGCGAGGCCGGCGTAGGCGTAGGCACGGTCTCCCGTGTGCTCAATGAAAGCCCC
>Ga0207797_1002121_pt1 | contig 13911 bp, 11 predicted proteins | sample PRCRCaboRojoPR_6_FD_187275 | JGI IMG/M metagenome (GOLD analysis project Ga0207797, IMG submission 187275) | Marine sediment microbial community from Cabo Rojo, Puerto Rico - PR CR 10% Liquid 1 (SPAdes) | ecosystem: Environmental > Aquatic > Marine > Coastal > Sediment | place: Cabo Rojo, Puerto... | reverse complement strand
CAAATCTTTTTCCTTGAAAAAGTGACCGTCGCAGGTCCCACAGTAGGAAACGCCTCTTCCCACGTACTCCTCTTCCCCGGGGACTCCCAGCTTTCGGATGGATGCCCCGGTGGCGATGATCAGGGTCTCCGCCAGATATTCTCCGGCGTAGGTCGTGATCCGGAAGGGGCGCTTGGTGAGGTCGACCTCGGTCGCGGTGTCAAAGACAATTTCCGCGCCGAAGTGTTCGGCCTGCTTCTGGAAGATTTCCACCATATCCGGACCAAGAATAGAATCAAAGCCGGGGTAATTTTCAATGGCGTCGGTGTTGGCCACCTGGCCGCCGAGCTCCATCCCCGTCAGCACGATCGGTTCCAGGTCGGCCCGGGCCGCGTAGAGCGCGGCGGACAGACCAGCCGGGCCCGACCCGATGATCAAGCACTGGGTTTTGACTGCAGAGGTTTCATCCATAGAAAGGTCCAATCAGCTCAGGACGGCCAATAAATCTTCGAAGTCCATAATGATGTAGTCTTCTCCGCCCATGCTGATTTCACTGCCGGTGTATTTCGGGAAGAGCACCTTGTCGCCAACTTCCACGGTGATGTAGTCATCCTCGCTTTCCGCCACAGCGACCACCACGCCGGTCTGGGGTTTTTCTTTGGCGGTGTCCGGAATATACAGCCCACTGTCTGTTCTGCTCTCTTCCTGGACCGGCTGAATCACGACGCGATCACCAAGAGGTTTGATTCCAAGTTCTTTTTTGCTCATACTTCATGCTCCTTTGTTTATGAAAATGAATATCCGACTACGATATTTCATTTTACCAAAATATTGCCCTTTGATGGGCATCTCATCCTGCCGCAGGGGTCATTTATATAAAATATTTATATTCCCACCGGCTTTTTCCCATCCCTGAAGTCCACCTCAGGCGGGTACCGGCGCCTGCTCCTGCAGATACTCCCGGATCGCCACCGCCGCTTTGGCCCCATCCCCCACAGCCACGGCTACCTGAGCCAGGTTATCGGCCCGGACATCTCCGGCCGCGTAAACTCCCGGCACCGAGGTGCTCATCTCCCGGTCGGTGATAATGTAACCAGATTCATCCAGGTCCAGGAAGCCCTCCAGGAAGTCGGTTGAAGGTGTGTAGCCGATGTAAATAAACACGGCGGATACATCGACCTGCTCCTCCCGGCCAGTTTCCAGATTTTCCACCACCAGGCCGGTGACCTGCTCGTCCCCCTGGATTTCCCTGGCAGCGTGGGAAAGCAGGCAGGTGGATTTGGCGCTGCTCTTGACCCGGTCCTGCAGCACCTGCTCAGCGATCGAATGATCCAGATACTCCACAAAGGTCACACTCCGGGCATACTGGAGCAGGATCTGGGCTTCCTGCAAACCCGAATTCCCACAGCCGATCACCGCCACATCCTGGTCCTTGTAAAGCGGACCATCGCAGGTCGCGCAGTAAGAAACGCCCTGGTTATAAAAAGTTTCCTCTCCCGGGATGCCCAGCTGCTGCGGTTCACTGCCAGTTGCCAGCAGAACAGCTCGGGCCCGGTAAACGCGGTCGTCCTCCGTGGTTAGTTCGAACAAGCCGGCCTGGTTTTTTTCCAGCCGCCTCACGCGTTCATAGGCAGTAATTTCCGCCCCGAACCGCTCCGCCTGGGCTTTAAACCGGTCCATCAACTCCGGTCCTTCCACCCCGTCCGGAAACCCAGGGTAATTCTCAATCCAATGGGTGGATCCTGCCAGCCCTCCCGGAGCCTCCTTGTCCAGCACGAGGGTTTGCCATCCATCCCGGGAAGTGTACACCGCGGTGGTCAGCCCCGCTGAACCGGCTCCGACAATCAGCACATCGAAGACTTGATCTCCAGGGTGCGATTTGGGTTGGTTTGGTTCCAAATTTAATTTGAACATCCTTTTCCTCCAGCAAAACACCTTCCTCCGGTATGCCGGGGAAGGTCATTGTGTTAAATCTTGGGCCTAGTTCTTTAGATGCGGATGAGAGGAAAAGGTTACATGGAAATAAAAAACGTCCGCCGGAGGGTTCCAGCGGACGTCGTTTTACCCCATACTCAACTGCCGGGTTAAGCTTTGCGGTCGTGCTCCCGGGCTTCTTCCAGGGACCAGCCTTCCAGGACTGCCTGGCGGGAAAGTCTGATTTTCCCATCCTTGGTGATATCCGTGACCATCACGGTGATCTCATCACCGTAGTCCACCACGTCTTCCACGCTCTTGACATGATGGGTTTCCAGCTGTGAGATATGCACCAGGCCGTCCGTGCCGGGCAGGATTTCCACGAAGGCGCCGAAGTTCTTCACCCCGACCACTTTGCCGGTGTAAATCCGTCCCACTTCGGGGGTGGCGGTGAGCATCTCAATCCGCTCCCGGGCGATCCGGGCGCTTTCCCCGTCATCCGAAGCGATGAACACCAGGCCGTCGTCATCAACATCGATGGAAGCGCCGGTTTGCTCCTGGATATCGCGGATGGTTTTTCCGCCGGGTCCAATCACCGCCCCGATCTTGTCGACCGGAATGCGGATGGACTGCATGCGGGGGACGTGGTTCTTGAGGTCTTCCCGCGGCTGCTGAATGGTCTTGAGCATTTCATCCATGATGTGCAGCCGGGCCGCTTTGGCCTGTTCCAGGGCCTCGGACATAATCTCCGAGGAAAGCCCTTTCAGCTTGATATCCATCTGAATGGCCGTGATGCCTTTTTTCGTTCCGGCAACCTTGAAGTCCATGTTGCCGAGATGATCTTCCAGACCTTGAATGTCGGTCAGGATGGCATAACGGTCGCCTTCCTTGATCAGTCCCATGGCCACGCCGGCCACCGGCGCTTTGATGGGAACACCGGTGTCCATCAGGGACAGGGTGGAGCCGCACACCGAGGCCATCGAAGAGGAACCGTTGGATGACAGCACCTCGGAGACCACCCGCATGGTGTACGGGAACTCTTCTTCCGAAGGCAGCACCGGAACCAGGGCCCGTTCGGCCAGCACACCGTGGCCCACTTCCCTGCGGGACGTGCCGCGCAGGTACCGGACCTCTCCCACACAGAAAGGCGGGAAGTTGTAGTGGTGCATGTAGCGCTTGGTTTCTTCCGGGGTCAGATTGTCGATCATCTGGGCATCCCGGGGGGTTCCCAACGTGGTCAGGGACATCACCTGGGTCTGGCCGCGGGTGAAAATCCCGCTCCCGTGCGCGCGGGGGCTGGTGTTGACTTCACACCAGATCTCCCGGATGTCCTTGTAGCCGCGCCCATCAGGCCGGAGGCCTTCATTGAGGATCCGATCCCGAACGGCTTCCTTGTACACATCCTCGAAAGCCTCTTTGACATCTCCCTCCAGGCTTTCGTCATCGGCCGCAAACTCCTCGACAACGCTGTCCTTGAGGGCTGACCGGGCTTCTTTCAGGTCCACTTTTTCGTAGCCTTTGGCCAGGATCTCGTTGATCGGGTTCAGGGCTCGTTCTCGAACCTGTGCGACCAGCTCTTCACTGGTGGAGAAGGAGGGATAATCCCGCTTCTCTTTTCCGACCTCGCGGGCCATTTTTTCAATCAAATCGATGATCGGTTGTATGGCCAGATGGCCGTACTCAATCGCGCCCAGGATGGTCTCTTCCGAAACCTCCTTGGAGCTGCTTTCCACGGTCAGCACCGCTTCACGGCTGCCGGCCATCACCAGGTCCAGGTCAGACTGCTCCAGCTCCTGGTAGGTGGGGTTGACCACAAATTCTCCATCGATCCTGCCCACCCGGATGCCGGCGATCGGCCCCTCAAAGGGAATGTCCGAAATCGCCAGGGCCGCTGAGGCGGCGTTGATACCCACCACATCCAGGGGCTGTTCTCCATCGGCAGACAGAGAATACAGGATCACCTGAACAGCGTTGAGCATATCTTTGGGGAACAGCGGCCGAATCGGCCGGTCGATCAACCGGGAAATCAAGGTCGCGTTCTCTCCCGGACGTCCTTCCCGCCGGAAGAACCCGCCGGGGATGCTTCCGCCGGCGTACATCCGGGCTTCAAAGTTGACCGTGAGCGGGAAAAAGTTGATCCCCTCCCGCGGTTCATCACTCATGGTTGCAGCTGCAAAAACGACGGTCTCATCCAGCTGAGCGGACACCGCTCCACCGGCTTGAGACGCCAGCCTGCCCGTTTCAAAGGTCAGGGTTTTGCCGCCGACTAATACTTGGTACTGCTTCGCTTCTGGTTTCATTTTTTTCCTCCTGCCTGACGTCCGCGGGTTCGGGATTGGGAGCTCAGCAAGATCATCAGGATCTTTCTCACCTCCCAATGCCCAACCCTGCGGCATCGCCGGCAACTATGGATTACAATTTATCGCTTGATAGAAATAATAACTGAAAAATGGTGTGTTTTTTCTCCCTGGAAACCCGCAATCGCTGTCAAACCCCCAAAACCGCACCCCTCTGTTTGCAACAAACACCGCGTTTCCCCTGCCGTTACCGCCATTCTGATCCGCCAAAAAAGAAACCGAGCGCTGGTTTTCCTGCACCAACCGCTCGGCTGGAATAATTTACTTGACCCGTAAGCCCAGGCGTTCGCTCAAGGCGACATAGCGCTGGTAATCTTTGCGCCGGAGATAATTCAACAACCTCCGGCGGCGGCCGACCATTTTCAACAGTCCCCGCCGGGAGGATTCATCGTGGGTATTGGCCCTGAGGTGATCGGTCAGGTAGCTGATCCTTTCGGTCAGGATGGCAACCTGCACTTCCGGGGAACCGGTATCGCCCTCATGTCGGCCGAATTCCTGGATGATTTCCTGTTTTTGTTCTTTTGCTAAAGTCATGACGTCTGCTTTCTCCTCGTAAAAAAATAATAGCCTTGCTTCTCAGCAGGTCTCCAAATTCGCAGCCAGAACCGCAAATTGGTCTAGTCAGCAGGGAAATTATACCAAAGCGTTCAAAGAACGCAAGACCTGTAGTTTGTTCTCAAAATTCCGGGGATTGGGCGGGCAATACCTTCCGGGCCTGGCCTACATCCCGGCGAATCTGGGCGATCAATTCCTCTACACCCGCGAATTTCCGCTCCTCCCGGAGCTTAATCTGAAAACTGACCTCGATCGAGCGGTTGTACAGGTCCCCGGAAAAGTCCAGCAGATGGGTTTCCACCCGGAGCGGTACGGCCTCGGCTTCAAAGGTGGGTCGGAAGCCGATGTTGGTCACCGCCCGCCAGGTTTCTCCTTCCACCCGGGCAAAGCCTGCGTACACCCCGGGCTGAATATCAATCATCCCGTTCGGAACACTCAGATTAGAAGTCGGGAAACCCAGCGAACGACCGCGCTGGTCTCCGGGAACGACCAGGCCTTCCAGCGCGAAAGGTCGGCCCAGGAACCGGGCCGCCCCTTCTACATCGCCCTCCCGGAGCATGCGCCGGATCGAGCTGGAAGATATTTTTTGCCCGGCGACCTTGATAGGCGGTGTGATCGCCAGGCTGTAATCAAACTTTTCCCCCAGCTCCCCGAGCCGGGCTGGATCCCCTTCCCGATCTTTTCCGAGGGCGAAATCGAAACCGATCCGTAAATGTTGAAATTGAACATGGTCCTTCAACCGGGAGATAAACGCTTCCGCGGACATTTCCGAAACCCGCTCATTAAAGGGGTGAGTGAGCACCAGATCGACGCCCAGCTCCCCCAGCAGCGCGGCCCGCTTTTCGGGCATGGTGAGGTAAAAAGGACCCTCCACAGGACCAAGCACAGCCGCGGGATGGGGATGAAAAGTGACCACCACAGCCGGTCGGCCGTTCTCCCGGGCATCTGCGACCAGCCTGCGAACGATCTCCTGATGTCCCAGGTGCACCCCGTCAAAGGTGCCGATCGTCAAGGATGATGTTTCCAGCTCCAGGTCAGCCAGGGACCTTACGTGCCTCATGAAGTACTGCCCTTTACCCTGGATCAGGTGGTGATGAACACTTTACGCGGCTGCCATTCGTCTTTGTCTTCGACCTTTTCGACCAGGGCTATCAGATCCCCCTGCTCACTCAAGGCCCGCGCCCAGCCGGACTGATCTGGTTCTGCCGGAACGCGCTGCCCGTGCATGATCAATTCGGTCCCCTCTTGATCCAGAATGATCGTCTTCCAATCCGCCAGGGTCTCCGCGGCTGGAATCAAGTGCTTGTACCAGTCTCCAGCTGCAAAAGCGTCCTTAAGCTCCCGCATCCGCACGGCATCCCGCAGGGTAAACTGGCCGTTTTTGGTCCGCCTCAAGCCGGTCAGGTGAGCGCCCACGTCAAGATCATTGCCGAGGTCATTAGCCAGCGAACGCACATACGTGCCGGACGAGGCATAAACATCGATCACCGCTTCGGGAGGAGCCCATTCCAGGAGCTCCAGGTTGTACACATCGATCTCTCGGGGGTCGATTTCCACTTCCTCACCCCGCCGGGCTTTTTTGTAAGCCCGCTCGCCGCCCACTTTGACCGCCGAGTGCGCGGGAGGATACTGTTGGATCTTCCCTTCATAAGCCTCAAGCAGCTGATGAATATCTTTTTCCGTGATATGGTCGACAGATTTGGTTTCGCCGACCTGTTTCCCTTCCGTGTCGTAGGTATCCGTTGAAATCCCAAATTTGATAATCGCCTGGTAGCGTTTATCGGACGCCGAGAGGTATTCACTTAACCGCACTGCCGGGCCGATCAGCACCACCAGCACGCCAGATGCCCTGGGGTCCAGGGTTCCGGTATGTCCGGCTCTGCGAATTCCAGTTCCCTTCCGGATGACTTTAACTACATCGTGGGAAGTCACCCCGACCGGTTTATCTACTACCAGCGCGCCGGAGACAAAATCCTTCATTTCTTCATTGTTAGCGTTCATGCTTTTCTCCCTGGCCTAATCATGGGTCTGCCAGTCATTCTGATTGCTTCAAGATAAGATTTTCTTGGTCTCATCCAGGACATCGGCGACGATTTGTTCTAATTCTCCCTTCACGGTTGCTCCTGCCGCCGGTTTATGACCCCCGCCCCCGAACTTCAGGGCCACTTCGGCGACATCAAATCCTTCCTGGGCCCGCCAGCTGATCTTGGTCGAACCGTTTTTCTGCTCGATAAAGATCACGCAGACATCGGTCTCCGAGATAGTCGACAGGACGTTGACCAGATCGGCGTCGTCCCGACCTGGATAACCCACTTTTTCTCGATCCTCCAGGGTCAGGGTGGTCCAGACCAACCGGTCTTCTTTCTGCACTTTGGACAGCCCTTGGCCCCAGTACAGGACCGCCTCAAGCGGCCTTTCCAAAAGAGCCTTCCAGTGCAGATAGGACGGATCCGCCCCGAGCTCCTGCAGGGCCGCGGCTGTACGGAAGGACTTGGGGGTGGTATTGTTGGTCCGAAATCCCAGGCTGTCCGTGATCAAACCGGTCAGGAGCGCTTCCGCTGCCGGCTGAGAGATCGGGAGCTCCAGCTCCCGGATCAGTTCATAGAGGATTTCCGCTGTTGCCACGGCACCCGTTTCCACCAGGTTGATCCTGCCGAACTGCGTGTTGGTGGGATGGTGGTCGATATTGAGATCGGGCTGTCCGTATTCATCCAGGACCTCACCGATCCGGGAGACATCCGAGCTGTCCAGGACGATGACCAGATCGTAGACCCCGGCAGCTTCCCGGTACACCTGGTCGACCCCGGCAAGATGATGGAAGCTTTTCGGCACCCCGTCCTCGAGGACTAAATTGACCTCTTTACCCGCGGACTGCAGGACGTGTCCCAGGCCCAGGAGTGAACCTACCGCGTCCCCATCAGGACGGAGGTGAGAAATCAACAGCAGGCGGTGGGCGGATTCCAGTCTGGTTCCGATCTGCTTAACCAGCTGTTCATTCATCTCCGCCGTTCTCCTGCCCCTCCTGTTCTTCTGCGTCGAGTTCAGCGATCAAGCGGTCTATTCGATCGGCCCGCTCAGGAATCGGATCCCAGTGAAACCGGACTTCGGGAAAATTCCTCAGATGAGAAATACTGCGGGCCAGCTCAGAACGCAGGTAGCCATGGGCATGCCGCAGGCCTGCCATGATTTCCTCTTTCCGCTGGCTGCCTTCATAAGCCGAGACGTACACATCTGCGTAGGCCAGCTCCCGGTCCACGTTCACGCTGGTCACATTCACCCCTTCCAGCCGGGGATCCTCGATCTCCTGGAGGAAGATCAAGGAGAGCTCGCGTTTGATCCGATCTGCAATCCGTACTGATCTGGATTCTGAAACCATATTACACCTTAAAACTCGGTTACTGTTTCAATCACGAAGCATTCCAGGGTGTCGCCTTCTTCAAAATCCGAAAAGCCGCGCAGCCCCAGGCCGCACTCAAAACCCTGCCGGACCTCCGTGACGTCTTCCTGATGCCGCTTCAGAGAATCGATATCACCTTCAAACGCGATCTTGCCGTCCCTGACCACCCTGATCTTGGCGTTCCGGCGGATTTCTCCTTTTTCCACCCGACATCCCGCTACCTGGTTGTATCTTCCGGAGGGGAAGACCGCCAGCACCTCTGCCCGCCCGATGAGAATTTTCTTCTCGACCGGCTCAAGCATCCCCTTTAGGGCTTTCTCAATATCATCGATCAGGTGATAGATGATGTCGTATTTTCGGATGGATACTTTTTCCACCTCTGCCAGCCGGCGGGCCGCGTTATCAGGCTCGACGTTGAAACCGAGCACAATGGCATCGGACGCGGAAGCCAGCATGATGTCATTTTCACCGATCTGACCGGTGCCGGTGTGAATGATGTTCACCCCGATATCCTCTTCCCCGCCGCTGGATACATCCTCAAGCGAGGAAACGATCGGCTCCAACGAACCCTGGACATCCGCCTTGACGATCAGGCGCAGCTCTTTGGTCTCTCCGGCCTGCACCCGGGCAAACAGCTGCTCCAGGGAGGCAGCCGAATCGGCCTCAGCCTCCCGACGCTCATCTTCCAGCGCCCGCTCCTCGGCCAGCTCCCGGGCCATTTTTTCGCTGGGCACCACTTTGAAGAGATCGCCGGCCCTGGGAACCTGGTTCATGCCCATCACAGAAACCGGCTCAGAAGGTCCGGCCTGATCAATGCTCTGACCCAGGTGATCAAACATAGCCTTAATCCTTCCGTGAGCCTGGTGGGCGATCACGGTGTCCCCGACTTCCAGTCTGCCGTTCTGGACCAGCAGCGTAGCCATCACGCCCCTGTTCCGGGTCAGCTCGGCTTCGATCACCGTGCCGAACACCTCACCATCAGGGTTGGCGAGAATATCCATATCGTCAGCCACCAGCAGGATCGCTTCCATCAGGTCTTCCAGGCCCTCTTCTTCGGTGGCCGAGATCGGTACAATGATGGTGTCCCCATCCCACTCATCCGGAACCAGGCCGATCTCAGAAAGCTGCTGCTTGACCTGATCGGGGGCCGCATTCTCCTTGTCCATCTTGTTCAGGGCCACAATCATCGGCACCTGCGCGGCCCGGGCATGGGCGATGGCTTCTTCGGTTTGGGGCATCACGCCGTCATCGGCGGCCACAACCAGGACCACGAGATCAGCACCCTGAGCGCCGCGGGACCGCATCGCGGTAAAAGCGGCATGGCCCGGTGTATCCAGAAAGGTAATCTCTTTGCCCTGATGCTCTACCTGATAGGCACCGATATGCTGGGTGATCCCCCCGGCCTCTCCAGCCTGCACCCGGGTATGGCGGATGGCGTCCAGCAGGGTGGTTTTTCCATGATCAACATGACCCAGGATGGTGACCACCGGAGCGCGGGGCTCGAGGTCTTCTTCTTTTTCTTCCTGCAGCATTAACCGCCACTGGGGAATTTCAACCACTTCCTGCTCTTCTTCTTCCTCTACCGCTTCCGGAACAGCCGTGTAGCCCATTTCATCGGCCACGATCGCTGCCGTGTCATAATCAATTTCCTGGTTAATATTGGCCATCATCCCGTTGGCCATCAGGGTTTTAATCACGTCAATCGGGCTGACCTCTAATTTTTGGGCCAGATCCCTGACGGTAATACTGATCGGAAGTTCTACTTGCTGCATTTCTTGTTCGTTTTCGCTCATTAATACCTCATCCTTTCCGCTGTTCCCCTACCAAATTCACTCTTGATGATCCGCTGATCCTATGGTTTCTTCCATGAAGATCCGGAGCTGTTCCTTTTCCCGGTCGCTGAGCCTGGTCCGCAGGGACCGTTCCAGTGATCCGCGCAGCCCTTTTTCCCAGCATTCCCGGCGGTCGTGCAAATAAGCCCCCCGGCCCGGTTCTTTTCCACCCAGGTCGACCACCACTCCAGCGGGGGTCCGAACCAGACGGATCAGGGAGTTTTTACCCTGCACTTCACGGCATCCCACGCACGTCCGCTGCGGGCGGTGCTTCCTTCTGGCCATGGTCTGCCCATCCTCCGGTTTGATCCAATCCACTTCAGGCCCGAACGGCTGGTGAATTTCACACTGACCGCGGGGTTTCAAGCCCGCTCGCCTCCACTGGTTTCTTCTTCACCGCGCAGGTCCAGGCCTGCTCTGATCCGCTGGCTTCCGCATCACTGCGGGGTTTCAAGCCTGCTCGCCTCCGCTGGTTTCTTCTTCACCGCGCAGGTCCAAGCCGACCATTTCTTCCAAAACGGATACCACCGCTTCATGCTGTTCGGGATCAATCCCTTCCTGCATCCGCAGCAGATCGGGGTTGGCCAGTAAACCGCTGGCCAATTCACCCACGTTGTGGAAGTTGGCTTCCCGGAGGGTTTTTTCGATCTCGGGAGGCAGTCCAAGGGTCATGATCGGCAGATCAAAGGCATCTGCAGGGATCGGGGATTCCTCTTCCTCCTCGTCCGGCTGGACACCTTCCTCCTCCACTGCACCCTCAACCAGGTCTTCTTCGGCCTCTTCGACAGCTTCATCCTCCGCCACCGCCGGGGCTTCAGGTTCCTCTTCGACCTCTTCCTCCGGTTCCTCTTCCTCTTCCGGTTCCGGAATGGGAAGCGGAGCGACATCCTTGAGGATCATCTCCTCGGGAAGATCGTACTCCTCGGGAAGCGGTTCATAACCGACCATCACTTCCAGGGAGCTGATAATCTCATCCCGGTAGGTCGGACCGATCCCATCGATATTATCAATCGAATCCGGGTTCAAGAGCAGCTTCAGGGTCAGACTGCCGACATCCTCAAACCCGGCTTCGATCAGTAAATTTTCTACCCGGGTAGGCAGGCCGAGGGTCATGATCGGCAGATCATAAGCATCCTGCGGGACAGCTTCCCTGGCAGCATTGATCCTGGCCTGGCGTTTTTCATCCAGCTTCTTCAATTCTTTGACGATCTTCTTTTCCACCCGATCGGTAAAGTGGTGCAGTTCCCGGTATTCCTCGGGCTGAATCGGACGGCCCTCGGCCTTCTTTTCCATGATCGCTTCAATCCGGGGCAGGACTTCTTTTTCCTCCTCGGCGTATTCCTCGTAGAGCGGATCGTTGTGCAGCCGGAACAGGGTATCGGAGGTCGCCTCAAAGAGACCTTTAATGTCAATCCGCCATCCGGTCAGCTTGGCAGCCAGGCGGGCATTCTGTCCGTTCCGACCGATGGCCAGGCTGAGCTGATCCTCCGGCACCACCACCGTGGCAGTGGGCATGCCTTCCGTTTCCCTATTCAGGAACACGTTCAGCACCCGGGCCGGGCTGAGCGCTTTGGCGATATATTCTTCGGTGTTGGGGTTCCATTCGATCACGTCAATCTTTTCGTCGCTGAGCTCGCGGACGATGGCCTGAATGCGCACACCGCGCACCCCAACACAGGCTCCTACAGGGTCCACCCCGGGTTTAAGGGCCGCTACAGCCACTTTGGACCGATAACCGGCTTCCCGGGCGATCGAGCGGATTTCCACCAGGCCCTGGTAAATTTCCGGGACCTCGTTTTCCAGCAGGCGGCGCAAAAAATCGCGGTGCGCCCGGGAAAGGATAATCTTCGGCTCCCGGGTGGTTTCTTCCACATCCAGCAGCAGGGCCCGGATCCGGTCGTGCACCCGGTAATACTCCTTGGCAATCTGCTGGCTGCGGGGCATCTTTCCTTCCGCGTTAATGTTCAGGCCGATCGTCAGTTCACTTCTGTGAATGGCCTGCACCACCCCGGTGACAATTTCTCCCACTTTTTCGCTGTAATATTCGTACTGCGCCTGGCGTTCGGCCTGTCGGATGCGCTGCTGGATCACCTGGCGGGCGGTCTGGGCAGCTACCCGTCCAAAATCATCCGGGGTGCTTTCAACCATCGCCAGGTCGCCGAGTTCGACTTCCTCTTCGTATTTTTGCGCTTCGGACAGGGTGACCTCGGTGCGCTCGTCCTGCACGTCTTCCACGACTTCTTTTTCCGCGAAGATGGTGACAGCGCCGGATTCCATATCCACTTCGGCTTCTACCTTCTGGGCGCTGGAAGCATTTACCGCCCGGCGGTAGGCTGACACCATGGCATCGTTCAGGGCCTCGACAATAATTTCTTCTGGCAGATTCTTTTCACTTAAGACTTGCTTGAAAGCCAGGGCAAATTCTGATTTCATCGTATTCTCTCCAAAAACTGTAGTCCGGGGGAGGTCATCTGAGATGCTGGCCGCTGGCATTAAAAAAAGTGGGCAAGACCCACTTTCCACCGCCGCCAGTATAACTACCCCCCTCCGAGAACAAATTCTAGCACACCCTTGCGCCAAAGGCAAGTTAAATCTTTACTTATCTCCACCTTTCCGCAGCCCAGCCAACGGGAAGACGTTATTCCCCCGGATTCTGACCGGCAGGTTCAAGGTCTTCTTCAACCAGCAGGGATTCCAGGTATTCCCTTTCCTGCTGGACAGTCTGGATTTCACCATCCAACCAGGCATCCCGCAGCGCTCCCAGAATTTCCGCATACCTGGGTCCGGGAGGCAGGCCCATCTCCTTGAGATCCTCTCCCGTGATCCTCGGCTGCACATGCTGCCAGGAGGATAAATACCGGGAGAGCAGCCCTTTCAGGGCCGGCACCTCGAGGTCCAGATAAACGGCAAAAATGGCCTGGTTGGACACCTGATCCAATGCTGCAGCCGCCTCGCTGGCCGGGGCCGCTTTCAGGCGCTCCAATTCACCTTCCAGGGCCACCGCCTGTTCTATCGTGTCGACCAGCTCGCTGGGCAGCTTCAAGCGGACAGCGATCTCTCTGGGCTGTTTCAACCGTTTCAGCCACAGTACATACCGGAACGCTCTGGTCAGGCTGTAAGAACCTACCCGTCTGTCAATTTCCCATTCCGGATGAGGCTCCTTGACCGGCAGCAGCTGGAACAAGCGGTCAAATTGGTCATCCCAATCCAGGTTGGGGTGAACGGCTTCAAGCACTGTCAGTTGATCCAACCGCTCCATCATCTCGGAAGTTTTTTCTTCGCTGAAGATCCGATCGAACTCGTGGCGGATGCGGTCTCCCGAAACCCTTTTCAACAGCCCTTTGGCCTGTATCATCAATTCTCTGGTCCGGGAGCCAATCTCAAACCCGTAGCGCTGCTCGTAGCGGACCGCCCGCATGATCCGGGTTGGATCATCCACAAAGGACAGCGAATGCAGCACCCGAATGATCTCAGCTTTGAGATCGCTCAATCCGCCCCAGTAATCATAAAGCTCACCGTAATGGCGGCCGTCCAAGCGGAGAGCGAGGGTGTTGATGGTGAAGTCGCGCCGGTGCAGGTCCAGCTTGATACTTCCCCGTTCCACGGAAGGCAGAGCGGTGGGGTGAGTGTAAAATTCTGTCCGGGCCGTGATGAAATCCAGGGTCTCCAGGAGGTCATCCTGATGTCCTTCGGCAATCCCGAGTATCTGATAGACCTCCGGTGCCAAGAACCATTTGGCCGTGCCGAACCTTTCATGGCGGTTGATCCGGCCCCCGTACCTTTCCTGGATGGCTTCAGCCAGCGCGATGGCATCCCCCTCGACCACCAGATCAAAATCCTGGCTGGGATAATCGAGCAGCAAATCCCGCACAAAGCC
>Ga0207797_1002120_pt1 | contig 13917 bp, 7 predicted proteins | sample PRCRCaboRojoPR_6_FD_187275 | JGI IMG/M metagenome (GOLD analysis project Ga0207797, IMG submission 187275) | Marine sediment microbial community from Cabo Rojo, Puerto Rico - PR CR 10% Liquid 1 (SPAdes) | ecosystem: Environmental > Aquatic > Marine > Coastal > Sediment | place: Cabo Rojo, Puerto... | reverse complement strand
ATGGGAAACGTCCATTTGCCGAAGATGACTTACGTCCTCGTTGCCTTTGTTGTAGCTCTCGCTGTCACTGGATTGGCGGCCTGGGTTGTGCGGGCCTGGCAATCGAACAATCGACTGGGGACCCGTGCATGGTCACTCTTTGTGCTGGGAGTCTGGTCGCTGGTCGTATTTGCTGCTCTTTTTCGTTGGATGCAGCTCGTTAAGGCTGCCCTTGGTCGACTGCTCTTTCCCGCCATTGGAGCCCTTGCAGTCTTGATGGTCTGGGGGGAGATCCAGTTCATATCCAACTTTCAAAGATTGGCTTCAGGGGTCCCGTCTGATCGGTCAGGTATCGCTTCCTCCGTGCTTACTGGACGCGTCACAGCTTTCTTCTGTATTGCTCTTGCTGCGCCTCTTATGGTGATCCGTCCTGCTTATGCTCGTCCTGATCTGCTTTCGCAGGAGGTGATTGCCGCCCGTGCACATGCCGCTGACGTTCAGTTCGGCGACAGCCTTCGTCTTGTTGGCTATCAACTTGGTCGACAAGAGGCACATCCCGGCGAGGAGATTCCCGTGACACTCTGCTGGGAGTGCTTGGCTCCAATGGAAGAGGAGTACGCCTATTTTGTCCACTTCCTTGGCAGGAAGGACGTGATCGTGGGGGCTCGCGATACCTATCCTGGCCTCGGCCGCTTTCCGACTAGCCAATGGACGGTGGATGATGCCTTTTGTGACGTCGTTCGTGTGCCTGTGGATGAGGAAGCTCCGTCACAAGCCGTCTATGACGTAGAGATTGGCTGGTATGAACCTGGAACTGGCAAGCGTCTATCAGCCTCCACTTCTGATGGGGACGCGATGGACCTCGTAGTTGTGGAACAGATCAAGATCACATCTGAGGTTCCACCGGCGGTCACGATACCCTATCGCGTGAATGCCAATTTGCAGGACCGAATCACGCTACTGGGCTATCGTCTCTCTCAGCCCGAGATTCGTAGGTCTGAATCCCTCACAGTGACTCTCTACTGGGAGGCCCAGACCCTTTTAGAAGACGACTACACGGTCTTCGTTCATCTCGCCGCTGCCGATGGGCCACCTTATGCTCAAGACGACAGCCATCCACGGGGCGGTACCTACCCTACATCTTTCTGGGATGCTGGCGAGGTGGTCACCGATCAGCACGTTTTGCAGATTCCCGAGAACCTTCCCCCTGGTGATCATCGACTGGTTGTAGGTATGTATCTGCTCGAGACTGGAGACCGTCTCACCTGGCTGGCTGAGGATGGGACACCACGGAGCGATTATGTACCGCTTAAGTCATTGGCCGTTCGGCCGAGCAGGCCCTAGACTGGCCAGCTAAGAAACCAAGTTCTGATCATGGAAAGCTTCCTGCAGATTGCTGACGAGGCCGTTGTTTCTCGATGGACTCGGTGGGCCTTAGTGTTGCTTGTTGCGGCGTCCTTCGCCTTGCGTTCTCATAACTTGGGAGCCAAGAGTCTGTGGACTGACGAGGGGCTAACAGTAAGCCGAGCCGAACAGCCGATCAGCCTCGTGTTCAAGAACAAGAATCTCATTCCGGTCGAGCCAAACTACTATGATGGGTCTCAGGTGGACGAGGTTGCGACGCCTGATGTACATCCCCCCCTCTACTTTCTCCTTATGCATCTTTGGATACGAGTTGCTGGTCAGAGCGAATTCGTGTTGCGCTTCCCCTCGGTCATAGCTAGTATGCTGGCGCTACCACTCCTCTTTTCCCTGGCGAGTTCGCTGCTTAGCAGGGAGGCAGGGCTTTGGGCGGCGCTGCTCGCTGCAATCTCTCCCTTCTATACGTGGCATGCTCAAGAAGCACGGATGTATGCTTGGGTTATTCTGTTTAGCGTCGCCTCGGTCTATACCCTCTTGCCGCTGCTGCGAGAGACTGCGAAGCCACGTCACTATCTATCATACTTGGTCGCTACATCAGCTTTGCTCTACACTCATTATTCGGGTTTTCTGCTCCTGGCTTTCGAGGTGGCTATCTATGGCGTCTATCAGTCGCGAAAGGGGATAAGGCTGGGACCAGTCCTGATATTCCTGGTAGTCGCTGCGCTGGTCTTGGTTCCTCTTGCGCCGTACGTTCGTCGCGTGTTAGATTTGTCTCTCTTCGGTTTCGTCTCGCGCCCACTTCCGATTCTCTTGGCGGAGGCGTGGAGCTACTTCAGCTTGGGCATTAGCGAGTCTCTCATTCGACCCTGGTGGCAGACAGCTCCGTTTCTGGCGCTTTTTGTCTTTGGGGCCTTGATGATAGGGGTTCGGCGTCGCCAGGAGGCGTGGATGGTATCTCTGGGGTACTTAGCGATCCCGCTGTTTATGTTCCACGTCATATCCTATTTCAAGCCTAACTACATGAATCCTCGTCACTTGCTGATCATAAGCCCTGCCTGGGAGCTGGTCATGGCACAAGGCCTCGCTACGCTTCGACGCCGTTTCTGGCCAGGTCTCTTGCTTCTACTCGGTCTAAGCCTATTCTTCCGCGGAGGGGCCAACTATGAGATCTTTTCAAGTCACAGCCTGTGGAAGGATGATATCCGGGGGGCGGTGAAGTACATTGAAGCAAGGGCTCAGCCTGGAGATGCCATTGTGCTACACGACCCGGTGATCCGTCTCACGGTCGATTACTACTATGATGGCCCTTACCCTTTGGCGTCGATACCTGGCTACGCCGAGAGTAACGAGCAGAAAGTCGTGGATGAATTCGCTCGATGGTCTCAGCGCTACGATCGTATCTGGTTCTTGTACGGCCCGCCCCCCGTCCACTTCCCGAACAATCTCTTGCCTGAATGGGCGGATTCACACTTGTTCAAGGTTTCGCAGCGGGAGTTCGAGGCCATCTGGACCTATGTGGGAGTGGCGGCTTATGATGACGAACTTCCTGTTTTGGATGCACTGCCGGTCGAAGCAGTCTCCACCGACATCGTCTGGAGCCCGCTCCGCTTGGTTGGCTTCCAGGCCCAAGAGATGATGCAGAATGACACTGGTTCGTTTGAGCTGTATTGGCAGGCCGATGAGGCACCTTCAGATCAGCCGCTTAGGCTCAAGATACGACTGTTGGATGACACAGGAATGGCGTGGTACGAACGCGAGGCTGAGGTGCTCCCTTTCTACCCGCCATCAGAATGGCCTGCCGACAGGATAGTCCGAACTGACTTTCAGCTCTCTCTCCCGGCCGATCTTCCCCCGATCACATATACGGTACAAGTGGCCCCTGTTGGTTTCGGGAACCCGCAAGCCGTCGGCGAAATTCCTGTCGCTCGGTCAGGGCAGGGTTCCTCCGGTGGATGTCCGAGCGCCCGCTTTGGGGACGATATTGCGCTCCTCGAGGATGAATTGGGCAGCCACGTGTTTCGAGCAGGGAATCCCCTCTTTGCCTCTTTGACCTGGTGTACAAATCATCCAATCGATGATGATTACCTGCTTCGCGTGCGGCTAATCGATCAACGGGGGCGTGAAGTGACCCGCGATGAAGTGTCGCCCACTGCAGCTGGCTATCCTACCAGCGAATGGGTACCGGGAGACCCGGTGGCTGGACGTCTTATCCTGCCAATACCCATAGACTTGAAGGGGGGAATGTACCGGGTACAAATCAGCTTGGTCAATGGGGAAACCGGGCGAGTTTTCCCCGCCCGAAATTGGTATGGGAAGCGAGATTGGCTTTCTCTTGGAACTGTCGAGGTAGAAGCGTGGCCTCTCCGAACAGAATTGCCACAGCAGGTCGAGCACCGGGTGGAAAACGTAGAGGTGGCAGGAAACGTTCGCCTGCTTGGCTATGAGTCGACCCGGGAGCAGCAGACGCTCCACCTCACTCTCTACTGGCAAGCCGAAGACAGTCTCGAGGAAGATTACCACGTCTTCGTACACGTGGGAGTGCCGGATGAGCCGCCTCTGGCCGACGCCGGTGGCGTACCGGCGAACTGGGCCCGTCCGACGACGAGCTGGCGACCGGAGGAAGTCATCGTCGATGAACACGCCATTCCGCTGGCCAATGTGCCGCCCGGGCGGTATGCTCTTGTGACCGGCTTCTACGAGCCGGATACAGGGCAGCGTCCTGAGACCGTCGTAGATGGCAGCGTCGTCCCCGGTGGCTATATCGTGCTGGAAGAGATGAGGGTCGAATGATCGGCAAACTGCGAAACCATCGATGGTTTGTCGCCATCCTGTCTATCTACGTGACGCTGGCGCTGGTCTACGGGGTGACCATCCCTATCTTCGAGACACCGGACGCCAACGGACACTACGCCTACATCCACGAGCTGACGGAGGGGCGAGGTCTCCCAGTGCAGGGCACGCCCTCCGGCGCACGCGTCACCGGCTATGTGGCGAGCCATCCCCCACTCTACTATACCCTCTGCGCTCTATTCACTTCCTGGGTACCGGACGACGTGGATCTACAGCAGTGGGCCTGGTGGAACCCGCACCAGACAATGGGCGATGCCAGCCGCACCGCCAATAAGAACCGCCTCGTGCATACTGAGTCCGAGCGGTTCCCATGGCACGGCACACCACTTACGATGCATATCGCACGCCTGGTCTCGACCCTGCTTGGGACGCTGGTCGTCCTGGCGACCTATGGTACGGCTCTGGAGCTCTTTCCGAATCGGCGTTGGCTGGCTCTCGGAGCGACCACGCTTGCCGCTTTCAATCCAATGTTCGTGTTCACCAGCGCACGAGTCAGCAACGATGCTGCTGTTGCTGCGTTTGGATCCCTCACCGTTTGGGGCGCAGTGCGACTGGCGGTGAAAGGCCTCTCTAGGAAAGGACTCGCTCTGTCTGGTGTCGGTCTGGGGCTAGCTATTCTTTCCAAGCTCAGTGGCGTCGTCCTTGCTCCCATCGTTCCGGTGGCGCTTGTCCTCGATGCTTGGCGCCGCGCACCGCATGGAATGCGGAGCTTACGGCGCAGAGACTATCTTCTGTCCCTGGCTTCCGATCTCTTCGTCGTGTTTGCTCCCACCGTCCTCGTATCCGGGTGGTGGTTCTTGCGCAATCTATATCTCTACGACGAGTTGATGGGGGTCGATGCCTGGCTTAGCCACACGGAAACTGTGCGTGCCAATCCCATCGGCTTGCTGAGCGTGATCCCTGAGCTCCGAGGGCTAGAGAAGTCCTACTGGGCAATGTTCGGTTGGTTCAACATCTCCGTGGCTCCTTGGATGTATCGCTTTTGGTGGGTGCTGGTCCGTGCAGCTGTGACTGGATTAGGGCTCGTCTTGATAGATCAATGGTCCTCCCGCCGCTTCAATCGCTCGACGAGAGGAGGATTGTTGGTTGTTGCGTCTGCCTTCTTCCTCAATCTCGCCTCTGTTTGGCGTTTCATTATGATTGTGCGGGGGGCGCAGGGCCGATACCTGATGCCTGCGACAGCGGCAATCTCGATCCTCTTAATGGTGGGGTTGAGCCGTCTCTTGCCCCGGCGTCTCCGCTTGCGTGGTGGTGGGGCGACGCTCGCTGCGTCTGTGGGGTTAGCCCACGTCGGGCTCACGGTGATTTCCCTGCTGATCTTCATTCTGCCGGCATATGCGAAGCCCGACGTCATCCACGAAAGCGATCTTCCGGAAGAATTGAATCGCGTCGACCTGACCTTTGATGGCATCCCTATCCAACTCCTGGGAGGAGATATCGAAGCCGAGGAAGCACATCCCGGAGACCTGCTGCCGGTGACCCTCTATTGGCGGGCGACGGAAACACCCCAGGAGGATGCTACCGTCTTCGTCCAGGTGTTGGACCACAACCTTGAACCGATCGCCGGTGTTGATTCCTATCCCGGTAGAGGGACCTTCCCGCCTACTCTATGGCAGCCGGGTGTCATCTATCGGGATCGTTACTTTTTGCCGTTGGCTTCGGATGTCAAGACTCCGATCGTCGCTGCTCTGCACACCGGGCTTCGGGTACAAGAAGGACAGCGGCTGACTATCAGACGCTCCACGGATCAGCGCCCCGTCGAACTACCCCTGTTGGATGTTGTACCCATCCGTCCAAAGGAGCCGCTATCAGACGATGTCGCGTATCCTTTGGAGGTCCATTTTGGTGTCAGTCCCGACGACCCGACCAGGGACAAAGCCATCGAGCTAGTGGGATACGATCTCTCTGAGGAGAATATCTCTCCTGGAGATGCCTTTACCGTCACGTTGGTCTGGCGTGCGGAGGCCTCTTTGGATACCGACTACACGGTCTTTGTCCACTTGCTGGATGCGCGCGACGAGCTCGTGACCCAGAGCGACCATCCCCCGCGCCAGGGCGCCTATCCGACGTCCTTCTGGCTACCGGGCGATGTCGTCCGCGATCGTCACGTGATGAGGATCGACGACTCCGTGTCTCCCGGCCCGTGCAAACTCATCGTGGGTCTCTATCGCGCAGGGTCTCCCAATCGCCTGCCAGCTTACGACACCTCGGGTGCCCGCGTCGACAATGATGCAATCTTGATAGGGCGCCTGACCATCCGATGATGACATCTCAGAACCCGGACGGCCGGACCCAGGAGCGAAGGTCAGTAGATCAGGCCTCTAATAGGTCACGGGGCCTGCGAGCTTGGTGGCTGCGCCCCCAACCCAGTCTTCTGATTATTGTCGGGCTTTTCGTCATTCTGGGTGTCGCCTACGCTCTGGCGACGCCTGTCCTGGAGGCCTCGGACGAGTTCAAGCACTATCCATACGTCCAGTACGTGCAGACCCAGCGGGAGCTTCCCGTGCTCAATCCAGAGATCTGCCGAGAAGCCGTCGATGCGTGCCCATGGCTGCAGGATGGTGGTCAGCCGCCGGCCTACTACGCGATTATGGCTACGGCTACGTCATGGATAGATACGTCCGATCTGTCTGAGCTCCTATGGAGAAACAAGCATGCTTTCATCGGCGACCCAAGCCAGACCTGCAATAGAAATCTGCTGATCCATCAGCCCGGGGAGGAGCAGTTTCCATGGTCCGGCTCAGTCCTAGCGATTCACCTGGTCCGCTTTCTGACCCTGGCCTTTGGGGTAGGGACGGTCATTCTGACCCATCACCTGTCCCGTGAGCTCTTTCCGGGACAGCCTGCGCTGGCATTTGGGGCCACGGTGTTGACGGCTCTCAACCCGATGTTTCTCTTCGTCAGCGCGTCCGTCAACAACGATGCCATGGCCGCGTTCATGGGGAACCTGGGTCTCTTGCTCCTGGTCAGAATCCTGGGTCGAAGGTCTCGGGGCGCAACGTCCCGCTGGACTCGAGGCCTGGTGCTGCTCGGCACTGTCATTGGACTGGGGGTGCTGACCAAGCTGAGCCTCATGGCTCTGGCGCCGCTGGCACTGCTCGTCGTCGGCGTATGCTCCTGGCGTGAACATCCTCATCTTCCCATCCCCCGTCGTCTCCTCGTGGTTGTGGGAGATTGGGTGCTGATTGGCCTTCCAATACTGGCGATCAGCGGGTGGTGGTTCTTCCGCAACTGGCGACTGTACGGTGATCCGACAGCGCTTGACGCCTTCATCGCCATTCAGGGCCGCCGCCCGTCTCCGCCCACCCTTGGCGACTGGCTCGGCGAGTTCGGCACGTTCCGCTGGACGTACTGGGGTCTCTTCGGTGCGGTGAACGTCATGGCCCCCAGGCCGGTCTATTGGTTCTTCGACCTTCTTTCACTGGTGGGTCTGCTTGGCTTCGCGGTCTGGTCGGTCCGCCGTTTGAAATCTCAAGTGAGAACCCGTGATCTTCGAGTGTTCATTCCCGCCCTCTGGGCGGCGCTGCTCTTTGTCTCTGTTCTTCGCTGGACGTGGGTCTACTACTCCTTCCAGGGGCGTCTGGTGTTCCCCGGAATCGCCGGCATCAGTGTGCTGATGATGTTGGGACTACGCCAATGGGTGCCTGCACGCTGTGATTCCCTGCTGGGCGTCGGGCTCGCCCTAATCCTCTTGATTGTCGCTGCGCTTCCTCCTGTCGTCGCTATCCCAAAGGCATATGCGCGTCCCCATCCCCTCAATCTCTCCCAGGTGCCCGAGACCGCCCGAGTGGAGCCGGTGGCGGTCGGGGGAGGCATTCAGATCGTGGGCTGGGAACTTCCTCAACAGACCGTCTACCCCGGAGAGCTGGATAGCCACGTCGATGTGGCCGTCTACTGGCAGGCGGTAACGCCCGGCGACGAAGACGACGTCAGCTTCGCCCACCTGCTGGGTCGTGACCACGAGTTGGTTGGAGAGGTTAACCGCTATCCGGCGTGTGGCATGGTACCCACCAGCCTGTGGGAGCCCGGTCAGGTTTGGCACGATCGCTACCGAATCCCGGTTGCGGAGGATGCCACAGCACCCAGCCGGCTGCGCGTCGAAGTGGGGATGTACTCGCCTGGAGAGGATGAAACCCTCGGCACCGTGATCCTGGGAGAGGCCAAGCTGGCCCCGCCTCAATCGACGCCCGACCCCGGTCATCCTCTGAGCGTGGCGCTCGCTGACGGCATCACCCTACGCGGGTACGATCTGGCGTCAGCAGAGGTCCGTGCCGGCGGAATCCTCACCGTCACCCTTCACTGGACGGCGAGAGATGCCCCATCGAGAGACTATCAGGTCTTCGTCCATCTGCTGGGGGACGCTCCGGAGCCATTGGCCCAGGGCGACGGCCCGCCGTTAAGCGGCTACTATCCAACGTCGATGTGGGCTGCAGGGGAAACCCTCGTCGATCCGCATCCACTATCGCTGCCCTCAGATCTGCCAAAAGGCCCTTATCGTCTCCTGGTGGGGATGTATAACCTGGAGACGATGGAGCGGCTCCCCCGGTTAGACGGGAGTGCCGCCAGCATCGAGATTCCTGTAAACGTGACAGTTAATCCGTCTGAAAGTTGATCCTATGACATCTCAAGATTGGCTTTACCGTATTTTCGTCTCTCGTCGCCGCTGGCTCTCTGCGGCGGCGACCCTGATACTATGCTCGGCGCTGGCCCTCGGGGTCGGCTACTTGCTATCAGAGTTTGGTCCATTGGTCGCCGGGGCAGGAATGGTGGCGATCTTCGCAGGCCTGTGGATGCTACGCGACATCGAGGTCGCTTACTGGGCTGTCATCGGCATTGTCTGCCTGTTCCCCTTCGCCTCATTCCCCTTCGATGTCGGCTTCACGCCTACGTTCCTCGATGCGGCTCTGGGGGTTCTGTTTCTTGTCTGGTTGCTCCAGATCGCCGGCGGTACTCAAACCGAGTTTGTCGCTACGCCGCTGGGAGCCCCTATCCTAGTGTTCATGCTCCTGGCACTGGGGGCCTTCGTGTTCGGACTGGCGCACGTGCCGCTGGCCCTAGGCTTCCTACAATATTACATTCGCCACTTTGGCGAGGTGATGCTCAGCGTCGCCCTCTTCTTCCTCGTGGTCAACACCGTGCGCGACGAAAAGCGGCTGCGACGCATCGTCCGCGCGTTGACTTTGGGTGCCTTTGGCGCCGCAGCGCTGGGTGCGGTGCTCTACGTCATCGCCGATCAGATCTCGGCCGACTTCGTCATTCGCGTGCTCTCCGCCCTGGGGCACTTCGGTTATCCCGCCGGCCCGGGGGTGCTGCGCTACATTCGGGAGAACCCCGAGTTGCCGATGCGGGCTACATCCACGTCTGTAGATCCAAACGTGTTGGGCAGCCTCCTTAACCTGACGCTCGCAATCAGTCTGCCGCAGCTCTTCGCCGATCGACCGATCATCCGTCGACGCATCCTTGTGCCGATATTGGGGGTGATGGCTCTCTGTCTGGGTTTGACGATGAGTCGCGGTTCGATGGTTGGTCTGGGAGCCGCACTGGTTGTGCTGGCCACGCTGCGCTACCGCAAGCTATGGGTCGTACTGGGGGGAACGCTGGCCCTTATGCTTCTGCTGCCTCAGACCCAGGCTCTCGTCAAGCATTTTCTCGAAGGATTTCGGATTGAAGATCTAGCGACTCAGATGCGCATGGGTGAGTACAAGGATGCCCTTATCTTGATCGGACGTCATCCCCTCTTGGGAGTCGGGTTCGCCGGTTCTCCGGACATCGACACGTATATCGGTGTCGCCAATGTCTACCTCCTTATCGCCGAGCAGATGGGGCTGATCGGTCTTACTAGTTTCTTGGTTGTGATGGGTGTGCTTCTGGCCCGTTTCTGGCGCACCCGCAGCCTGGCGGCTGGTGCTGACGTGGAGCCGCTGTGGTGGGGGCTCCACGCAGGGATCGTTGGGGCGCTGGTGGGCGGTATTTTCGATCATTACTTCTTCAATCTGGACTTTCACCATTCCGTCACTCTCTTCTGGCTCGTCGTCGGCCTGGCAACGGCGGCGACGGAGCTCATCCGTCGGCGCTACCCGGGACGACAAGAGAGCCTTCCGGACTGACTGCCCATCGGCGGCTTATGGGCGTCAGCTCTCCTCAGATTGACCCGACCGAACGGCTCTGGTCCCTCAATGGACACGTGAGCCGATTCGGGACTATGGCGACGTTGTTCCCGTCGGACCATCCCAATGTCAGCTTCGCGACGCGTTCATTCGCTCCGTTCGTCCAGGCGTGTTATAATCACCTCAGAATAAATGACGAGAGCATTGCTCGAGTTCTGGTGTCGGGCTATGCTCATAAGATTAGGCGAGGTGCAAGACGTTGTTTGGAAATCTCTTTGACCCAAATCGGCTTATTACGCTGGCTATTCTCTTCCTTACCAGCATGCCTTTCCACGAGTGGGCGCATGCCTGGGCGGCTTTCCAGCTGGGTGATGACACCGCTGCTCGGCGAGGACGGCTGACCATCAATCCCTTGGCGCATCTGGATCCGATGGGTACCCTTTCCCTGGTCCTTTTCGGGTTTGGGTGGGGGAAGCCGGTCCCGGTCAGTCCTTACCGTTTGCGCGGGAACATGCGCCGCAACCATGCGCTGGTGAGCATCGCTGGCCCGCTCTCCAACCTGGTGCTTGCGATGCTGGCGGCGATTCCGTTTCGGCTCGGCTGGCTGAGTCTCTACGGTGGATCCTCAGTGATCAGTCTGGAGAGCATCCTGATGCAGTTTGTAGGCATCAACCTGGCCCTCATGCTCTTCAACCTGATTCCATTCCCACCCCTTGATGGGTCCCGGGTTCTGACCTGGTTGCTCCCGCGTCAGTGGGCTATGAAGATCGAGCAAGTGGAGCAATTCGGTGGGCCTGGCCTTATGCTGGTGCTGTATCTTCTGTCCCGAGTTGGCGTGCTCGGAATGGTGATGAACCCGTTGATGAACTTCATGTTTCGAGCATTGCTCGTCTACTGATTTGTCGGGTAATGATGCCCGTCCGTTACCGCGTCGAGCAGTTCCTGCGGGCGCTGATTGCTCGGCACGCAATCCCAGAGCGGAGAATCAAGCAGCTGGCCGAATTCTTGTCCCCAGAGGCGCGAGCACTGTTCATCGGACAGGCTCCACAGGATCAGCGTCACGCTCTGGCTGTCTATGAGACGCTTTGCCAGCAAGGCCATACGCACCCCGATCTCTTGACGGCTGCTCTGCTGCACGACGTCGGCAAAGCTGCGGCGCAGCTGCCCCCGTGGCAGAGAGGGCTGTTCGTGTTGGCTGAACGATTTGTGCCCCGGACCTTGGACGATGTCACCCAGGGGCCAGCGCGGGGCTGGCGCCGCTCTCTCGCCCACTATGCCAGACACGCTGAGATCGGTGCCCGCTGGGCGGAGGAGGCTGGATGCTCACTTCTTGCTGTCAAGCTTATCCGGCGCCACGAGGAACAAGTGCGGACGTGTCACACAGAGGAGGATCGATTGCTTGCCGCCTTGCAGGCCGCCGATGGCGCCAATTAGGGATCAGCTACGGGCCTGATGCTATCCTGAGCCTTTATCCGATAACGTATTAGTGTGCGACGTCTATGGTTAGCAGGGAGATACTCTTATGAATTCCAATCGCGTTACCATCATCGGTATCAATCTTATCAGCGCCTCCATTGCCCTCGGGCTTCAGGATTATGAAGACCCCATTGAGGTCGTTGGCTACGACGCTGACCGGGCTGTTGCCGACCTGGCCAAGGTGCGAGGAGTCTTCGATGAGGTACCACGGAAGCCAGGACCGGCTTGCGAGGGTGCCGGCCTGGTCATCGTGGCCGAACCGTTGGCCGATGTTGAGAAAACATTCGCTGCGATTTCACCTCACTTGGAAGAAGGAGCTGTCGTCACCGACACAGCGCGCCTCAAAGCCCCGGTCCTTCGTTGGGCCGAGAACCTCCTCCCAGAGCGTGTTGCTTTTGTGGGGGGACATCTCATCCCCAACCCGGCGGTCATCGGTCTACAATCCTTGGAAGGGTTGGAGGACGCCAGCGCCGAGCTTCTGGAAGAAGCCCTCTATTGCTTCACCCCCTCCCCAAACACTTCAAGTGCTTCGATCGATGTCTGCACGTGGTTGGCCTATATGCTCGGAGCACATCCCTTCTTCATCGACGTTACCGAGCACGACGGCCTTCAGGCTGGCGTCGAAGGACTGCCGGACTTGCTGACCATCGCGCTATTGCGGGCTACGATCGACAGGCCTGGGTGGGAGGAGATGCGTAAGTTTGCGGGCCGTCGCTTCGCCGTTGCCACTGAGGCGATCGATGATGTCTCCAAACGCCATCCCGCCCTATTCCTCAATCGGGAGAATCTCGTCCACCGGCTCGATGCGCTCATAGAAGAGCTCGCCTATCTGCGCGACGTGCTGCGCCAGGCAGATGAAGAGATGCTCGCAGAGACGTCCACCACGGCTGCCAAGAGTCGATCGCGCTGGATGAAGGAACGGCGGCAAGGGATATGGGTCGAGAAGAGTGCTTTTGACAGGCGGGATGTGCCCAGTGTGGCTCAGCACGTGGGACGCATGCTCTTCGGAAATCTGGCATCCCGCTTTAGGGAGGAACCGGACGAGTCAGAGTCAGAGTAGGGCTGTCAATCAATTCTTGTCGCGTGAGAGACCGTGACCGATTTCCGTCGCATCCTGATGGTCGCGCCTACATCTTTCTTCCTGGATTACGGTTGCCACGTCCGGATCTTGGAGGAGGCGCGGGCACTTCAACGGCTGGGACATCGGGTGACCATCGTGACCTACTACCTGGGGCGCGACCTGCCCGATCTGGAGATCATACGGACCAGGCCGACCCCTTGGCGAGCTGACTACGAGGTTGGGTCCTCGCTGCACAAAGTCGCCTTCGATATCTTCCTATCGTGGACGGGTGTCAAGACCGTACTGAGGCGCCATTTTGATCTGATCCACGGCCATCTCCACGAGGGGGCGCTGATCGGCTACGTACTCAGCCGGCTTAAGGGACTCCCTCTGGTGGCTGACTTTCAGGGCAGTATGACCAGTGAGATGGTTGATCATCGTTTTCTCGATCCCGACAAACCGTGGTACCGTTGGCTCCGGCTCCTGGAATGGCGTATCACTCACTTACCCGACGCCATCGTCACTAGTACGCAGATGACGGCTCTTCTGTTGGAGCAGGACTTCGACTGTACCGGGGGCCGGGTCTACCCAGTGCCGGACTCCGTCAGCCTGGACTTCTTTCGACCGGATGTGCTGGGCCCGGAAGCCGTCGCGGAGCGGCGTGCGGCGTTGGGTATCCCGTATGGACGTCCGGTCGTGGTATATCTGGGGCTCTTGGCCGATTATCAGGGCACGCCCCACCTGGTGCGAGCAGCGCAGTTGCTCAAGCAGCGCGGGGTAGATGCCCACTTTCTGATTATGGGGTTTCCGAGCGTGGAGCATTACCGTCAGATGGCCATAGAGATGGGAATCGCCGACCGGGTGGTATTCACCGGTAAGGTGTCATACGAGAATGCCCCTGCGAATCTGGCACTGGGGGATGTCGCAGTGGCCCCCAAGTTGTCTGCCACCGAGGGAGCAGGGAAGATTCTGAACTATATGGCGATGGAATTGCCAACGGTTGCTTTCGACACCCCCATCAGCCGGGAGTACTTGGGAAAGCTGGGAGCCTACGCGTCGCCGAACGGCGACCCGGCCGCTCTG
>Ga0207797_1002119_pt1 | contig 13920 bp, 15 predicted proteins | sample PRCRCaboRojoPR_6_FD_187275 | JGI IMG/M metagenome (GOLD analysis project Ga0207797, IMG submission 187275) | Marine sediment microbial community from Cabo Rojo, Puerto Rico - PR CR 10% Liquid 1 (SPAdes) | ecosystem: Environmental > Aquatic > Marine > Coastal > Sediment | place: Cabo Rojo, Puerto... | reverse complement strand
AGGTCGGTGTAGAACTCCGTGAGTTCGTCGCGCGTCATCGACTCGCCGAGCAGGTCGTACGTCTCCGTCTCGGGGTCGTAGAAGTGAGTGGCGGCCACGTCGGCCGCGAGGGCGAACTCGTCGTCGAAGCCACACGCCTCGATGGCCCGCAGTTCGAGGTCGAACGCCTCGCGGGGGTCGTCGACGCCGAGGGGGTTGTAGCCGCCCTCGTCGCCCACGTTACACGACGCCGCGCCGTACTCGTCCCGGAGGATGTCGCCGAGTTCGTAGTACACCTCGGCGGTCCAGCGGACGGCCTCGGCGACGGAGTCGGCGCCGACGGGAACCACCTGATGTTCCTGAAAGGGAAGGTCGCCGCCGGCGAGTTCGCCGCCCTCGATCAGGTCGAAGAAGGGAAGCGGCAGAACGCCCGCGTCGGCGCCGCCGACGTACCGATAGAGCGGGAGGTCGGTCGCCGCGGCGCCGGCACGAAGGGTCGCCAGCGAGACGCCGGTGACGACGTTGCCGCCGAGGCGTTCGTACTGCCGGGTTCCGTCGAGGTCGCGAAGCGCGGCGTCGACGCCGCGCTGATCGGTCGCGTCGCGGCCGGCGAGGGCGGGTGCGACCTCGTTTTCGACGGCCGTGGCGGCCTCCCGGACGCCCCGACCCCGGTATCGGTCGTCGCCGTCGCGGCGCTCGTGAGCCTCGTGGGCGCCCCTGGAGCGGCCACAGGGCACGTCGGCTCGGCCGGTGCCGGCGGGCGTCTCGACGGTGACCCGTAGCGTCGGCTCCAGTCGGTTGTCGAGAATCTCGCGGGCGGCGACGGTCTCGATGGGCGCGGCTGTCATCGGTCGCGCCTACTACTGGTAGCTGTAAGTCCATACCGATATCTGTCACCTCGCGGTGACGAATCGGGACGCCGTTACGGCCGCCAGTACACGCCGGCCAGCCGGTCAGACACTGGCGGTCGGTGGTGTCGACGACGCCTTTCACGCGCCACGCCGCTCGTCCAGCCGTTCCGCCTCGTCCCGAATCTCGTCGAGTTCGCGTTCGACCTCGTCGCCGTTCCCGCCGTGGGCGTACCGGACCGACGCGTCGAGCGGGGAGGGGACGAACCGGGAATCGTCCGACGCCGCCTCGGCGTCGTCGCTCCGGAGCCGATGGACGAGCCGTGCCAGGAGTCCCCCGATCACGGTCGACGGTACGGGGCCGCGTCGCATAAGCGTTCAGCCGCGTCCGGGGCGTCGCCGAACGGGCCGGACGGACGGATCGACCGGAGCCAACCCGTCGCGTTTAAACGTTCGATGGGTCAATATGCGCTGGAGAACACCATGCGAATATCACGGGGAGCAATCGGCCGCGGGAGGTGTCGACATGAGTAAGATCAGCGTCGAGATTCCGGACGAACTGCTCGCGGACCTGGACGAACACGTCGGCGACGACGGCAAGTACGTGAACCGGAGCGACGCGATTCGGGCCTCGATCCGCAAGAACCTCGACGTTCTCGACGAAATCGACGCTCGACACGGTCGGTTGGAGGACGAATGAGCCGGGGCGACGACTGGCCGGTCGGACGCGTCGCTATCCTGGCGCTGTTCGTCACCGCTCTCGTCACCGCGCAGTTGACCGCGTCGAAGGTGCTCGCGATTCCGCTTCCCGCCGCCCTGCCACGGATCGGGAGTACGATCCTCATGCCGGGGGCGGCGCTGGCGTACGCGCTCACGTTCTTCGCCTCCGACTGTTACGGCGAACTCTACGGTCGGCGCGACGCGCAGGTGATGGTGAACGTCGGGTTCGTGATGAACTTCGTGTTGCTGGCGCTGGTGTGGTCGACCATCTTCGCCCCCGCCCTGAACCCGGAGTTCGCCGCGCAGTTCGAGGGCGTCCTCGCCCCCGCGACCAACATCGTCGCCGGGAGTCTGCTCGCTTACCTCGTCAGTCAGAACTGGGACGTGATCGTCTTTCATCGCCTCCGTGCGGCGACCGACGGGGACTTCCTCTGGCTTCGGAACATCGCCTCGACGGCGACGAGTCAGGCCATCGATACGGTCATCTTCATCGGAATCGCGTTCTACCTCCTGCCACAGTACGTGGGCATCGGCACCCCGACGCCGTGGAACGTGGTCGTCACGCTCATGCTGGGCCAGTACCTGCTGAAACTGCTCATCGCACTCGTCGACACGCCGTTCGTCTACGCCGTCGTCGGAATCGTCCGGTCGCGGGCCGACGCCGCCGCCAAGGCCGCCGCGGCCGCGTCCGCCGGCGAGACCGACTCGGCCGTCGACGACGTCTGATTGGGAGTACTGGCAGTCGTCGTCGACGCTCGCCGGGCCGTCCCGACGGGTTCGACCACTACGACACCCGCGTCGCGAACGCGAACCGGGGTTTCACGTCCTCGATGCGGATTTCGACTTCTTCGCCCACCGCGGCGTCCGGGACGAACACGGTGAAGCCGTCGACGCGGGCGATGCCGTCGCCCTCGCGCCCTTCGTCGCTGATCTCGACGGTCAGTTCGTCGCCGGCGGCGACGGGCGCCGTGAGATACCCCTTGGCGACGAGGTAGAGTTCGGACGAGGAGTCCCGCGAGGCGTCCGGGCGGATCGAGCGGACGTACTCGAAGTGTTCCTCCACGTCGCTCCGGAGGGCGGCGAGGTCCGGGCCGTCGAACACCTTCACGACGAAGTCGCCGCCGGGTTCGAGGCAGTCGAGGGCCACGTCGAACGCCTGTCGGGCGAGGTGGACGGAGCGGGCGTGGTCGACGGAGTACTCGCCGGTCATGTTCGGTGCCATGTCGGAGACGACGACGTCGACGCCGGCGTCGCCGACGGCCTCGTGAAGGCGGTCGACCGTCGCGTCCTCGGTCATGTCGCCGCGGACGGTCTCGACGTTCCCGGCGTCGAGCGCGCGGATGCGCTGGCGGTCGACGCCGACGACGGTGCCCGACGGACCGACCGCTTCGGCGGCGACTTGAAGCCAGCCGCCGGGGGCGGCGCCCAGGTCGACGACGCTGTCGCCGTCGCTGAAGAGGCTCGCCTCCGCGTCGAGTTGCTTCAGCTTGTAGGCCGAGCGGGCGCGGTAGCCCTCCTGTTTCGAGCGATTGTAGTACTCGTCACGTCCCGTCATGGTCCACCCCTCGGACGCGTGCTCGGGACTGGCGAATCGGCGTTCATACCGACACACAGACGGTCGACCCGGAAAGGCACGTCGGATCGGCCCGTCGCATCCCCGACGAGTCGTCGCCCGTCCTCCTCCGTGGTTTGCCGGCCCGTCGCGGCGACTACGGGAAACGGCGACCCCGTCTCAGACCTGATCCAACAGCTGTTCGACGAGCGCCGGGTCCTCGTATCGAACCCGTGACTGTTCGGGCGCGTACTCGACGACGCCAGTCGCGTCGAGTTTCGGTAGGTGTACGTGCTGAAGCGAGACGACGAGCCGATCCGGATCCGGGTCGCCCGGCTCACGTGCGGCCAATGCCTCGGCGAGCGCCTGCACGGAGACGGGCGCGTCGTGCGTCTGGAGCGCCCGGATGACGCGTCGCCGTCGGGCGTCCGACAGCGCGTCGAACACCGCGTCTACTCGCGTCTCGTCCTGCCGACCCCGGTTCCCCCTCGATTCCTCACCCATCGCCTTGTCGCGTCGATTGACGTTCGATGTAGTCATGCGCACCCCCCTTCGATGCGATCATCGATTCAACGGGATGATTCATGAAGGTGTTGACTAGTGATACTGTCATTTCCGGTGTCACTCGTCGTCGAGGAGCAGGGCGTTGGTGACGAACGTCACGATTCCCCGACGCAGTCGTTCGGTCACGGCCTGATCCGAGATGCCGAGTTCGTCGGCGAGTTCGATGGTGGTACAGCGCCGCGGGATGTCGTAGTAGCCCCGTTCGACCGCGAGTTCGAGCGTTCGACGTTGGCGCGGCGTCAACCCGTACCAGGCGCCGGTCCCGAATCTCGTCGGGTTGTACACCCGCTCCACCTCGGCGCTCAGGTCCCTGTCCTCGCAGGCGGTTCGAAACCCGGCGAACGCGTCGTGGGTCGGAAAGCGCGCCTCGAAGGCCCACGAATCCGGGGTCCCCGTCCCCCGCCGCACCACCCCGTCGTGGTCGTCGAGCAGTTGGAAGAACGGGTCGGCGTCGGGTTCCCACCCTATCACGTAGATGGTCTGCCCGTCGAACTCCTCCAGCACTTCGAGTCGACACCACTCCGCGTCCCCCAGCGAGTTCTCGACGCCGCCGTCCGACCGATTCCCAACCGGTTCAGAGAACGAGAAGATCGAAACGTCGCCGTCCCCCCCCGTCCCCGCCCGTTCGAGCTCCGTGGTGTCGCCGTCACGAACCGGAAACTGCCGACCGAACTCGAACAGGTGGGACGGTATTCGTACGTCTACAATGACACCCATAGATCGTGCGTTGGGGACTTGCCGACGAGGGGTCATAGCAGGTATGCTTGGTTAACCATGTTTCCTTCGTCGCGCGGCGAACTTTGATAAACGGCGGCGTCGGCCGCCGGTCGTCGCGGGCGCGAGGCGCGTGTTCGGCCGCGCCGAACAGCGGGTATTTTTAACGCCCGGGGCGTACGACTGGATACATGTTCAAGGCCATCGTGAGCGCGTCGACGCTCCGGGATGCCCTCGACTCCGTGAGCGTGTTGGTCGACGAGTGCAAGGTACGGCTCAACGAGGACGGCCTGTCGATTCGTGCGGTCGATCCGGCGAACGTGGGGATGGTGGATCTCTCGCTCGACGCGGCCGCCTTCGAGTCCTACGAAGCCGACGGCGGCGTCATCGGCGTCAACCTCGCACGTCTCGAAGACATCGCCGGCATGGGCAACGCCGGTGACCTCGTCCACCTCGAACTCGACGAGGAGACCAGAAAGCTCCACATTCGGATCGACGGTCTCTCGTACACGCTGGCGCTCATCGACCCCGACTCCATCCGCCAGGAGCCGGACATCCCCGACCTCGATCTCCCGGCCCAGATCGTCGTCGAGGGCAACCAGCTCGACCGCGGGATCACGGCCGCGGACATGGTCTCCGACCACATCAACCTCCGCGTCGACGAAGCGGCAGAGACGTTCCACATCGAGGCCGAGGGCGACACCGACGACGTGGACTTCGAACTCGGCACCGACGCCCTCATCGACCTCGAGGCCGGCCCCGCCGACTCGCTGTTCTCGCTGGACTACCTCAAAGACATGAACAAGGCGATTCCGGGCGACGCCGAGGTGACCATCGAACTCGGTGAGGAGTTCCCGGTGAAACTCCACTACGAGTTCGCCGAGGGCATGGGCAACGTGACCTTCATGCTCGCGCCGCGCATCCAGAGCGACTGATCGTTCCGCGCTCACGCCACCCTTCTCTCTGCCCCACCTCGACAGTGACGACGCCGCCGCCCTCGACCACCGAAGTTATTATACCTCTTTAGAAACTGATCGACGTGCAACTGTCAGTATTGTTGCTAATATTCCGATAGATGTATATTAGTTCGACGATTTTAGCGAAACCTTTATAACCTTAGCGGACTAACAGAGAGTTAAGAAGCGTCATGGCGGCTGGTCCCCGCTCGGCCGACCGTGGCGTCCACCCTCATCATGACTGAAACACGCGTATGGACGAGCAGCGACTCGGCGATCAGTGAACGAGAGCGAGAGACGAACGAACGGGCACAGGAACACGTCTGTCCCGAGTGTGGCGGTACGCTCGTGACCGACTCCGAACACGGCGAGACGACCTGTAGCGAGTGTGGCCTCGTCGTCGAGGAAGACGGCATCGACCACGGCCCCGAGTGGCGAGCGTTCGACTCGCGCGAGCGTGACCAGAAGTCTCGCGTCGGGTCGCCCACGACGAAGATGATGCACGACAAGGGGCTGTCGACCACCATCGACTGGCAGAACAAGGACGCCTACGGCAAGACCCTCTCGGCCACCCAGCGTCAGAAGATGCAGCGCCTGCGCACCTGGAACCGTCGGTTCCAGACCAGCGACCACCAGGAGCGCAACCTGCGACAGGCGCTCGGCGAAATCGACCGGATGGCCTCGGCGCTCGGCCTGCCCGAAACCGTCCGCGAGACGGCCTCGGTCATCTACCGCCGGGCGCTGGAGGAGGACCTCCTGCCCGGCCGGTCCATCGAGGGCGTCGCGACGAGTTCGCTCTACGCCGCGGCCCGGCAGGCCGGCGTCCCCCGCACCATCGACGAGGTGGCCCGCGTCAGCCGCGTCGACGAGGAGGAGTTCAAACGCACCTACCGCTACGTGGTGCGCGAACTCAACCTCGAAGTCGCGCCCGCGGACCCCGTGAGCTACGTCACCCGGTTCGCCTCGGAGCTCGACCTCTCGGACGAGGCCGAACGTCTCGCCCGCGAGATGCTCGACGCGGCCAAGGAACAGGGCCTCCACAGCGGGAAGAACCCCGTCGGCCTCGCGGCCGCCGCCGTCTACGCCGCGCCCCTCCTCACCAACGAACAGGTGACGCAGGGCGAGGTGAGCGAGGTGGCCGACATCAGCGAAGTGACCATCCGCAACCGCTACCGCGAACTCCTCGGCGCCTACGAGGAGGCCGGACAGGCCGCCGCGGCCTGAACGCTCCGCTCACCGTCCTCCCGCGTACTCGCACTCGCTGATGCACTCCTCTTTCAACGGATCGTCCCCCAGCACCTGCTCCGGCCGGGCGCCGCTCCGGAACACCGTGATACCCTTCAACCCTCGCTCCCGCGCCGCGAGAAACACGTCTCGCACGTCGTCGACGCCCGCGCCATGGGGGAGATTCACCGTCTTACTGACCGCGTTGTCGACGTGACGCTGGAACGCCGCCTGCACCGCGACGTGTCGCGTCGGGGAGACGTCGTGGGCGGTCTGGAAGAGGCGTTTCACGTCCGCAGGAATCCCGTCGACGTCCTGGATCGACGTTCGGTCCCGGAGGTCGGCCAGTAGGCTCTCGTCGTAGAACCCCCGTTCTTTCGCCAGTTCGACGAACCGGTCGTCGACCATCTCCACGCCCCCGAGGACGTGTTTCTCGTAGACGACGTTGTAGATGGGTTCGATGCCGGCCGACGCGCCGGCGATCATCGAGATGGTCCCCGTCGGGGCGATGGTCGTCGTCGTCGCGTTGCGGACCGGATCTTCGAAGACGGAGTCCGGCCACGCCGGAAACGGGCCGCGCTCAGCCGCGAGGCGACGCGAGGTGTCCCACGCCGCCTCGGCGATCAGCCCCATCACCTCGTCGGCGACGGCGACGGCCTCGTCGCTGTCGTAGGGCACGTCGAGATCGACGAGCAGGTCGTGAAACCCCATGACGCCCAGTCCCACTTTTCGGGTGCGCGAGACGGCCGCCTCGATGTCGGCCACCGGGAACGTCGAGACTTCGAGTGCGTCGTCGAGGAAGCGGACGCCGAGGGCGACGGTCCGTCGCAGTTTCTCCCGGTCGATGGACTCCTCCGCCGTCATCTCGCCGAGGTTGACCGAGCCGAGGATGCAGGCCTCGTAGGGGAGCAGAGGCACCTCGCCACAGGGGTTCGTCGCCGCGATGCGCCCCAGTTCCGGCGTCGGGTTGTGAGCGTTGATCTCGTCGAGAAAGAGCAGGCCGGGATCGCCCGTCTCCCACGCACACTCGGCGATCAGGTCGAGGAGGGCGTCGGGATCCACCCGCCCGACCGCCTCGCCGGTCCGCGGGTTGTGCAGGTCGTAGGGTTCGCCGGCGTCGTAGGCGGCCCAGAACGCCGCGTCGGTGGCGACGGAGAGGTTGAAGTTCCGGAACGCTCCGTCCTCGCGTTTGGCCGTCACGAACGTCTCCACGTCGGGATGCGAGGCGTCGAGGACGCCCATGTTCGCCCCGCGGCGGCGACCCCCCTGCTTGATCTGTTCGGTCGCCACGTCGAAGATGCGCATGAAACTCACCGGCCCACTGGCGACGCCGCCGGTCTTCGCCACCACGTCGCCGGCGGGCCGAATCTTCGAGAAGGAAAACCCGGTGCCGCCGCCGCTCTGGTGGATCAGCGCCGTCCGCTTCAGCGTCTCGAATATCGACACGAGCGAGTCCTCGACGGGCAGGACGAAACACGCCGCGAGTTGGCCGAGTTCCGTCCCGGCGTTCATCAGCGTCGGCGAGTTCGGGAGGAATTCGAGTTCGGAGAGCGCGTCGTAGAACCGATCCGCCGTCGCGTCCACGTCGCCGCCCCACGTCGCCTCCGCCGCCGCGACGGCGTCCGCGACGCGTCGGAAACACTCGTCGGGCGTCTCGACCACGTCGCCGTGTTCGTCCTGCCGGAGATATCGCTCGCGCAGGATCCGCCGTCCCACCTCGTCGAGCGTTGCCATGTCACACGATTGATGTGCGACGACGAAAACCCGTCGCTCGGCTCACAGTAACGGAATTCTTTTACTCGGCACTACCTTACCCGGAGGCAACTATGGGTATGGGCTCGGATATGTACCGACAGCAGATCCTCGACCACTACAAGAACCCCCGCAACCACGGGGAACTCGAGGAACCGACGTTCTCCCACGTCGGCGAGAACCCGTCGTGTGGCGATACCATCCGGATGGACGTGCGCCTCGGCGACGACGGCGAGACCATCGAGTACGTCAGCTTCTCCGGCGACGGCTGTGCCATCAGTCAGGCGAGTGCGAGCATGCTCACAGAACGGCTCCCGGGGACGAGCCTCGACGAACTCGCCGAGATGGACACCGACGACGTGGTGGAGATGCTCGGCGTCGACATCAGTCCCATGCGGATCAAGTGTGCCGTCCTCGCCGAGAAGGTGGTGCAGGACGGCGCGAAGATCTACGAGGGCGACCTCGACATCGACGAGACGACGACCGAGGAGTAGGTCTACTCCTCTCCTCGCTCCAGTTCGCGCCCGATTCCCCGCGCGAGCGCCACCAGAAACGCCATTCCTCGCTTGACTTCCGGATCGCGGAGCGCCCGCAGGAGGCCGACCGCACCCACGCCCCGATAGGTCGTGTCGGGATCGCCCGCGTCGCCGAGCGCCCGCAGGAGCGTCCGCGCTCCTCGGATCGTCTCCGGTTCCGCCGCCTCGTCGGCCAGTTCGCCCAGCGATCCGGCGGTGCCCGCCACCGACGAGACCATCTCGTCGTCGGCCGCCTCGGTCGCGAGCGCCAGCACGTCGAGCAGTTCGTTCACGTCGTCGAGACGCCGGACGAACGCCGCGACGGCCTCGGGATCCTCGGCGATGGCGGCCGCCAGGTCGTCGTCGTCGAGGGCGTCGCTCGACGCCGATTCGGCACCGTCGCTCATCTCAGATCAACCCCCGTGCGGTCAGCCAGTACGACTCGTTGTACGCGCCTTTCGCCCAGTGGACGAGTTTCGACTCCTCGCGCAGGTCGGGCAGGGAGTCGTAGTCGAAGGAGACGAACGTCGCCTCGTCCAGCCCGGCTTCGAGGAAGCAGAGCACCTTGCCGTCGTAGGTCGCCGTCGGCCGGTGCCCCCGGACCTGTGCCGCGATCCGGTCGGCGACGACGCCGGCCTGATAGTGGGCGACGCTCCCCGCCATCGGCCGTTCGATGTCGGTCGTGTCGCCGATGGCGTACACGTCGTCGGCGCGGGCCGCTTCGAGCGTCCGCGGATCGGTCTCGACCCAGCCGTCGTCGCCGAGGCCGGCGTCGGCCACGAGGTCGACACCCGCGTGTGGTGGGATGGTCACGAGCAGATCGTAGTCGACTGCTCGTCCGTCCACTGCGTGGAGCGTCCGCTCGTCCGGATCGACCCGCTCGACCGTGAATCCGGTGTGGCTCTCGATTCCACGGGCGTCGAATCGTTCGTCCGCCCAGTCCGCGACCGGGGGGAGTTTGTGCGACCGCTCGCTCGGGGCGGTGTAGACCACCTCACTCGCGTCCCGGAGCCCCCGTTCTCGGAGCCAGTCTTCGACCATCAGCGTGAACTCCACCGGTGCGGCCGGGCACATGTGTGGCATCCCGGCGACCGACAGGACGACTCGGCCGCCGTCGAACGCGGCGAGCGCGTCCCGGAGCCGTTCGGCGCCGTCTTCGCTGTAGAAGTCGTGGGCACCCTCGACGAGGCCGGGAATCCGATCCGGAACGAGGCGCGCCCCCGTCGCGACCACTAGGTGGTCGTAGTCGAGTCCCTCCGTTCCATCGACCGTCAGCCGCTTCGCTCCGGTGTCGATGTCGGTTACGCGCCCCGTTCGGAGCCGTACCCGTCGGTCGAGCAGGTCGTCGAGCGGGCGACGCCCTTCCGACGGCTCGGCCTCGCCGAAGGCCACGTAGAGCCAGACGGGCTTGTAGACGTGGACGCCGGTCTCGTCGACCAGCGTTACCTCCGCGGCACCGCTGTCGATTTCGTCGTCGAGTTTCGACGCGAGTTTGTTCGCGAGAACGGTGCCCCCGGTCCCCCCGCCGAGGACGACGATACGGGCGGTCATTGTAATATCACCGCCTAGAGGAACGCGCCGGTGTCACGTAAAATTGTGCGCCGGCCCCACCGCCGTGAGAACCAGTGGCTACTCGGGCATCAGTCCGCCGTCCTGCACCCGCATCACGGCCTCGCCGTCGGCGAGGTTCGGGGCGTCGACGAGCCGGACGATTCGTTTGTCGCCCTTCGATTTCCGGAGGTACATCCGGAACGTCGAGGTGTGACCGAGGATGTTGCCGCCGATGGGCTGGGTCGGGTCGCCGAAGTAGGAGTCGGGGTTCGAGGCCACCTGATTCGTGACGAGGACGGCGGTGTTGTAGAGGTCGCCGATTCGCATGAGGTCGTGCAGGTGTTTGTTGAGCTTCTGCTGGCGTTCGGCGAGTTCGCCACGGCCCACGTACTCGGCGCGGAAGTGCGCGGTGAGTGAGTCGACACAGAGCAGGCGCACGGGCCACTCGCCGTCCTCGTGTTCGCTCGCGAGTTCCTTCGCCTTCTCCGCGAGGAGAATCTGGTGGTTGGAGTTGAACGCCTTGGCGACGTGGATCTTGTCGAGCACGTCGGTGACGAGAGCCTCCATCGCCTCCTCGTCGCCGGGCGAGCCCTCGATGTCACGGTCGTCCATCGTGGCCTGTAGCACCTCGTCGTCGAGGCCGCGAACCATGTCGTCGATCCGCTCGGGACGGAACGTGTCCTCGCTGTCGACGAAGATGGCGCTCCCGCGGAGGCCGCCGTACTCGGCGGGGAGTTGGACGTTCACGGAGAGCTGGTGGGTGACCTGTGACTTCCCGGCGCCGAACTCGCCGTACACCTCGGTGATCGACTGCGTCTCGACCCCGCCGCCGAGGAGTTCGTCGACCTCGGATACGTTCCACGTGAGCTTCCCGATCTGTTCGCGGCGTTCGAGCACGGCCGCCCCCGTCTCGAACCCGCCCACGTCCGCGGCGTCGCGGGCCGCGTTGATGATGTCGCTCGCCGTCGACTCGCCGATGTCCGCGGTGTTCGACAGTTCCGCCGGACTGGCGACCGCGATGCTCTGGTAGCTCTCGAAGCCCGCTTCGACCAACTTGTCCGCCGTCGCCGGCCCGACGCCCGGAAGGGTCTCGAGGTCGTCTTCTGCCATGGACGCTTGCTTGTGCCGGCCCGTACATAAAGCCTCGTTAACACCGTAGTGAAAGTGAAACCGAACGACGGCGTGGTGCTCGTTCGCACGCGATGGCGACGTTCAAACCCGGTGACGCGACGCCTCGAACGCGACTCTTACTCCCACGGGTGCCCGCTCGCCCCGTCCGGCCACAGCGGATACCAGTACGACTCGTCCGATTCCACGTCGAGTTCGCCGTCGAGGACCGACTGGAGTTTGAACTCCAGTCGAGTGTCGCGTTCGTGACCGCCCGTCGGTGCGAAGGGGTAGTACGCCCCCCGGCGGAACGAGTAGATCCAGTAGGCGCGGGCGCCGTCACGCGGACGCTCGAAGCCGAAGACGGCCGCCAGGAGGCGGGAGCCGTACCCTTCTTCGACGAACGTGTCGGCCGCGAAGTGGACGCTCGTCACGAGGTCCTCCGGGTCGCTGTCCTCGAGGACGACCCAGTGGTAGCCGTGGTCGTCCTCGTGGCGCCGAAAGACGGTGCCGGTGTCCTCCTCGCCGGCCCGGAGGATGGTCTCCACCTCGTCGACGGCCGCGGCGAAGTCGGTGCTGTCGACCGAGGAGAAACAGAGCGCCGCGGCGCCGACGGGGACGAACTCGAGGTCCGCCTCCATCGTCACGTAGGCGGTCGACATCCCGAACAGGTCCTCGGGGTCGGCCTCGCGCGTCGCGTCCGCCTCGGCGCTCAGCCCGAAGACGGAGCGGATGGAGTCGAACAGACCCATTCCCTACCGCTGCTCCATCTCCGCCGCCATCTCGCGGAGCCGTTCGACGCGCTTCTCGGTCGGCGGATGCGTCGAGAAGATCCGACCGATGAAGTCGCTCTTGATCGGGATGACGAAGAACGCGTTCATCTCCGACTGTTCGCGGAGGTCCTCTTTCGGTACGCGGTCCATCCGCCCCGAAATCGTGAGAAGTGCGGAGGCGAGCGCCGACGGATTGCCCGTGATGGCCGCGCCGCCCCGGTCGGCCGAGAACTCGCGGTACCGCGAGAGCGTCCGGATCAGGACGAACGAGACGATCCAGACCAGAAGCGAGACGAGGATGGCGACGATCATCCCGCCGCCCTGCCGGTTGCGGTCCCCGCCGAACAGCCACCCCCAGCGCACGATCATGAACGCGATGGTCGAGAGGAAGGAGGCGATGGTCATGACCATCACGTCGCGGTTCTTGATGTGGGCGAGTTCGTGCGCGAGGACGCCCTCGAGTTCGTCCTCGTCCAGCGTCTGCAGGAGGCCCTGCGTGACACACACCGTCGATTTCGACGGCGAACGCCCGGTCGCGAACGCGTTGGGTACCCGTGTGTCCGCGACGGCGACGGTCGGCTTGGGCAGATCGGCCTGCTGGGAGAGGCGACCGACCATCGCGTGCAGGCGTGGGTACTCGTTCTCCTCAACTTTCGACGCGCCCATACTGTACAGCGCGAGGCGGTCGCTGAAGAAGAACTGCCCCAGCGAGAACAGGCCCATGATCATCACGATGCCGAACAGGCCCATGTACTGCGACAGGATGGCGACGAAGACGATGTAGAGGGCAAAGAGCAGGAACATGGTCAGGACCATGCGGCCCCGCAGTCCCCAGTCGGGTTTCCACTCCATACCCGAATTACTGGCCGGCGAAGGTAAACAGTATCGCTCAGTCGCTCGCCGATGTCGCGGGGCTTAACCGCCGCAACCGACTATCGGGGTTCAATGAGCGATAGCGAGTCCCGGGAGTTCTGTCCCCGCTGTGGCGATCCGGTGCCGGCGCGAGCGGAGCCGCTCCCCGGCGCCCCCCGCGACCGCGACGCCCGCCTCTGTGACGCTTGCTACTTCGCGGACTACGAGATGATCGACGCCCCCGACCGCATCGAAGTGCTGGTCTGTTCGGGGTGTGGCGCCGTCCAGCGGGGGAACCGCTGGGTCGACGTCGGCGCCCGCGACTACACCGACGTCGCCATCGACGAGGTGAGCGAGGCCCTCGGCGTCCACGTGAACGCCCGCGACGTGACGTGGGCCGTCGACCCCGAACAGGTCGACGAGAACACCATCCGGATGCACTGCCAGTTCACGGGCGTCGTCCGCGAGACGCCGTTGGAGGAGTCCGTGGTCGTCCCCGTCAAAATCTCGCGGGGCACCTGCGACCGCTGTGGCCGCATCGCCGGCGGCTACTACGCCAGCACCGTCCAGATTCGGGCGACCGACCGCACGCCCACCCCCGAGGAGCGCGCTCGCGCGGTCGAAATCGCCGAGTCCCACGTCGCCGGCAAGGAAGGCGACGGCGACCGGGAGGCGTTCGTCACGGAGGTAAAGGAGACGGACGACGGCCCGGACGTGAAGCTCTCGACCAACGGTCTCGGCGAGGAGGTGTCCCGGCGCATCGTCCGCGAACTCGGCGGGAGCGTCGAGAGCTACCCCACCCTCGTCACGGAG
>Ga0207797_1002118_pt1 | contig 13930 bp, 12 predicted proteins | sample PRCRCaboRojoPR_6_FD_187275 | JGI IMG/M metagenome (GOLD analysis project Ga0207797, IMG submission 187275) | Marine sediment microbial community from Cabo Rojo, Puerto Rico - PR CR 10% Liquid 1 (SPAdes) | ecosystem: Environmental > Aquatic > Marine > Coastal > Sediment | place: Cabo Rojo, Puerto... | reverse complement strand
CAGCGGGCGGCGAGCCGGAACCCATCACGCCTCCGCCCGACACCGAGCGGGGGCTCCGGTACGCCGACGTCGACGTGGGGCCGGACGGCGAGCGGCTCTACGCCGTCCGGGAGGATCACGACGTGGTCGCCGCGGCGGACGACCGCGACGACGCCGACGTGGCCGAGCCGGTGAACGCCATCGTCGTCGTCCCGACCGACGGGAGCGAGGCCCCCCGCGTCGTCGCCCGGGGCCACGACTTCTACGCCGCACCCCGGCTCTCGCCCGACGGGCGCCGGCTGGCCTGGCTCGCCTGGGACCACCCGCGGATGCCCTGGGACGGCACGGAACTGTACGTCGCGGACGTGGCCGAAGACGGGACGCTGTCCGGCGAGCGCGTCGTGCTGGGCGGCCCCGACGAGTCGGTGTTCCAGCCGGCCTGGTCGCCGGCCGGGGAGCTGTACGCCGTCTCCGACCGGACGGGCTGGTGGAACCTCTACGGGGTCGCGGGCGACGAGCCCGACCCCGTCGTCGAGCGCGAGGCGGAGTACGGCGTCCCCCAGTGGGTGCTCGGCCTCTCGACGTACGCCGTCCTCGACGACGGGCGGGTCGCCGCCATCGTCACCGACGCGGGCGACCAGCACCTCGAGCTCCTGGACGGGGGCGACCGGACGGTGGCCGACCTCCCGTTCGCGTCGTTCTCGCCCGCCCGGCTCCGGTCGGACGGGGAGTCGCTCGTCTTCCTGGCCGGCGGTCCGCGGCGGCCAACGAGCGTCGTGAGGTGGACGCCGGGCGAGGGCCACGAGGTCCTCCGGCGGAGCGCGACCGTCCCCGTCGACGACGCGTACCTCGCGAGCCCCGAGCAGTTCACCTACGGGACGAGGGACGGGGAGACGGCCCACGCGTACGTCTACCCACCGACGAACCCGGACGTCGAGCCGCCCGACGACGAGGCCCCGCCGCTGCTGGTGATGGTCCACGGGGGCCCGACTGGCGCGACCCACCCGGCGTTCGACCCGAGCGTCCAGTTCTTCACCTCGCGGGGGTTCGCGGTGGCGGACGTGAACTACCGCGGGTCGACGGGCTACGGCCGCGCGTACCGCGAGGCGCTGTACGGCGCCTGGGGGCTCCGGGACGTCGAGGACACCGTCGACGCGGCGCGCTCGCTCGCGGACGCCGGCCGCGTCGACCCCGACCGGCTGGCGGTCCGGGGCGGCAGCGCCGGCGGCTTCGTCGTCCTCTCGGCGCTGGCGTTCCACGACGCCTTCGACGCTGGCACGAGCTACTACGGGGTCGCCGACCTGGAACGGCTCGCCGAGCTGACCCACAAGTTCGAGTCGCACTACCTCGACCAGCTGGTGGGGCCCCTCCCGGAGGCCGCCGAGACGTACCGGGAGCGCTCGCCCGTCCACCACGCCGACGCCATCGACGAGCCGCTCCTGCTCCTCCAGGGGGCGGACGACCCGGTGGTCCCGCTCTCGCAGGCAGAGTCGATGGTCGAGGCGCTCGCGGGCGGCGGCGTCCCCCACGACATGCTCGTCTTCGAGGGCGAGCAGCACGGCTTCCGGAGCGCGGAGGCCCGCCAGCGCGCCCACGAGGCGGAGCTCGACTTCTACGGGCAGGTGCTGGGCTTCGAGCCCGCCGACGACGTCGCGGTCGTGGACCTGGACGGGTAGGAGGTGGCCGCCGGGCACCCCCGGCCCGGCTGACTACCCGAGGAACTCCGCCAGCCCCCGCGCGGGGTAGCCGACGACGACGTCGGCGCCGGCCGTCTTCAGCGCGTCGACGCGCCGGCGGACCGCATCGGTGGAGCCGACGAGCGCGTAGTCCTCGGCCGCCGAGCGGAGCACATCGCGCGCGCGGCCGGTCGCGGTGGCGTCCGTGGCCGCGCCGGCGGGGAGCGCGTCCGCGACGGGGCCGCGACGGGCGACGTAGCCGCCGACGGCGTCGAGGATGGCGTCGTCGTCCCCGGTCAGGACCGTGGGGGCGTACACCGCGAGGGGCCCGTCGTGGCCCGCCGCACGGAGCGCCCGGAGCTCCCGCTCCGTGGAGCGGGCGAGCAGTTCGAACTGCGTGCAGCCGGTCGCGAGCGCGACGCGCTCGACGCTCTCGGTGCCGACCCAGGCGCCGGGGTGGCGCTCGGCCGCGGCGCCCAGCCGCGGCGCCACCGGCCGGGCGCGCTCGTCCTCGTCGAGGTACGCGGGGTGGCCCGCCACGAGGACCCGCTCGACGGCGTCGGGGATCCGCTCGTCGATTCCGTCGTCGCCCAGGGGGTCGAACCCGTCGGCGCGGACGGGTGTCGTGAGGCGGACCTGCACCTCGTCGGCGAGCGCCGCTAGCGTCTCCGCGTCGGGGACGTGCTCGTGACCCTCGTAGTCGATGGCGACGGTGTCGACGGGCAGGGCCCCGGCCCGGGAGACGTCGCACTCCGCGGGTTTGAGCGCCGCTGCCTCGATGCCCGTCTCGCCCACGCGACCCTCGCCGGTCAACATCGTCTCCACTCCTGTAGATCCAGTCGCTGCTCGTTACGCCGCTGCCGGAACGCGATCCATCGTCTGTGCGACCATGTACCCTGGCGTACCCGCCACTGGTAAAAAGTGTTTCCGCTCCTCGCAATTCCTGTCGCTTGGCGCTCCCTGGTGGCAGTCGGCACACGTCCGTGCCGTTGGCGGAGAACGGCCCCGAGTGTCAGGCTATTGTGTTGAACGTTCACAGAGCTATCGTCATCTTTTTTAACGCCAAATTTGAACCAAACAGTTGAATTGCGGCTCGTGTGGTACGGAGGCCGCAATCGCTCGCAATCAGGGACCAATCATGTCCGACGACAATACGTTCGACGGCCTGTACCGACGTAGAGTACTCCAGGGGATCGGCGGGGCCGGCATCGTCTCGATGGCCGGGTGCGTCTCCCAGATCACCGGTGGCGGCGGCGGCGAGCTCAAGATCGGGCAGGCGAAGAGCCCGATCGAGTTCGACCCGGTCGTGCTGAACGACGTCCCGTCGCTGATCGTCTCCGCGCAGATCTTCGAGGGGCTGTACCACTACGACGAGGGGACGGGCCACGTGCCCGTGCTGGCCGACGGCGAGCCCCAGGTCAGCAACGGCGGCTCGACCTGGACCGTCAACATCAACGAGAACGCCCAGTTCCAGAACGGCGACTCCGTGACGGCCAGCGACGTCAAGTACAGCTTCCGGGCGCCCGTGGTGGAGAAGACCGAGAACGCCAGCGAGGTGAGCATGATCGACACGATCGAGGTCGTCGACGAGACGACCGTCCGGTTCAACCTCAAGTACCCCTACGGGGCGTTCAAACACACCCTCCACCGGAGCATCGTCCCGGCCGACGTCCGCGGCAAGCTCGGCATCGTGCGCGAGGCCGGCGTCGAGGACGGGACCCCGACCGGGACCCCCTCGTCCACCCCGACGAAGGTGCTCGAGGACTCCGACAAGAAGGCGAAGTTCAACAAGGAGGAGCCGATCGGCTCCGGGCCGTTCCAGTTCGTCGACTGGACGGAGGGCGACTTCGTCGAACTCGAGCGCTACGACGACTACTGGGGCGACAGCACGCCCAGCGTGCAGTCCATCCGGTTCACGCCGATCGAGGAGGCGACGACCCGCGTCACCACGCTGAAGAACGGCGAGAACCACGTCATCCAGGGCGTCCCGCCGAAGGTCTGGAGCCAGGTCAAGGAGATGAGCAACGCCAGCATCGAGTCCGAAGCTGGCATCGGCTACTTCTACCTGGCGTTCAACTGCATGGAGGGCCCGACCACGGACCCGAAGGTCCGCGAGGCCATCGACTACACCTTCAACATGGACCAGGCGGTCTCGAACTTCGTCGAGCCCGCGGGCGTCCGCCAGTACAGTCCGCTGCCGGAGCCCATCGCGAAGGACTGGAACATGCCCCTGGAGGAGTGGAAGAACATCCCCCACGACAAGGACGTCGACAAGGCGGCGTCGCTGCTCGAGGAGGCCGGCGTCGCGAAGGACTACGAGTGGAAGATCATCGTGCCGCCGGACGACAAGCGCGAACAGATCGGCGTCACCGTCGGCAACGGCCTCAAGGAGGCCGGCTGGTCGAACGTCACCGTCCAGCGGCTGGACTGGGGGCCGTTCCTCCAGAAGTACATCAGCGGCGACCCGAACGACTACAACATGTACACGCTCGGGTGGGCCGGCACGCCGGACCCGGACGCGTTCACCTACTACCTGTTCGGCCGGACGGAGGACACGCTGGGCGTCACCAACGGTACCTTCTACGGCAACAACAGCGACCGTGGCAAGACGGTCGCGGAGAACTTCCTCAAGGCCCGGGAGTCGGCCGACCGGGAGCAGCGCCAGCAGCTCTACCAGGAGGGCATCACGATGGCCCTCGAGGACCGCGCGCACATCCCGTCGTACAACCTGAAGAACAGCTTCGGGGTCGCCGACACCGTCTCGGACTTCGACGCCCACCCCGTCAGCCAGATGCACATCTTCAGCTCGCACAACGACACCACCATCGAGGAGTGAGGTGACGGCGGCGCCGGGACCGAGCCCGCGCGCCTGCACCGAACCACACCGTTTATCTTGACCGAACACGCATTCCCGCCATCATCGACGCTGGTTTCAACACGGAGTAATCAAGTATGAGCCTCGCCCGGTACGCAGTACGGCGCATCCTCCAGGGCATCCCGGTGCTCGTCGGGGTCGCGACGATCACGTTCTTCCTGTCCAACGCGATCCCCGGGAACCCGGTGGACATCATGCTCGGCCCGTCGCCGAGCCAGGCACAGGCCGAGGCCATCAGGTCGAAGTTCGGCCTGAACCGGCCCCTGTGGGTGCGCTACGTGAACTACATCGGTGACGTATCGCCGATCTGGATCGCGACGACGTCGTCGTTCCCCTTCGTCGAGCTCACCTACGGCGTCGACCTCGGCAACAGCATCTACTACTGGCCGACCTCGGTCACCGAGAAGATCATGCAGCGGCTCCCGCAGACGCTGCTGCTGCTCGTCTCGACGTTCACGTTCGCGCTCCCCACGGCGGTGGCGCTCGGCGTGGTGTCGGCCCACCGGCGCAACCGGCCGACCGACCACGTCGCCCGGGTACTGTCGCTGTTCGGGGTGAGCACCCCCTCGTTCTGGATCGGCCTGATGCTGATCATCATCTTCTCGTTCCACCTGAACGTGCTCCCCTCGACGGGGCTGGTGATGCCGTGGGCCGACCCGGTCGAGGTCGGCATGGAGACCCAGCTCGGGGTCGTGCTCGTCTCCATCCAGCACCTCATCATGCCGACCATCACGCTCGGGACGCTGCAGATGGCCGCGGTGACCCGCATCGAGCGCTCGGCGATGCTCGAGAACCTCTCGAAGGACTACGTCCGGCTCGCACGGGCCTACGGCGTACAGGAGAACAAGATCCTGCGGAAGCACGCCTTCAGGCCGTCCCAGCTCCCGGTCATCACCATCGTGGGGCTGAACCTGACGGCGGCGCTCGGGGGCGCGGTCCTGACGGAGACGGTGTTCAACATCAACGGCATCGGGCGGCTCATCGTCGGCGCCATCAGCCGCCAGGACTACCCGCTCATCATGGGGACGACGCTGTTCTTCGGCGTCATCTTCGTCGTGGGCGTCATCATCACGGACATCTCCTACGCCTACGTCGACCCGCGGGTCAGCTACGGCGAGGAGGAGGCCTGACAATGGCACAACGAGACAAGGAGTTCGGCTCTGGTCGCGGCGGACAGGTAGAGCGCGACGTCGCGGAGCCCAGCGAGGGCGGCGTCGAGCAGGAGGAGATCGAGACGCGGGTCGGGTGGCGCTACACGCTGGCGCAGGTCAGGAACGACCCGACCGCGATGGCCGGACTGGCCGTCGTCGCCGTCATGACGACCGTGGCCGTCCTCGCGACCATCGACGGGTACGTCCTCGACTACTGGGTCGCCGAGACCTTCTGGTACCACCCGCTGAACGACCCCAACACGGTCCAGCAGCTGCTGCCCCCGGTCGGCTTCGAGAACGTCAACGGGCAGGGGACCATCGACCACCCGCTCGGGACCGACCGGCGGGGCCGTGACATGCTCGTCCGCCTCGTGTACGGCTCGCGCATCGCCATGACCGTCGGGTTCGCCTCGACGTCCATCGGCATGCTCGGGGGCACGATCGTCGGCGCGGTGGCCGGCTTCTACGGCGGCTGGATCGACGACGTCCTGATGCGGCTGGCCGAGACGCTGTACGCCATCCCGTTCCTGGTGCTCGTCATCGCCTTCATGGCCGCGTTCGGGACGAACATCTGGTTCGCGATGGTCGGCGTCGGGGTCGCGAGCATCCCGACGTTCGCCCGACTCATCCGCTCGCGGGTGTTCAGCGTCCGCGAGGAGGCCTACATCGAGGCCGCGCGGGCCGCCGGGGTCCGCGACCGGCGCATCATCCTGCGCCACATCATCCCCAACAGCTTCGCGCCGGTGCTCGTCCAGGCGACCCTGCAGATCGGCGTCGCCATCCTCATCGTCGCGGGGCTGTCGTTCCTGGGCTACGGCGCACAGCCGCCGACCCCCTCCTGGGGGCAGATGCTCTCGAAGTCCCGCGACGTGATGTTGAACAGCGTGTGGATGAGCGTCTGGCCGGGCCTGGCCATCCTCGTCACGGTGATGGGGTTCAACATGTTCGGCGACGGCCTGCGAGACGCACTCGACCCGAGGCTCCAGAACTGACATGTCCGCCGAACCACTACTCGAGGTCCGCGACCTGAAGACGCAGTTCTTCACCGAGGAGGGCGTCGTCCGCGCGGTCGACGGCATCTCCTTCGACGTCTACGAGGGCGAGATCGTCGGCATCGTCGGCGAGTCGGGCGCCGGCAAGAGCGTCGCCGCCCAGAGCCTGCTGCGACTCGTCGAGAGTCCCGGCGAGATCGTCGCCGGCGAGGTCAGGTTCCGTGGCGAGCCCATCGTCGAGTTCGAGGAGGCCGAGGAGGGCGGGGCCCTGGTCCCGACCGACCGGATGCTGTCGGACGAGGAGATGCGCGAGCGCATCCGGGGCCGGGAGATCGCGATCATCTTCCAGGACCCCATGGAGTCGCTCAACCCGGTCTACACCGTCGGCGGCCAGCTGAGCGAGTTCATCGAGCTCAACCGCGACCTCTCGTCGGCGGAGGCGAGGGAGCTCGCCGTCGAGACGCTCCGGGAGGTCGGCATCCCGGAGGCCGAGAACCGCTTCGACGAGTACCCCCACCAGTTCTCCGGCGGGATGCGCCAGCGGGTGCTCATCGCGATGGCGCTGGCCTGCGAGCCCAGCCTCATCATCGCCGACGAGCCGACGACCGCGCTGGACGTCACCGTCGAGGCCCAGATCCTCGACCTGGTGAACGACCTCCAGGAGCGCTACGACACGAGCTTCATCTGGGTGACCCACGACATGGGCGTCGTCGCGGAGATCAGCGACCGCGTCAACGTGATGTACCTCGGCGAGGTCGTCGAGCAGGCGGGCGTCGACGACCTGTTCCACGACTCGCGACACCCCTACACCGAGGCGCTGCTGTCGTCCCTGCCGCGGCCCGACCAGACGGTCGAGGAGCTGAATCCCATCGAGGGCGTGATGCCGGAGGCCATCAACCCGCCGTCCGGGTGCCGGTTCCACCCGCGCTGTCCCGAGGCGCGGGAGGTCTGTGCCCGCCACGCGCCGGCCCCGAAGGCGGTCGACGAGAGCGAGTCGGGCCCCCACCGGTCGGCCTGCTTCCGCAACGACGTCTTCGAGGTCGGCTACGAGGAGAGCGCCCCGCTCGAGGTCGAGGTGGGTGCCGGCTTCAGCGTCGGGGAGACGGACGCCGCCGGGGCCGAGATGGAGGGCGAGGAATGAGCGCCGACACCGAGCCGCGCGAGGAGCTCTCGACGTCCGAGGGCGAGGCCGTCGACTTCGGCGAGGAGCTGCTCGAGGTCGAGGGGCTCACGAAGCACTTCACCAGCGAGGACGGGCTGCTGGCGGGCCTCACGCTGGACTGGGACGGCGGCGTCCCCCGCCCGGCCTACGACCGCGAGTGGGTGCGAGCGGTGGACGACGTCTCCTTCTCCATCCGGAAGGGCGAGACGCTCGGCCTGGTCGGCGAGTCCGGCTGTGGCAAGTCGACGCTGGCCCGGACCATCCTCCGGCTGCTGGAGCCGACCGACGGCCGTGTGTACTTCAAGGGCGAGGACATCGCCTCGATGGGCAGCGAGCGGCTGCGGACCCGCCGGAAGGACATGCAGATGATCTTCCAGGACCCCCAGTCGTCGCTGAACCCGCGGATGAAGGTCGGTCCCATCGTGGAGGAGCCGATGCGTGCCCACGGGATGCTCGACGCGGAGGGGCGCGAGGAGCGCGCCCGCGAGCTGCTCGAGAAGGTCGGGCTCGACCCCCAGCACTACAACCGCTACCCCCACCAGTTCTCGGGGGGCCAGCGCCAGCGCATCAACCTCGCGCGCGCGCTGTCGGTCAACCCCGACTTCATCGTCTGCGACGAGCCGACGAGCGCCCTGGACGCCTCCATCCAGGCCCAGGTGCTCAACACGATGAACGAGCTCCAGGAGGAGTTCGGGCTGACCTACCTCTTCATCAGCCACGACCTCTCGGTCATCCGTCACATCTCCGACCGCGTGGCCGTGATGTACCTGGGCCACGTCGTCGAGGTCGCCGACAAGGAGGAGCTGTTCGAGAACCCCAAGCACCCCTACACGGAGTCGCTGCTGTCGGCGATCCCCGTGCCGGACCCGCGGATGGCCGGCCGCCGGCACATCCTCGAGGGCGACGTCCCGAGCCCCATCGAACCGCCGTCTGGCTGCCGCTTCCGGACGCGCTGCCCCGAGCTCGTCGCACCCGAGGAGTTCGAGCTCGACGCGGCGGCCTGGGACGAGGTCCGGGCGTTCATGCGGGCGGTCGACCGGCAGTCCTTCGAGGCAGACGAGCCGGCGACGATCCGCAGGGAGCACTTCGGCGGCGCCGTCCCGGGCGGCCGCGCCGGCGAGATCGTCGAGGACGCCATCAGCAACGTTCTCGCGGACGAGTGGGCGGAGGCGACCGAACTCCTCCGGTCGTCCTTCGAGGAGGCGAGCATCTGCGCCCGGGAGCTGCCGGCCTACCGCGTGGACGACGAGCTGGGCGACGGCGAGCACTTCGTCGCCTGCCACCTCCACCGGGACGCCGACCAGGTCCACTGACCCACCCGGACGCCGACCGGGGCCACCGACCCACCCGGACGCCGACCGGGGCCACCGACCCACCCGGACGCCGACCGGTCCGGTGACTCACTCGATGCGGACGGTCGTCCGGGCCTCCGGCCGCGGGGGCCCCTCGAGCGCGACGTACACGGCGAGCTCGTGCTCCCCGGGCTCGGGCTCGACCCACCGGCGCTCCGCCGAGCGCTCCACCAGCCCGTCCCACCGGCGGTGGACGCGCTTGCGCTCGCGGGCCCGGAAGTCCAGCCGCCCCGGCCGGTCGCGCAGGTAGCGCAGCTCGTCGCTGGCCTCCGGCGCGCCGTCGAACGTCCAGGTCCAGAGCTGCTGGCCCGGCGTCCGGATCGAGACCGGGAGCGGGAGGCGGTTTTGGAACTCGATGGTGATCTCGACGGGGTCGCCCGGCCGGTACCGGTCGCGGTCGGTCTCGATGCTCGCGACGACCGCCCGGCGCGCCAGCGCCTGCGGGACGGTCTGCCCGAGGAGCCGGTCGACGTAGTTCGTGGTCTCGTCGAACCCGAACCGGTCCCCGTCGTCGTCACCGACGGCGGGTGGCGTCCCGTCGAACCGGTCTCGGTCGGTGCCGCTCATCGCTCGCGGGTCCGTTGGGGGTCGGGACGCTTCGGCCTGTCGGTCCCCGCGTCCCGCTCCCCGCGGGGGCGGGCCTAGTTCGCCCGGTCGACCGCGCTCCCGCGGCCCAGGGGTCCGCCGGGGGCCTCCCAGTCGGTGGTCAGCGCGAGCAGCTGGGCCAGGATCCGCCCGGTCGCGCCCCAGACCGTGTAGCCCCCGACGTGGAAGTAGTGGATGCGGAGCTCGCCGAACTCGGGGTGCTCGCGGACCTCGTGTTCGTAGTTGTCGGGGTCGGTCAGTCCGGCGACGGGCAGCACCGCGATCTCGGCGACCTCCTCCTCGTCCGGGACGTACGTCCGGTCGGGCACGACCCCGACGAACGGCCGGATGGAGTAGTCGGTGACCGTCACGATGTCGTCGAGTCGGCCCACGACGGTGGCCTCCTCGGCACGCAGTCCCACCTCCTCGTTGGCCTCGCGCAGCGCCGTCGCCAGCAGGTCGGCGTCCTCGGGCTCGCGGCCGCCGCCGGGGAAGCTCATCTGGCCGGCGTGCTCGCCGAGGTGGTCGGCGCGCTTGGTGAACAGGAGGTGGTCGGCGCCGTCGCGCCGCAGGACCGGCGCCAGCACCGCGGACTCGCGGGCCTCACCCGTCACCGTCCGCGGCGCGTGCTCGGCGACGGCCCCCAGGTCCATGGTCGGCTCCACGGCCGCTGTCGGCTTAAGCGACCGGGGTCGGCCGGGCGACGTCGTCGGTATCGCGGCGTCCGTTGCAACGGGGACCTCGACCGCCGGGAGGCCGTTCGACGTGTTCGCAGGTCCCGGTCGCAGACAGGGTCCGGTCGGGGCCGACCGGGCTCACTCCCCGAGCGCCCGGTCGATGGCGTCGCGGGCGTCGGCCACCTCGACCGGGCCCCACGCTTCCAGGTCGTAGCTGACGTCGAGCAGCTCCCGCAGGCGGTCGTCGTCGCCCGCGTCGACGGCCCGGCCGGCGACCGCGCGGAACCGCTCCTCCGCTGCGCTCGCGGCCGCGTCGCGGTCGACCTCGCGGCGGTCGACGTCGAGGATGTGGGGCAGGTCCTCGGCGCCCGCCGGCAGCGTCGGGAACGCCGCCGGCCCCGCGACGAGTCCGTCGTCGACCGGGACCAGGTAGAACCGCTCGACGGCGTCGTCGACAGCGGCGTCGAGGGCCGGCTCCCCGGTGTCCGCGCCCCGACGGAAGGCGAGCTCCCCGAGCGCCGCCAGCAGCTCCTCGCGGGCGAGCCGACCGAACAGGTCGACCACCCCCGCCAGCTCGTCCCCGGAGAGCTCCATGCTGGTCCCTCCCAGGCGCTCGCGGGACTTATAGGTCGCTCACTCGGCCCACCCGGGCGAGGGCCGCTCACCCCGCCACCGGGCAGAGGGAGCGCTCACTCCGCGTCCCGCGGGTCGGCCGCCGCCCGGACGTCCTCGGGGGCGAGGTCGACGTCCCGCCAGGCCGGGATCTCGGTGGCGCCGGCCCTGGCCCCGATGGCGGTCGCGTAGGCCGCCACCTGCTCGCTCTCCGCGGTCGCGTCGAACGCCAGGTCGTTGAACCCCGCGTCGGCGGCGTAGGCGTCGACCATGTCGGCGGCCGTCCGGCGGTACCGGTCGGGGAGGGTGTCGTAGTCGGGCGCGACGCCGTGCTCCTCGACGACCGCGAACAGGGCGGCCCCGACCTGCTCGGCCATCTCGGCGAGCCCGCCCGGTCCGCCGACGGCCCGGTGGTCGTGCTCGTGGCGGCCGAGGTCGACCTGCGCGGACCCCTCGACGCCGGCGACGCGGAAGGCGTCCCCGAGGGTCGCGACCTCGAGGCCCCAGCCCGCGGGGACCGACAGCCGCCCGGCGAGGGCCGCGGTCGCGCCGAACTCGCCCGCGAGGGCGTACCGGAAGGCGCCGAGGTAGTCCAGGATCGGGGCGTCGTGGCGCTCGCGGAGCGCGCGCACGAGCGGCGCGTAGAACAGCCGGAACAACCGGCCGTAGAGCGTGCCCCCCTCGACGCGGGCGTAGTACCCCTTCGAGAAGCGGTAGCCGTTCGCCAGCGGCCAGACCAGCCGGGGGACGTGACGGTCGCCGTAGGTCAGCGCGTCGGCGTCGTGGACGACCACGTACTCGGCGGCCTCGGCGGCGACCCCGAGCGCCAGCCAGACGTCGCGGCCCTTGCCGGGCGAGCCGTCGACGCCCGCCTCGGCGAGCAGACTGTCGACGGCGGGAGCGTTGCACCACAGGACCGTGAGCGGCAGGTCGAACCCCGACAGCCAGTCGTGCATGTCGGGAATCCGGGCGGCGGGCGCGCGCACCGGGACGACGACGGCGGCAGGGTCGTGCCGGGCGAGGGTCGACAGGGTGCGCTCGGTCGCCAGCGTCGCGTCGTCGTGCTCGGTCATCGGGACCACGACGGCGGTCCGGTCGACCGGCGCGTCCGGGACCGTGCCGGTGAGGTCGTGCAGCGTGGCGACCCGCTCCTGGACGTACTCCATCGCGTGCCCGTAGGAGCGCCCGGCTCAAAACCCCGGCGCATCGGGGGCGGCTCCCGGGTCGCCGTAGGACGGCGCCCTACGCAGCACGCGGTCACGCGGGCTCGCCGGTCGTCGGGAGCCGGCCGGCGGTCAGCAACAGCGCCAGGGCCACCAGGACCACCGCCAGCACGGTGGCGAACCCCCGGAACACGACGTCGTAGGCGACGCCGGCGGCCACGAGGGCCCCCACGGCGGAGCTGCCGGTGGCCTGGACGAGCATCATGCCGCCGCTGTAGACGGCGTAGGCCCCGCCCCGGTGCTCGTCCGGGAGGGACCCGAGCAGGTAGGCGTCGAGCGCCGGGAACAGGCTGTGGACGACGTAGCCGAGGAAGACCGAGACCACCGCGAGCGCGAGCAGGCCCTCCGCGGCCGTCAGCGCGAACACGCCGCCGACGAAGACGGTCATCACCCCGAGGATGTAGGGCACCTGCGGCAGCCGGTCGACGAGCCGGCCCGAGACGAGGAAGGCCGGCACCCCGGCGGCGAACACCAGCGTGAGGAGGTCCCGCGCGGTGGGTTCGGCGAGCCCGCGGTCCAGCAGGTAGGAGACGTAGAAGTTGAACACGCCCTGCCAGACGAACCCCGTGGCGCCGAGGATGACGACCCCCGTCCCGACGATGCGCCACTGCGCGCGGACTGCCGCGGGGAGGTTCCGGTCGACGCCGCTGGCTTCGGGGAGTTCCGTCCGTCGCGCGACGACGGTGAGCGTCGTCGTCACCGCGAGCGCCCCGAGGGCGACCCCGGCGAAGACGTGGCGCCACGTGAACGCCACCAGCGCGAACCCGACCAGCGGCGCGGCCACCACCGCGGCGACCTGCGAGGCCATGCCGTGGATGCCCATCGCGCGACCGACCCGCCGGGGGTACAGCTCGCTGACGAGCGGGTTCGCGGAGACGAAGTACGCACCGCTCGCCAGGCCCATCAGCAGCGCCCCGAGCCCGAGGGTCGGAAGCGAGTTCGCCGTCGCCGCGAACGTGCCCGCCAGCGTCAGCACGACCCCGGCCCCCATCACGACCCGGTGACGTGGTACCTTCGTGAGCAGGTAGCCGGTGGGGATCCGCGGGAGGGCGCTGCCGACCCACACCAGCGTGACCACGCCGCCGATGGCCCCCGGCCCGACCTGCAGGGCCCCCTGCAGCGGCTCCACCAGTGGCGCGTACACGACGCGGGCGAGGTTCACCAGGAAGACCATCCCGGTCAACGAGGCGAACAGCCGGGTCCGGGACACGGGACCCGGTTGACGGGCTGCCGGTTCAAGCCTTTCGAACCGAAACGTCCAGCTCCGGTCGGGGGAGTGTCTTTTTTAGTCCCGGTCTCGTACACCCTCCCATGAAGAGCGTCCGGAAGGCCCTCAGGGATGGGGACATCGAGAAGGACACCTACGAGCGGCTCGTCTGTGCCGACTGTGGGAAGAGCCTGGGGACGAAGAACGAGCCCTCCGAGATCGGGTCCGTCAGGGTCTGCCCGGAGTGTGGCAGCGAGTACAAGGAGCTGAAGTAGTCACTCGAACGTCGCGTCGAAGGCGTCGGCACCCATGGGGGGGAAGGTCCCGGCCGCCAGGTTCTCCGGGACGTGCTCCGGCGACCCCATGCCGACGAGCGACGCCGTCACGCCGGGGGCGCTCCGCGCGAAGTTGATCGCCTTCTGGACCGGCGTGTCCCCGG
>Ga0207797_1002117_pt1 | contig 13937 bp, 16 predicted proteins | sample PRCRCaboRojoPR_6_FD_187275 | JGI IMG/M metagenome (GOLD analysis project Ga0207797, IMG submission 187275) | Marine sediment microbial community from Cabo Rojo, Puerto Rico - PR CR 10% Liquid 1 (SPAdes) | ecosystem: Environmental > Aquatic > Marine > Coastal > Sediment | place: Cabo Rojo, Puerto... | reverse complement strand
CGTGCCAGCTATAGTGATCGTAAGAATTGGCCGGAGATAGCTGGGTAACACGATCCGTCGTACCAATAACGAGCGTATCGGGACCCCCCGCCGCCAGGCCAGCTACAGAGAATCCTACAGCCAATACTGCTACCAGAGCAAATACAGTTAATTTCTTCATAATGCTATTTTTACCCTCCTTTAATTTGGGTAATTAGTCAAAGATAACCTCTATCAACGCGTCAGGCCTGATTAACTATTCCGGTATCACCCCCCACGCAAAACCTTGACCTTCTTTTGTGATAAACTCTGCTCTTATTCCTTGACAAAAATAAGTTTAACACCAGATAGGTTTAATGATCAAGCAAATTTGCCGCACGATGCCAGCATTCTAAGCATAATTTATCCATTTTGCTACTGGACAGGTTGGTGGCAAACGGCCCAAGGAGAAGATCAAAGCCGAATCCGCCTCAGCCTCAGGAAAAAGCCAGAGGGGAAGCAAATTTAGTTTATCACTGAGCCTGGAACAAGCGTCCGGCCTGAGGGCCTGAAGAGAAACTTTCCCTCCTGGACCTATCCCACTTTCTGCTGCTGTCTCTTCGGATTGAGCAGGTCACTGATCCCTTCTCCGACGAGACCGAAGCCGAGCGACAGAAAGACGATCATCAGACCGGGGAACGTCACCAGCCACCAGTAACCCGCCTGGAGGAATTTCTGTCCGTTCTGGATATCAAACCCCCAGTCCGGGGTCGGGGGCGGTAGTCCGAAACCAAGGTAGGCAAGTGCGGCTTCCGTCAGAATAGCATCCGCAATATTGAAGGACGAAACAGCCATTATAGCGTTAACTACGTTCGGGGCGATGTGCTTGAATACGGTCCTGACCGGCCCGGCTCCCATGGCGTGCACCGCTTCCACAAAGGTTTCTTCCTTGATCGTTAGCACTTCACTTCTGGTAACCCGAAAGTAAGTGGGGATATAGACCACGGATATAGCCAGTATCATGGTATCTACTCCCGGCTGAAGCACCGAGACCAGAACTATGGCAAGGATTATCGACGGGAACGAGTAAAGGGCGTCCATTGTTAGGGAGAAGGCACGGTCCAGCGCTCCCCCGACGTATCCCGCAATCAGTCCGAACAGCGTGCCGGCGCTCATCGATAGCGCGATAGAGCCGAAGGCGACAATTATCGGCGCCCTCGCCCCGCTAATGACCCGGGAAAAAAGGTCCCGCTGGAGCTGATCCGTGCCCATCGGATGGGCGAGCGAAGGTGGAGCCAGTCGCGGAGCAGAACGGTATTCGACCGGATCATAAGGAACGATCCAGGGAGCCAGTATCGTGACGAGCAAATAAATTACTACTACGGTCGTACCCACCGCCAGCAGTTTCTGTCGCCCCATGGCACCTTTTAACCTGCCAAAGAGACCGGAAAATAGTTTACGAAAGAAGAGCATCAGTATTTCACCCTGGGGTCGACCTGAGCGTAAATTATGTCCACTATCAGGTTAATCGTCGTGATAAAGATGGCGATCATTACAATCGCACCCTGGATCGAGGGAAAGTCCCGGGCGTTGACGCTCGTTATAAGAAACCTCGCGACACCGGGCCAGGCGTAAATTGTCTCCGTCAGTACCGCGCCGCCAATAAGGATCGCGAACTGTAGCCCAAAGACGGTCAGGATCGGAATCAATGCGTTGCGAAGGGCGTGCTTGTAAATGACCAACCTTTCCTTCAACCCTTTCGACCTCGCCGTCTTGATGTAGTCCTTGTCCAGAATCTCCAGCATGTTGGCCCTGGTCATTCTGCCCAGCAAACCGGCCTGAATAATTCCTAGTGTCAGGGCGGGTAAAATTAGGTGCTTGAGCGCTTCCCAGAACAACTGAAAATCTCCTTTGATTAGCGCATCGAGCGTGTAGAACCTAGTGATCGGATCAAAAGTCGCCATGGACAGGGCGTCGAGCCTGTTTCCGACGGGCAGCCAGCCGAGGAAGACGGCAAAAATAATCTGAAACATCAGGCCCATCCAGAACAACGGCACTGCAAAGGCACCGATATGAAATACCCTCAAGCCATGATCGATAAAAGTATCGCTGTAGACTGCGGCCCATGCACCTGTCGAAACCCCGAGCAATAGCGCAATAGCCATCCCGTAGAAAGCCAGTTCGAGCGTAGCCGGTATCCTAAGCATCAACTCGTGCAGTACCGGTCTGTCCGTGCGGAAGGACGTGCCGAAATCACCCCGGACCAGACCCCCGACGTACTCGATAAATTGCTGGGGAATCGGCTTGTTTAGCCCCATTTTCTCCCTTACTTCCTCGATGTACTCGGCCGAGACGTTCCGTCCGCCGAGCATGGCCTGAGCCGGATCGCCGGGTATTACACGCAAAATAAGGAATACGACGGTTATCAAGATCAACAGCATGGGGATCGTGGAACCCACGCGCTGAATGATATACTGCCAGAGGCTATCCAAATGAACCACCCTCGATAAATAACCAATGATGAACGGAACTAAGAAAAGTTCAAATGGCTTGGTTGAAAGTCATTATATTTAACAGCCTGGCCTATTGCAAGAAACAATTCTCAAACGAGAATAACCCAGAAGTATAGACCGGAGGAACGGGTCCCATCCAAGGCTGCAACCGACGTCTTCGCAAAGCAAGAAAAAAGGTATCCGGAGCGGAGAGGATCAGTTCGGCCGCCCCGTTCCGTAATTTAGAAACCGGGGGAGCCGAGCCCCCCTTCGGTCAGGTATTCTTGAGGTAAGCCTGGATGAACGGGTCGATCTCTCCGTCGAGCACGGATTCCGTATCCCCTACTTCTACCTCGGTCCGATGGTCCTTTATCTTCTGATAGGGATGGAGGACGTAAGACCGGATCTGACTCCCCCACTCTATCTCTTTCATCTCACCCTGAATCTCCTCTATCTTTTCCGCTCGTTTCTCCATTTTGAGCTGGTAGAGCCGGGATTTAAGGATTTTCATCGCTGTATCCTTATTTTTATGCTGGCTGCGTTCGTTCTGGCAGGTTGCGGTTATCCCGGTTGGCTCGTGCGTGATCCGAACGGCCGAATCCGTCACGTTTACGTGCTGACCTCCGGCCCCGCTGGCCCTGTAGGTATCGATTCTGAGGTCGTTCTGATCCAGCTCGATCTCCACGTCCTCTTCAAACTTCGGCGTCACGCTGACGGAGGCAAAGGAGGTATGCCTTCGGCCCGCGGAATCGAAGGGAGAAATTCTGACCAACCGATGAACGCCCGCCTCTGCTTTCAGATAACCGTAAGCCCACTCTCCTTCCACTTCCAGAGTGGCACTCTTTATCCCGGCCTCTTCGCCTTCACTGACCCCGAGCGATTGATAGGAGAAATCCTTTTGTTCCAGCCATCTCGTATACATCCTCAGCAGCATACCGGCCCAGTCCTGAGCATCCGTGCCCCCGGCCCCGGCGTTTATTCCGAGGTAACAATTTTTGTCGTCGAAATCACCGTCCATAAATAGTTCCAGCTGGAAGCTATCCATGCGGCGGCTCAGCTTTTCAGTCCGCTCCTCGAGGCTTTCCAGTTCCTCTTCGTTATCTTCTTCACTGGCCAGCTGATACAGGACCTCTATCTCTTCGATTTCCTCGGCCAGTTCCTCGAAGGTTTCAATTCTCTCCTCCTTCCTATTTGCCAGCTTTGACGTGGCTTTCGCCTCTTCCGGATCGTCCCAGAAATCGGGTTCGTTCATTTCCCGCCTCAACCGGGCCAGTTCTTCTTTCAGCTCGTCCAGGTCAAAGGTAGTCACCTATCTCTTCGAGTTGATCTCGTAAATTTTCAATTTTCTCCAATCTAATCACTCCTTGCATTGATTTTATTGAGGCCAATTGCCGAGAACAAGCGATAAAACCTCGCGGCGCCCTGGCTCCAGCGCCGAATCCCCTTTTTTTCTTTTCGGCGCCTTTAACTGTTGCAATAAGCCCGCGGAAAACTAAAATGAATAAAGCCTGGATGAAGATAGTGACCCAAAAACCAGAAATCGAATTTGAAATCCGGTCATTCATTAATTCTAAAAAATCCAAAAAACGTAACTATCGAGCCGTCTCCCTTGTTCAATGAGAAGACGTCCTCTGGTACTTGCCTTTCTGGGGGTAGTAGCCGGCGTTATCTTAGCCAGCCTGCTGGGGATCGTTTCCCTCCGTCCCGGTCCGGTTATCGGAATCGCCTGTTCCCTGGCGACGCTTTTACTTTTCCAGTTCACCGGTATACGGGGCGGGACCTTTATGGGGCTTTCGGCTCTCTTCTTTCTCGGAATCATCCTTTACAGCGCAAGTTACTTCAATCCGGGAGAGCTATACGCTCGGCTAGGAAACCTGGAAAGCGTCAAAGGTGAGGTGGTTACTTACCCCATCAAAACCGGTAAAGGCAGGGAATTTACGCTTCAACCGGAAGACTACCCGGGGAAGCTTAAGGTCTTTATCGCTGAAGGAGCGAGGACCCGGTTGAATTACGGAGACGAGCTCACGGTAACCGGAGATTTTATGGTACCGAAGAAATTCGAGGGCTTTAACTACCGAGAGTACCTGAGAAAAGAGGGGATATGGGGTGTGGTCTACGGGGCGCGAATTGAGGAGCTGGATGGCGGTTACGGTAACCCGATCCTGGAGCTGGGCTGGGGCCTGAGAAAAATCGTCTCCGGCAGGATCGAAAACCTGTTTCCGAAAAGAGGTAGTTTCCTGAAGGCCCTGTTATTCGGGACGAGAGAAGCTTTGAAGGAAAAGACTGAGAGTTATTTCAACAGCACTGGTCTGGCCCATCTGTTGGCGGCAAGTGGTCTGCACCTGGGAATTCTAATCGGTGCCAGCTGGTGGATAGCAAGCAAACTGGGATTGAACAGGGGTAAAATTTACCTGGTGAGTCTGCCGCTGGTATTCCTGTACCTGACAACCGTCCGTTTCAAGCTACCGCTCCTTCGGGCTTCGCTTATCTACCTCTTCGGCGGAGCTCACCTCCTCCTGAAGGAAAAAGGTTTGATACTGGACGACTGGTACGATCGCTACCAGGCCCTGGCAGCGGCGGCGTTGATCCTGACTCTGCTCAATCCGGAGTCAGTAACCACAGTCGGCTTCCAGCTGAGCTTCGGCGCCACTTTTGCTATTGCCCTCTTATTCAGGCCAATTGAAGAGTTCCTTCCACTTCAACCCGATTACCTCCGGGGAATTTTCGCGGCTTCTCTCGCGGCCCAGCTAGGCGTGGCCCCGGTTCTGGCAGTTCACTTTCATCGGGCCCATTTCTGGGCACCCCTCGTCAATTTACTGGCTATCCCCGGAGTGACCGCAATACTGTACCTGGGAATTCTGGCCCTGGTTTTCGGCTATCCGATTCCAGGTTTATCGGCGATAATCTGGCTGGAGAAAAAGATTATCCTAATTTTTCAAACCGCCATCAGGGAACTTGCGGCCCTGCCGTTTTCCGAGGTTAAACTACCCACGGTCACCTCGCTGGGGCTTGTTTCTTATCTGATATTTTTTTACTGGCTCAAACGACGACTGGAAAAAGGGAAGAGAACGAACGAAGGGTTTCAGAATTAAGTGAGCTTTTTCAACGTTTTTGCAGCAAAAGGCCCTACTCCCTGTCCCGATCCGTTTCCTCTACATCAATATAAGATTTTTGTTTCGAATCCCACTCTTTTTTGAACCATCTTCTTCCGTAACCTCGCAGGCCCCTGCGGAAGAAAGGTATCAAACCGGCCAGGCCGAGTACGTCCGTTACGATTCCGGGCGTAAGCAGAAATGCCCCGGATATAAGGAGTATCACGCCATCGATCAATTCCTCTGCCGGCAGCTCTCCCTTCCCCAGCTTGCCTTTCATCCTTTTCCAGACAGATATTCCCTCGCGTCGGGCGAGGGTTGCCCCAATCACACCCGTCCCGACTACAACCAGTGCCGTCGGAAAAACGCCGATTGCCGTGCCGACTTTCACTAGCAGGTAGATCTCAATCAGGGGAATTGCGGTGAAAAGTAATACCAGCCTAATGGACATTCTATCATCTCAGGTTAATTCGGAGTCAGAAAGCTCGGTTCGGGACAATCATGGGACTTTACTCTGACTATTTCTTTCTCAGGATCCCCCTCAACTTGTCCTTCATTTTCTCAAGTGCCTTTCTCCGGTGGCTTATGCGGTTTTTCTCCGGCTGACCGAGCTGCGCCAGGGTCCGATCGTATCCGTTCGGCATGAATACCGGATCGTAACCAAAGCCCGTGTTCCCCCGGGGTTCCCGGGTAATTCTTCCTTCAAGCGTCCCCCGGGTGAAGTAGCCTTCTTCGGATGACATGTACAGTGTCGCCACCGTGATAAACCTGGCCTCGCGATCCGACCTGCCTTGGAGTTTTTCCAGAAGCAAGTTAAGATTTTCTCGATCCGTGGAATCGGGGCCGGCAAACCTGGCGGAATGAACGCCGGGCGCGCCGTCAAGAGCCGAGACTTCGAGACCCGAATCATCGCTCAACACCGGAAGGCCGGTTTCCTCACTTATCGCCCTGGCCTTTTTCCGGGAATTTTCCAGATACGTCTCACCGGTCTCTTCGACATCGGAAAAGCATTTCTCCCGGAACGAGAGGATATGGAGTTTTCCTCCGGGAAAAGTCAAAATTGCTTTCGCCTCTTCGACTTTTCCCGGATTTTTGGTTCCCAGCAGTAGCTTAAATCTACTCACTTTCCATGGATGCCAGTCCGGCGAGCCTCAGGTCCTCGGCAAAGTGACAGTGGACGTAATGATCGTCTTCGATCTCTCTGAACTCCGGTTCCTCTTCGCTGCAGCGGGGTTCACTGTACGGGCAGCGGGGGTGGAAGTAACATCCGGAGGGAGGATCGACCGGCGAAGGCACGTCTCCTTCCAGGACTATTCTTTCCGACTCGAAGTCGGGGTTTGCCACCGGAACTGCCGACATCAGTGCTTCGGTATAAGGGTGTTTGGGGTCAGAGAAGAGCTTGCCGACTGAACTGAGCTCGACTATCTGTCCCAGGTACATTACGGCCACCCTGTCGCTGATGTGTTTGATAACGGAAAGGTCGTGGGCGATAAATAGATAAGTCAGGCCGAACTCGTCCTGGAGGTCCTCCAGGCGGTTCAACACCTGAGCCTGGATGGATACGTCCAGCGCTGATACCGGTTCATCGGCGATAATCAACTGAGGGTCCAGAGCCAGGGCCCGGGCTACGCCGATCCGCTGGCGCTGACCGCCGGAAAACTCGTGCGGGTAGCGCTTCATGTGGTTTTCGGTCAGGCCGACCGCCCGCAGAAGTTCCTTGACCCGGTCCTTTCGCTCCCGTTTGGAACCGATACCGTGAACGACGAGCGGCTCTCCGACGATACTGGCCACGGTCATCCTCGGGTTCAGCGAAGAATAAGGATCCTGAAAGATGATCTGCATGTCCCGGCGGAGCCGTTTCAGCTCGTTCTTTCCCGCCCCCGCTATGTCCACTACCTTCCGCGAACCGTTACCCAGCTCTTCACTGCGGAAAAGCATCTGTCCGGCAGTCGGTTCTATCAGGCGTAAAATGGTTCGTCCGGCCGTGGTCTTTCCACAACCACTTTCACCGACCAGACCGAGCGTTTCTCCTTCTCTAATGAATAGATCTACGTCATCCACGGCCTTAACGTGTCCGACGACCCTGCGAAATACCCCCTTGCGCACCGGGAAGTATTTCTTCATTCCGCTTACATCAAGTAGCCGATCAGATTCCATCTCTACCACTTAAGCTCACCCCTATTAATGATCAATATGCAACCAGCAAGAGGATTTATGACCCTCGGCAACCTCGACCAGAGGCGGGTCTTCTTCCTTACAGATATCCATTACGTGCGGACAGCGGTTGTTGAAGGGGCAACCGTCGGGTACCTCGTAGGGATCAGGGACGACCCCTTTGATCGGTTCCAGCCGCCCTTTGTCGACGTCCAGCGAGGGTATCGATTCCATCAGGCCCTGCGTGTAAGGCATGGTCGGATTATGATAGATTTCCTGTACGTCACCGCTCTCGACGATCTTTCCGAGGTACATTACAACCACGTAATTCGTTATTTCCGCGATTACACCCAGGTCATGGGTGATAAACATTATCGACGTATCGAACTCCTCCTGCAGACCGTCCATCAATTCCAGTATCTGGGCCTGAATCGTCACGTCCAGGGCCGTGGTCGGCTCGTCCGCGATCAGCATGGTCGGGTTACAGGAAAGAGCCATGGCGATCATCGCCCGCTGTCTCATTCCCCCGGATAGCTGGTGCGGGTACTCGTCAACTCGCTGCTCGGGCAGGGGGATACCGACCTCTTCGAGCATCTGGATCGCGATCGACTTTGCCTTTTTCTTGCCGACGTCCTGGTGCAGGGTAATGGCCTCCATGATCTGATTGCCGATGGTAAAGACGGGATTGAGCGAGGTCATCGGCTCCTGAAATATCATGGCGATCTCGTTTCCCCGGATCGAGCGCATTTGCTTGCCCTTCGGGTCCAGCTGCGTTAGATCGAGGGTTCCGCCGTCACGGTAGTAGTTTATCTTCCCGCCTTCGATTTTGCCCGGCGGCATGGGGACCAGGCCCATGATCGAGAGCGCGGTCACTGACTTACCGCAGCCGCTCTCGCCAACCACGCCGAGTGTCTGCTGTTTGTCAATGCTAAAGGAAACACCGTCGACGGCCTTTACTACTCCGTCCTCCGTATAGAAATAGGTCTTCAGTTCATCTAACTCTATTAATGGCATAAATCCCCCAGAAAAATATTTTTACCTCAGATTATTGACAGGAACAAACTACTCAACATAAAGACGGCAGCCAAAACTGAGGTAGCAGTCCTTTTGGGATCAGTCTGTTCTTCTCTGCCGAACACGGTACTGGAACCTCCGGCACCAAACGCACCACCCAATCCTGCGTGCTCACTCATCTGAATCAAAACGATACCGATAAGACCAACTGAACTCAAATAAAATATCGCCCTTACAATTATTGCGATCATCTTACCTCCAAATTATCTTATTACTTCTATTTGCTCATCGCAAACAAAGGATTTAACAAAACCTCAAACTAGCGCCCGAGCAATACTTTAATCAATTCCATGTCTTCATCCGTCGTCAGCTTAACATTGCCCCTCTCGCCAGAAACCACTATCGGCTCCGCGTCGGTTAGGTTCATCACCGCCCCCGCGTCGTCCGTAAAGTAACTCTCTCTATCCATTGCTTCTTCCATGGCCTCCAGTAATAGTTTTCTTTCAAAACACTGTGGGGTCTGAACTTTTACAAGCTCGTCCCTATCAACTGTCTTTCCGGCCAGACCATCATTGGACTCCCGGATTGTGTCAACCGGTTTTACGCCGGGGAAAGCAGCACCGTTCTCCGAAGCAGCTTTAAGTAAATCCCGTACGAGCTCGGAACTAAAGTTAGGCCGTGCCCCGTCATGAACGAAAACGTAGTCAGTATCTACTGCCTTCAGGCCGGCCCAGGAGGAATCCTGACGTCTTTCCCCTCCGGGAACTACTTTTACCGGATTTTCTTTTTCAGCAACCTCGAGTACCCTCTCCTCGACGAGCTTCCTGTCGTCTTCGTTGAATACGAGAACGATTTTATCGACGGTTCCGGAATCCAGAAAGTTATCGATGGAATACTGCAGTACCGGAACCCCGCCAATCCTCCGGTAGACTTTATTGATCCTCCCGTCCATCCGGCTGCTTTTCCCTGCAGCCAGTATTACCGCTCCGACAGATTTCCCGCGATACATTTAAGAACCTATTCTTCTTTGCTGGAACTCGTGACCTGAGTCAGGTCTTTTTCCGGGAGAGATATAGTGTATATCTGCCAGGAATCCGTCCGATCGGAATTAAATATGACGCTCGAGGAACCGTTCCACCTGGGATTAACGTCCTGAGAGTCGTCGTTAGTAAGCCGCTCTTCGTTACCACCGTCCGCGTCTATTACGTAAATGTCCGTATTGTCGTTCCTCTGTGAGACGAAAACCAGCTTCTCCCCTTCCGGCCCCCAGTCCGGCCCCCAATCATCGTGCTTGTTATCGGTAATTTGTGTCTTATCACCGGTCTCAGGATTCAGAACGTAAAGTTCAAAATCGTCCCCGTCCTTGCTGGAATAAACTATTTCTTCCCCTCCCGGCCTGACGCTCGGTTGCCAGTTCTGGATATCGGGACCCCGGTTCAATAATGAGCAACCGGTCAATGAAAAAACCAACCCTCCGACAAGTAATCCCAAAAGCAGTACCCGCTTCATGCTAAATTCTCCACCTCACACGTTCATTCCGATTTAATTTTTACACTTACCCGCTTACCCGATCGCCGGATAAGAAAAGATACCACAAACCTCCGCAGTTTGGGTAAACATTATGACATCAATAAGAAAGTTTAGGGCTGACTTGACCTTTTTGCAATGTTATGATATCCTTAAATTCGCTTTGGAAACCACTTATTAAACTCATAAAACGAGTGATACATTCTGTCAAAAACTTGGACAGTTAAAGAGATTCTAGACTGGACCAGGGACTATTTTAAGGGGGCGGGGGTCGAAAGATCCCGGTTGGAAGCTGAGCAGCTTCTCGCACACACGCTTGACGTGGAAAGGATACAACTATACCTCAACCCTGATAGGCCGCTCGACCAGAAGGAGCTGGACGAGTTCCGGCCCCTGATCAAGAAGAGAAAATCGGGCCACCCGCTGCAGTACATCACGGGCCAGACCTCCTTCATGGGACTCCCGCTGAAAGTGGACGAGCGAACGTTAATCCCTCGACCGGAAACGGAGGAACTGACCGAAGAAATTCTATCCCAGTTCAGGGGCGAGAAAGACCTTGATATTCTGGATCTGGGAACCGGCTCCGGCGCCATTGCAATTGCCCTGGCCCGGTTCCTGGTAGAGCCGAAAATAACTGCCGTAGATAAGAGCCCGGAAGCGCTGGAACTGGCGCGGGAGAACGCGAAAGACAACGACCTATTGTCCGAGATCACCTTCAAACAATCGGACTGGTTCGCGGGGATCGAGGGGAAATACGACCTGATCGTTTCCAATCCACCTTACGTCGCCACCGGGGAAATTGCAGAACTAAAGGAAGAAATTAAAGAGCACGAGCCGTTAAAGGCTCTCGACGGCGGGGAAGAAGGCCTGAAAGAGATTAAAAATATCCTCTCGGAAGCCGGCAGGCACCTAAATGAAGAAAGGGGGACGATTTTCCTTGAAATCGGTCACGATCAGGGGGAAGAAGTCAAGCGGTTCGCCGCTTCCCAGGAACTGGAAGAGGTAAGTCTGCTGACGGACACAAGGGGTAAAGACAGAATTATTCAAGGAAGGAAAGGGAAAAGTCATGTCGAAAATTGTTCAAATAGCTGAGTTATCGGTTTACGGTGAAGACGACGAGGTATTGCTGGAGGATTTAAGCTTCACCGTGGATAGGGGTGAAGTGGCCCAAATCACGGGCCTGTCTGAGACACAGTACGAAACGCTCTTCGACGTATTGACCGGGGACATCTCTCCTGACGCCGGCCAGGTCGTCCTGGCCGACAGAAATATCGTCAGGCTCAGCCGGAAGAAGAGGAAAAAGATGCTGCGGGAAGAAGTAAGTTTTCTACCCCGCAATTTCGTCCTGCCCGCCAAAAAGACTGTCCTGGAAGCACTAAAATTCAAACTGGATCTGACCGGTAAGCCCCCGGAAATCCAGGAAAGGCTGGAAGAAACTCTCAGACTCACCGGACTTGCCGAAAAACGGGATCTAGTTCCGGTGGACGAACCGGAAACCTTGCGGGTTCAAACGGGGCTGGCAATCTCGATCGTCAATAACCCGAACCTTCTAGTTTGCCACAAGCCTTTCACGGGCTTAAACTCAAACGAGGCGGAATCGATTTTTGAAATTCTCAAAGATATAAACGAGCAGAAAGACCTTTCGATTCTGTTACTGGCCGAAGAAGTTGCCGGAGATCAGGCAGGAGTTGAAGTAATAGAGAGCAACCTGGACAGCAGGGTTATCGGTTGAGAACAATGAATAAGAGTTTTTATTTTATCAAAGAATTTGCCGGTTTGATGGATCGAAAAAAGTGGGCCAAAGCGATCGGCGCCCTCCTGACAGTCTTTGGCTTTATCGTACTTGTTTACGTCCTGCTCCTCCCGAAAGACCAACCACTTCAGGTTTCTACCGGACTGGAGAAGTTTCCGGACAACCATAAAACCCTGGCACAGGTTCGGCCCGGGCTTTCTACAACGGATATAGATAGCCTGTACCTGTCCCTGCGCCGACTGGAATCGGTAGATAATTTGATTCTCGTTCTATCCGAGGAGGTGAAGCAAGGGATTCTCAACGTCCCTCCGGAGGTCTCAAAGGATTCCGACTTCTTTTTGATCAAGACCTCGGACAGAGATCAGTTGCTTGAAGAACTGAAAACTCAACCCAATATCACGATGGTGACCCGCCTTAGCGGAATGACCCAGAGGAGTTCAAAAGAGCCACTGAGCCTCTGGTTAAAGATCGTCATCCTGGTAATCGGGGTCATCATCGCCGGAACGGGTTTCTACCTGCTTAGATCGGTTTCCCAGGACCTGCTTCGGAACTGGCGAGGGGAATTACAGATAATCAAGTACTCCGGGCTCTCCAAGTTATCGGTCAAGGTCCCGCTCGTGTTGCTCAGTACGGCTATCGGCCTATTTGGTGCCGTCTTAAGCATTTTATTGCTATTCGGGCTTTCAACCTGGGCCAACAGCGGAATCTGGATAGCGGAAAAACTGCCGGGACTGCTAAACAACACCTCCCTGTTGATCATTACGATCTGGTCCCTCCTGCTCGGTACCGTACTCGGATTTCTCGGGTCGCTCTCCAGTCTGCGGGTGGTAGATGAAACCTGGAAGCTAGAAAATAACCAAAATAACACATAGGTGATTATTCTTGGACAGGCAAACTGCTTTAGATCTCGTAAATGAAAACGTAACACAGGAAAATTTGATCAAACACATGAAGGCCGTCGAGGCCGGAATGAGGGAACTTGCCCGTTACTTCGACGAGGACGAAGATGAGTGGGGCATAGCCGGCCTGCTGCACGATCTCGATTACGAAGAAACCGAAGAAGAGCCGGAAAAGCACGGTTTACTCACGGTAAAGAAGCTTCAGGACCGAGACGATCTTAATCGAGCCCAGCTGGACGCTATAAAGGCCCACGCAGGGCAAAAGACACCGGAAAACAGGATGGAAAGATCAATTTACGCCACCGACCCCTTAACCGGGCTTATCGTGGCAGGTGCCCTGGTTCACCCGGATGGCCTGGGGGAAATGGACCCGGAATTCATCAGGAACAGGTACGAAGAAAGCAGTTTCGCGAAATCAGTCGATAGAGAGGCAATAGCAACCTGTGAGGAACTGGGCTTCGAACTTGAAGAGTTCTTCGGAATTGTACTTTCGGGAATGCAGGATATTCAGAAGGAACTGGGGCTGTAATCCCAGTCTCACAGAAAGAGAAAACAGTGTACCGGGGAGGGCTATAACCCTCCCCACACACTCCTTAAGGGTAACTTACTCTACGAAAGTCAGGCGGGCCATCTCCGCCCCGTCGCCTTTTCTCGGCGGAAGACGCAGGACTCGGGTATATCCCCCCTGCCTTTCTTCGTAATTATCCCCAATTTCTTCAAAAAGCTCGGAGACAGCCTCTTTGTCGTTTAAAAAACTGAAGGCACGCCTCCTGGAATGTTCGTCGCCTTTTTTTGCCAGCGTAACCATCCTGTCGGCATAGCGGCTGGCTTCCTTCGCTTTTGATACCGTCGTATCGACTTTTCCGGATTTTATCAGGTCCTTTATCAGGTTGGCGATGATTTGTTTCTCGTGGCTCGACTCAGCCAACCTCCATCCTTTTGTTTTATGATCCATTGTCCCCTTCCTCCTCGTCGGCTAGAGAATAACCCAATTCGTCAAGTTTATCTTCTACCTTCTGCAGTGTTTTGCTACCAAAACCGTGTATAT
>Ga0207797_1002116_pt1 | contig 13943 bp, 10 predicted proteins | sample PRCRCaboRojoPR_6_FD_187275 | JGI IMG/M metagenome (GOLD analysis project Ga0207797, IMG submission 187275) | Marine sediment microbial community from Cabo Rojo, Puerto Rico - PR CR 10% Liquid 1 (SPAdes) | ecosystem: Environmental > Aquatic > Marine > Coastal > Sediment | place: Cabo Rojo, Puerto... | reverse complement strand
AGGGGCCCGCGCCCACGGTGGCCCAGCCGTGGAGGAATCCCGCCAGGGGCAGGGAGAGGGCCGCCAGGCCAAAGGCCGCCCACTCCTTCCAGGAAGCCCGCTCACGGATGAGCCAGACCAGAGCCAGCACCACCACACTTCCTGCGGAAGGCTTGAGCATGAACCCGGCGGAAGCCAGGAGGCCGGCGAGCCCCCAGTGTCTCCGGAGAAGCATCCAGGCCGAAGCGGTGGCCGGCAGCAGGGCGAACACCTCCGCATTGGCCGTGAACCCCTCGATGCCAGGCTGAACGGCGAGGGCGGCAGTCAACAGCCCGGCCAGAACCGGCACCATCCAACCCCTCTCGGACTCCTTCAGCAGCTCCCGGGTCAACCCCAGGACGACCACAGCCGTGGAGGCGGCCCACAAGGCACCCCAGAGCCGGATGGCCCAGGTCTCCTCCCCGAGAAGGGACATCCCCAGTTGATAGGCCAGGAAGATGCCCTGGGGCCGGTCGAACCACAGGTGGGATCCGTAGAGGGTCAAGCCCTGCCCCCACCAGTGGGCCGTGTAGGCGTACCCCCCTTCATCGGAGATCAGGGGCCAGTCCAGGAACGGCATACGCAGCAGCAACGCCGAGGCGAAGACGGCGAGAGCCGGGAGAATCCAGGAAGGGCGTCCGCGGTTCTCCCCTTCCCGGGGTCCGGCTCCCCGTCCCATGGTCAACGAGGGGGAGAGGGCTCGGATTTCTGGGCCCTCAACCTGCGCACCTTCTTCATCACCCCCTGGAGCCTCACGAAGAACACCACGAGAAAGAGAGGGGAGGCGGTGACGGCCAGGACGAGGACCAGGATCATGATCCCCTGGGATTCCTCACCGAAAGCGCTCCGGTAGGTGGCGAGCTGGATGAGGGCGAAGATGATCAGGATCTCCATCTGGACCAAAGCCAGAAACCAGGCCAGGAGATCCAGCACGGGCCGGCGGGCCCGGGATGGGAGATCCTCAAGGCGAATCCCGTTCGGCAGGTTCACCCAGCGGGGATGCCGGGCCATGAATCCGGGAAGCCAGTCCATGAGGAGGGTAAGGGCAGCGGCCAGGGCCGGAAGGAAGAACCAGGACCAGAGGCCCGGCTCGCCCCAGGCGTCCGGGCGGCCGTCGATCCCGAAGTGGACCGGGATCCGCTCCGGCAGACGAGGCCAGGCCCAAAGGGCGAAGGCCAGGATTCCCAACAGGAGAACCCGGTTCACCCAGCGGATCCGTCGGCCCCTCAGAAGGCGCTCCAGGGATCGGCGATGTAGGGATAGACCAGCTTCACGAAGGCCATGACCAGGAAGACGGCCGCCGCCAGGAGAACCACCAGAACCCCCCGATCCACCATGCCGTAGATGAACCGGGATCGCCTCCGGCGGCGCTCATGCCGGGCTTCGGCCCTGCGGATGGCGGCATCCGGACCTTCGTCCGAGATGCGGGAATCGGGTCGCTTCATGTGGTCATCCTTTCTCCTGAGCCCCGGAATTTCAATACCGGAGATCCTGCCGGTCCGTTCCCGTCGGTTGCCCGGGGCCCCACCTGGGACCAAGATGATGCTTCCTGCGGCCTCCGTCCCGCATCGTGCCGACGTCGACGAACTCCAGAGGTGAGCCATGCGATTCCTCCCGGTTGCCGTCCTGACCCTGGTTCTCGCCCTCACGCCCTGCCCCTCCCCCTCCGGACCGGGTGCCGGGCTTGCCGGCCAGGAACCTCCCCCCCATTCCCCCGCCACCGTGACCGCCCAGGACTACGCCCGGGCCGAGTCCATGCTCCGGCAGACCACGGGGGAGCTGGTCTTCGGGAGCGGGGTGTACCCCGTCTGGCTGGACGGCCACCGCTTCTGGTATCGCAACGAGATTCCGGAGGGGACGGAGTTCGTCCTGGTGGACCCCAGGGAGGAAAGCCGGGAACGGGCTTTCGATCACGAGAAGCTGGCCTCGGCCCTGTCCCTGGCGGCGGACACCACGTACGAGGCCCTCTCCCTGCCGTTTCGGAGCTTCGAGATGAGCCCGGACCGGGAGACCATCGTCTTCGACGTGGGCGCCCGAACCTACACCTGCGACCTCCAGGCCTACCGCTGCCAGGGGGACCGGCGGGACATGGACCCTGCCGAGTCCCGGCGCCGCTTCACCGAGGTCCCTTCCCCCGACGGTAGCAAGGCCGCCTTCATCCGGGACCACAACCTCTGGGTCCGGGACGTGGCCACGGACGAGGAGATCCAACTCACCACGGACGGTGTGGAGGACTTCGGATACGCCACGAACAACGCCGGGTGGGTGCGGAGCGACCGCCCCGTTCTCCTCTGGTCCCCGGACTCCCGGAAGATCGCCACCTTCCAGCACGACGCCCGGGGCGTGGGCATGATGTACCTCACCTCCACGAACGTGGGCCATCCGGAGCTTGAGGCCTGGAAGTACCCCCTGCCGGAAGACACGGTCATCTTCCGCATCCAGCGGGTGGTCATCCACGTAGACGGTCCTGACGCTCCTCGAGTGGTCCGCCTGGACATGGCTCCGGATCAGCACCGATCGACCATCTGCGACCACATCTACTGCAACGGCACCTTCTCCGACGTGGAGTGGTCCCCGGACGCCTCCCTCCTGGCCTTCGTGTCCAGCTCCCGGGACCACAAGGAGGCGAAGCTGAGGGTGGCAAACCCGGAGACCGGCGAGGTTCGGGACGTCATGGAGGAGCGGGTGGAGACCTTCTTCGAGTCGGGCCACGACATGGTGAACTGGCACGTGCTGCCCGAGACGAACGAGGTCCTCTGGTACTCCCAGCGAAGCGACTGGGGGCACCTCTACCTCTACGACCTGGACACCGGAGAGTTGAAGCGGCAGATCACGTCCGGCCATTGGAACGTTCTCCAGGTCCGGCACGTGGACCGGGAGAACCGGATCCTGTACTTCACCGGTGCCGGCCGGGAGCCCGGGGACCCCTACTTCCAGTACTTCTACCGGGTGAGCATGGACGGGGGCGAAGTAGAGCTTCTCACCCCGGACAGCGCGAACCACATCGTCACCCTCTCCCCCGACGCCTCGGTCTTCGTGGACAGCTACTCCACCCCGGTGGAGCCCGGGGCCACGGTCCTCCGGGACCTGGAGGGCCGGGAGCTGGTGCACCTGGAAACCGGAGACATCTCCCGCCTGGTGGAGACGGGCTGGCAACCCCCCATGCCCTTCAGCGTGAAGGCCCGGGACGGCGTTACGGACATCTACGGCCTCCTCTACAGGCCCACGAACTTCGATCCCACGAAGAAGTACCCCATCATCAACGCCATCTACCCCGGTCCCCAGACCGGGAGCGTGGGTAGTCGACGTTTCAGCCCGTCCCGAGGGGACACCCAGGCCCTGGCGGAGCTGGGGTTCATCGTCGTGGAGATCGACGCCATGGGCACGCCCATGCGCTCCAAGTCCTTCCACGCCGCCTACTACGGCGACATGGGAGACAACGGACTCCCGGACCAGGTGGCGGGCATGAAGCAGCTGGCGGAGCGTCATGAGTGGATCGACATCCACCGGGCAGGGATCTACGGCCACTCCGGAGGGGGCTTCGCCTCCACCGGAGGGATCCTCCGCTACCCGGACTTCTTCAAGGTGGCCGTGAGCCAGGCCGGAAACCACGACAACCGGAACTACGAGGACGACTGGGGCGAGAAGTGGCAGGGCCTCCTGGAGACCTACCCCGACGGGACGACGAACTACGACAACCAGGCCAATCAGCTGGTGGCCCATCAGCTGGAGGGGAAGCTGCTCCTGGCCCACGGCACCACCGATTCCAACGTCCCCCCCTACAACACGCTCCTGGTGGTGGACGCCCTCATCGCCGCCAACAAGGACTTCGATCTCATCCTCTTCCCGAACCGGGGCCACGGCTTCGGAAACGAACCCTACATGATGCGCCGACGCTGGGACTACTTCGTGGAGCACCTCCTGGGGGCCGACCCCCCGGAGGCCTATGAGTTCGAGACTCTGAGGCAGCCCCGGGGGTCGTTCCGGTAGAGGGGAAGGCTTTCGCCGGGCGCTCCGGAACCTCAGCCTTCCGGAGCCGTGGGAGCTCTGCTCACCTCCAGGGATTGGCTGACCGTCCGGTCTCCTGCCGTGAGGATCACCGTGTAGGTGCCGGGCTCGGCCAGGGGAGCCGATTCGGAGCGGGTGGGGAAGAGAGTCCCACCCCCCCAGCGCCACCACTGGCCGCCCTGGCCTCCTCGGACCGCCCGGAGGATGTCCAGGGCCAGGTTGTCTCCCCGCTCACGACCCTCTCCGGAGATGGGCCGGCCCTCGGCGGGCCGCTCCACCCAGCGCTCGACCCGAGCCGATCCTCCGCCTCCACCCCGGGAGCGGAAGCTGCCGGCGGACCCCTCTCTCAGGGTCTTCACCGCGTCGTCGAGCTCTTCCTCATCGACCCCTGACGCCGCCAGGGAATCCACCACCACGGCTAGACGCCGTTCCGTAGCGAGGCTGTCCCGCCGCTCCGAGGGAGAGCGAGGAAGGGTGATTCGCTCTCCCTCCAGGTCCCAGACCACCTGGTTCCACCCGTCACGGGCCAGCCCGCTCAGGGTGCGAACGGTGTCGCCCCGGGGATCCTGGATGACCACCGCCACGCTGTCCGCATCCACGTCCTCGCCCAACCAGTACCGGATGACGGCACCGTAGGGCGGGTTGGGGGCCTCGAAGTAGGCCTGGGCCGTGAACTCTCCACCCGTGGGTCGGGTGCCGAAATGGAAGGCCGGAGAGGGCTGGAAGAGATGCACATCCGACGCCATGACGGAGCCGTCCAGTTGCTGCAGGGGAGTGATGTCCACGATCCAGATGGAGCGGCCGTGGGTTCCGGCGATGAGCTCACCGTCCCGGGGATGGATCTGCAGGTCCCGGACGGGAACCGTGGGTAGGCCGTTCATGAACCGCTGCCAGGATCCGCCCCGGTCCAGGGAGGCGTACACCCCCACGTCCGTGCCCACGAAGAGGAGGTCCTGGTTCACCGGGTCCTCCCGGATCACGTGGACGAAATCCGGCTTGCCCGTGGGGAGATCGGAGGAGATAGCCCGGAAGCTACCTCCCCGGTCCTCGGAGACCAGGACGTAGGGGGTGAAATCCCCCCTCCGGTGGTTGTCGAAGCTGACGTAGACCCTGTCGGCATGGTGATGGGAGGGCTCGATGCGGCTCACGTACGTCCCGTCGGGAACCAGGTCTCCCAGATGAGGCGTCACATCCTCCCAACTCCCGCCGTCATCCGGGCTCACCCAGAGGTTTCCGTCGTCGGTGCCGGCGTAGAGGAGGCCCTCCTCGAGGGGGGACTCGGCCAGGGAGACGATGGTGGCGAAGGTCTCGGCTCCGGTGATGTCCGGGGTGATTCCTCCGGTCTCCTCCGTGCTGATACGGATCTTCTCCTGGTCCTGCCTGGTGAGGTCCGGGGAGATGGGCACCAGGTCGTCTCCACGATTCGTGGACTTCAAGACCCGGTTCGCCCCGGCGTAGAGAACGTCCGGATCGTGGGGTGAAAGGAAGAAGGGGGTGTTCCAGTTGTAGCGGAGCTGGAGAGCGGCGGAATCCGCCGAGGCCCGCTCCTGGAGCTGGGCGATCCGGTCCGCATGCTCCTGAGGCATGGGCTGGCTGCTGTCCGGCCACAGCAGAGCGATGGAGTCCTGGATCTCCCGGTACCCCTCCTGCCAGTCCGGAAGGCCCAGGGACGTCCGCTCTCCGGTGGCCAGGTTCGAGCGCCCCATCCTGCCCCGCTGGGACTCGGAGTACACGATGTTCGGGTCCCTGGGGTCCTGCTGGGTCACGAAGCCGTCTCCCCCGCTGATGCTGAACCAGTCGTGGTTCGTGATGGGGTCCCGGGCCTTTCGGCTCGGTCCGCACCAGGAGTAGTTGTCCTGGAGGCCGCCGCAGACGTTGTAGGGCTTGGCCATGTCGTAACTGACGGCGTAGAACTGACCGATGGCGAAGGTGTTGGGGAACCAGTAGTTCCCTCCCTGATCGTGGGAGATGGAGATTCCTCCGTCGTTGCCCACGATCACCCGCTGCGGATCCTCCGGGTCGATCCAGAAGGCGTGGAAGTCCACGTGGCTCTCCCGGGCCGCTTGCGCCGCCGTCCGGCCCCCATCGGTGGTGAAGCGGAAGGAGGAGAAGTACACCCGATCCGGGTCCGCCGGGTCCACCTTCACCTCGGAGTAGTAGAAGGGACGGGTGTTGAAGGTGTTCATGTGCTCCCAGGTCTCCCCGCCGTCCATGGAGCGGTACAGGCCGGAGAGGGTCTCCTCCTCCCCGTCCTCCGTCTCCCGGGGGGCCGCCTCCACCATGAGGTACATGACCCGGGGATAGCTGGGGGCGAAGGCGATGCCGATGCGACCCAGCTCCGTCTCCGGCAGACCGCCCCCCTCCACCTTGGACCAGGTGTCCCCGCCGTCCGTGCTCTTCCAGAGGGCGCTTCCAGGGCCCCCGCTGCGGAAGAAGTAGGGTCCCCGGATCCGCTCCCAGCTGGAGGCGAAGAGGATGTCCGGGTTCTCGGGGTGGACGGCTACATCCACGAAGCCGGCCTTCTCGCTGACGAAGTTCACCAGCTCCCAGGTGTCGCCCCCGTCCGTGGTCTTGTACAGGCCTCGCTCCGGATTCTCGCGCCACAGGGCCCCCAGGGCCGCCACCCAGACCACGTCCGGGTCCCGGGGGTGCACCACGATCCGGCCGATGTGCTCCGTGTCCTCCAGTCCCTTCAACTCCCAGGTGAGCCCCCCGTCCGTGGACTTGTAGATCCCTCCCCCGGGAGAGATGGAGTTCCGGGAATCCTCCTCCCCGGTGCCCGCCCAGATCTGCAGGGTGTCGCTGGGGGCGATGGCCAGGTCTCCCAGGGAGACCACCCGCTCCTCCTGGAAGAGGGGTCGGAAGGTGATGCCGTCGTTCGTGGTCTTCCACACGCCGCCCGCTGCCGCGGCCACGTAGAAGGTCCGGGAGGGGCTGGGGATTCCCTCGATGTCCGTGACCCGGCCGGACATGTTGGCAGGACCGATGGAGCGCCACCGGAAGCCCTCCATCCATTCCTCGTCCAGCCCGGGCCCGCTCTGGGCCAGGGCGGGAGTTGATGGGAACAGGATCGTGACCAGCACCAGGAGGAACGCGAATCGGAGAAGTCTGTTCATGGTGTCGTACCTGTGGACAGAGACCGGTGAGAGAGGATGCGAGCGGGAGACACTTCCTTTTGTTGTCACCCCAGGCTGCCGGAACGTTGAACCGTCTCAGCGGAAGCGGTCATCGGACTTCAGACGCCGGGCCTTCCGGGCGTTCTCCGATAGCCAGCCCGTCCGCTCCGCCGGGGGACTATCGAAGTCCGGCACGTGGGGCTTGATGTCCAGGAGTGGGGTTCCGTCCAGGATGTCCACTCCCTCCACTCGGAGCGTTGCTCCCCGGACGGCCAGAAGACGAACGACGGAGAGACCCAGGGCGTTCGGCCGTCTGGGGGCCCGGGTGGAGAACACCCCCCGGGGCACGTCGTCCATGAACGGGGTCACCAGGAGCTCATAGCCCTGGGAACCGTGGAAGGCATAGAGAAGCACGATATGGGAGAACCCGTCCAGGTCCTTCAGGCCGGGAGAGAGCTCGGGTCGGACCTCCACGGTCCCCTGGACACCCCGGGCGCCCACGGGCTGGATGGGCATGTCCTCCGGGTTCGTAAAGGGCGTTCGGATGACTCCGATGGGCTCGAACAGGATCTCTTTCATGCCGGGAAGCTGCGGAGGGAGAGTCTTCCTGTCCAGGGAACAAGCCTTGGCATTCAGGGGTGGGGCACTGTATCCTGAAACATTCTCCGAACAACCTGTCAGGGACCATACCATGCGTCGCCGGTTTCCTCTTCTCGCCCTGGCTGCGGGCCCGCTTCTGGCCTGCGGCCCTCCCCCTCCCCAGGGGCCCGTGCCCGATCTCTCCAACCCCCAGACCCGCCGGAGCCTGGTGGCCGGTCTGGAGGAGGCCCCCCCGGGTCCCCAGGAGATCTTCACCTCCGACACGCCTCTTCGGTTCGCCCTGGAGGCGGACTTCGAACGGCTGGACGACGACCGGCGCCAGGAGAGCGAGGAGGGGCCCGGGACGATCCTCATCCGGGGGCGAGACGGGAGCCCCACGGAGATCGAGATCGAGATCAGGACCCGTGGCAACTTCCGTCTGAAGAGGAGCACCTGTTCCTTTCCCCCCCTTCGCCTGGACCTGCCCGCCTCCGACACCCTGGGAACGGTCCTGGACGGCCAGGACAAGCTCAAGCTGGTGACCCACTGCCGGGACCGGGAGGACTACCGGCAGAACGTCCTGGAAGAATACCTGGCCTACCGGATCTACAATCAGCTCACCGATTACGGCTTCCGGGTCCAGCTGGCGGAGATCACGTACGTGGACACCAGCGGGGAAAGGGAACCCTTCACCCGCATGGGCTTCCTCCTGGAGGACGACGACTACCTGGCTGAGCGGACCGGGGGGCTCATCCTGGAGGGGCGGGGGGCCGGACCCCGGGATTTTGTGGGGGAGGCGGTGGGGACCCTCTACGTCTTCGAATACCTCATCGGAAACGTGGACTGGTCCACGGTCACCCCCCACAACGTGGAGATCCTCCGGGTCGATCGGGACCATTATCCCATTCCCTACGACTTCGACTGGTCCGGCCTGGTGAACGCCCCCTACGCCGGTCCCAACGAGCTCACCGTACACCTCCACGACTCGGTGCGGGAGCGGGTCTACTGGGGCGCCTGCGCGGACCACATCGACTACGGGGCCATTTTCCTCCATTTCCAGGAGAGGCGACAGGCCATCCTCTCCCTGCCGGACAGCATCCCCGGGTTCTCGGAACGGGGAGCCCGGGAAGCCCGGGAGTACCTGGAGGAGTTCTACCGGATCCTGGATGATCCCCGGAGGTCCACCCGGGAGATCGTCCAGAGGTGTCGCCGGTCGAGATCCTAGTATTCAGTTGCGGATGTACGCGTAACGACCTTTGAACGGGACCTGATGCACGGAATCCTTTTTCCATTCGAAGGGGGGGGCCTCGGGGTTGTAGACCTCGATGAAGCTATCAATGGCTTGGCGGATCTGCCGAGGATGGGTGAAGCTCGCTCCCTTGAGCACCGCCCGGGTCATGATGCTGAACCAGATCTCGATCTGATTCAGCCAACTGGCGTGGGTGGGTGTGAAGTGGAAGTGGACGTTGGGATGGCGTTTCAGCCATCGGTCATGCTTGAGCTTGTGGGTGTTCAGGTTGTCCAGGATGACGTGGATCTCCACGTCCTCGGGGAACTCCGCCACGACCTGATTCATGAAGTCCAGGAACTCCCGCCTCCGGCGCCGCTTGCAGTGGCCGGCCCGGACCTGGCCTGTGGCCGTGTTCAGCGCGGCAAAGAGGGTGGTGGTCCCGTGACGGCGATACTCGTGGATCTGACCGGTCAGAGCCCCACCGTTGGGAAGCCGGAGCCAGCCCTGGGCCCTCTCCAGCGTCGCCCGCTCTTCCGGCGTCAGAATAATCTCTGTGGCCTTTCCCATGGCGATCTCCCAACAAGAGGGTGTCCCCGAATCCCATGGAAAGACAAGACACATCCTTCTATGAACTTCTGCAATGATGTACTAGGTCGCCGGTAGGGGCTCCCTCCTCGTCCCTTCACGGCCCAGTGGGGCTATTCGGGTCAGGCCTCCCAACATTCGCATTGACACCGGGGGGACCCGTCACAATCGCTGGCGTGATTCGATTCGCAGTTCGCCGACGCCTTGCTTTCGGCGTTCTGGATGCGATCGTCTTTCACCGTTGCATCCCAAATGCCCATGCTGGTCTCTTGGCTGTCAGCCCCAATGCAAGTGACGGTGCAATGGCATCCGTACTTGATCGTTTCCTCCTTCCCGAAATCGAAGATGCAGGATGCGGCAAAGGTGAGCATCACGACGATGAAGGCCCCACAGATAGCACGAATCATGTCTTCCCCTGGGGAAGTCTTGAAAAAGGCACTGCCGCCTCGTCCCGAAAAAAAGGGCTGATGAACACGGGCGATTCGCTCAGCCCGTTCACCAGCCCTGCAGAAGGGTAGGCAGAAGGCTCGAGGGAATCAAAGGTTTTCTTTCGAGCCCCGGAAGCAGCTTGCCCCACGACGCGTCTCTCCGATACCGTCACCCTGACCTTCATGATGAAGCTTGTTCACGCGGGAGGGGGCGAAGATCCTCCCCTTCCGCGTTTCTCGAGAATCAGGAGGCTGCATGACCCCCCCTTCCGGCGACCTTCGACGGGAGATTCTCCGATCCATGATTCTGGTTCGGGTCTTCGAGGATCAGCTCACGCGGATGGTCCGGGAGGAGCACCCGCCACCCGGGATCCAGATTCTCTCCACCGGGCAGGAGGCCGCCGTGGCCACCATCCTGGCCCTCCGGGATGACGACGTCATCGTCAGCAATCACCGGAGTCACGCTCATCTCCTGGCCCGGGGCGCCGATCCCAGAGATCTCCTGGCAGAGATCATGGGGAAGGCCACCGGGGTGAACAGGGGAAAGTCCGGGACCCTGCATCTCATCGTGCCGGAGGTGAACGTCCTGATGACCTCCACCGTGGTGGGGGCAGGCCCCCCCATGGCGGCGGGCAGCGCCTTCGCCCAGCAGTACCGGGGCCAGGACGCCATCACCGTCGTCTTCTTCGGGGACGGTGCCGCCGCCGAAGGAAGCGTTCACGAGGCCATGAACCTGGCCAGCGTCTGGAAGCTCCCCCTCCTCCTGGTCTGTGAGAACAACCTGTGGGCCGGAGCCCAACCGCTCCGGGTCCACTGCGCCGGAGAGGGCGTGGCATCCCGAGCCGCCTCCTACGGCATGAGCTCCGAGAGGGTGGACGGGAACGACGCCGACACCATCCACGACGCCACACTGCGCCTGGTTTCGGAGATACGTGCAGGGGAAGGACCGGCTCTCCTGGAGCTGGCCACCTACCGGATGCACGGACACAGCGAGCAGGACCCCCAGCACTACGTGGATCCGGGGGAGTTGGAGGAGTGGGCGCAACGGGACCCCATCCAGCGATACCAGGAACGGCTCCTGGCCCAGGGCATCTGTGGCGAGGCCGGATTCGAGGAGATGTGGCGGGAGGCGGAATCCGCAGTGAACGAGGCTCTCGCCTTCGCGGAGGGAAGCCCCGACCCCCCTCCCCAGGGAATCATGGAGCACGTATGGGCCCCGGATATCCCCATGGACGGATCGGGTTACCCCGTGGAAAGGGAAGAACGAAGAGGCCGCGCAGAAAAGGGGGAGGGCTGATCATGCGAACGCTCTACGGTGGACAGGCGGTGAACGAGGCCCTGACCGTGGCCATGGAAACGGACGACCGGGTCTTCCTGGCCGGAGAAGGAGTGGGGGTCTCCATCCACGTGAATCCCATGGGCCCCACTCATGGCCTCCTGGAACGGTTTGGGGACCGGAGAGTTCGGGACACCCCGGTGAGCGAGGCCGCCATCGCGGGCCTGGCCGTGGGATCCGCCACCATGGGGCTCCTCCCGGTGGTGGAGATCATGTTCTTCCCCTTCGTCACCCTGGCCTCGGACATGCTGGTGAACCACGCCGCCAAGCTCCGGTACCTGAGCGGAGGTCGGACACCTGTCCCCATGACCGTCCGGCTCAAGGCGGGGATCGGCTTCCAGGCCGGGTGCCACCACTCCCACAACCTGGAGGCCTGGATGGCCCACGCTCCGGGCCTGAAGCTCGTCTTCCCCTCCAATCCAGCGGACATGAAGGGGCTCCTCCTCTCCGCCATCTTCCATTCGGACCCTGTCATGGTGGTGGAAGACCTGGGCCTCTACAGGATGCAAGGAGAAGTACCGGAAGGGGACGCCCGGACACCCCTGGGGCGGGCAGCCGTCGTGCGGGAAGGCGCGGACGTCACGGTGGCGGCCTACGGGGGGGCCGTGGGAATGGCCCTGGAAGCCGCCGCCAGTCTCCAGGAGGACGGCATCTCCGTGGAAGTGGTGGACCTGAGGAGTCTTGTGCCCCTGGACCGGGAGACCCTCCTGACCTCCGTGGGCCGAACCGGGCGCTTCGTCATGGTGCACGAGGCGACACGCTTCGGTGGGCTCGGAGCCGAAGTGGCCGCCATGGTGGCGGAGGAAGCCTTCGAGAGTCTCGCTGCTCCGGTCCGGAGGGTGGCCGCTCCCCACGCCCCGGTGCCTTTCGCCCCGGTGCAGGAGAGAGCCTACAAGCCCGGCCCCGAGGACGTAGCAGCCGCTGTCCGCTCCATCACCTGAGGTCGGAGGGGAGCCGCCCGGACGTCCCGGCTTCGCCTTCGACAGCCCTACAGGGCGTTCCCTGCCTGGAACCCCTCCCAGATGGCCTCGCCGGCTCCCCGGGGGTCCCGGGCATCTCCCACCAGGTGGATTTCCCGGCCTGAATCCTCCAGCTCCCGGGCCAGCGCCCGGTTCGGCTCCACGCCCACAGCCAGAATCAGCGTCTCACAGGGCAGGCGAGCCTCCTGTCCCCCCTTCTCCACCGCGGACCCCTCCGGGCTCACCCGCAGGACCCGGGTTCCGGTATGGATCTCCACTCCCTGCTTCTCCAGTCGCTTCAGGAGCATGGTCCGGGGTAGAGGATCCAGGTCCGTGCCTACCTCCTCCAGCATCTCCACCAGGATCACCTCGATTCCACGGGCCGAGAGGTAGTCCGCCGCTTCCAGGCCCACCAGTCCTCCCCCCACCAGGAGCACGGAAGGGGTGGCCACCTCCACCAGGCCATCCAGGACGTCGGATGCCAGGGCCCACCGGGTGTCTTCCAGCCCCGGAAAGGCAGCCGGAAGGGGGATGCCCCCGGTGGCCAGGACCACGGCGTCCGGATCCTCCGCCTCCACCTCATTCTTCGTCACCTTCCGGCCCAGCAGGATGTCGGCGCCGGCCTTCCTGGCTGCCCGTTCCTGCTGGCGTATCACGTCCAGGAACTCCTCCTTGTGGGGCACCCGGGCCGCCAATCGGAGCTGTCCACCCAGGTGGTCGTCCTTATCGAACAGACGCACCCGGTGTCCCCGTTCCGCAGCGATCCGGGCCGCCTCCAGACCCGCCGGCCCGCCCCCCACCACCATGACCCGTCGGGGTTGGGCAGCGGGAGTGATCTCCACATCCGCCTCCCGGCCGGTGACGGGGTTGAAGAGGCAATGGGTTCCCTCCCCTTTCCTGAGCTCCCCGAGGCACCCCTGGTGACACGCCGCGCACAGGAGGATCTCCTCCTCACGGTCCTCCTCCACCTTCCTGACCCAATCCGGATCTGCCAGGAAGGGCCGGCCCAGACCGATGAGGTCCGTCTGTCCTCCCTCCAGGGCATCCCGGGCCACCCCCGGAGAACGAATCCGGCCGGCGACCATGACGGGAAGGCTCCCCTCCCCACCGAGAGCCTCCGCCACAGCCTCCCGAATCCGGGCCGCCATGGGCAGGAGATGGGCCTTCGGCGTACCCGCGGGATAGAGACAGAAAGGAGGCGTCTCGCACATGGTCCCGGAGGTGACGCTCAGACCGTCCACCCCCGACTCCACCAGCAGTCTCGCCAGGGTCAGAGCGTCGTCCAGGGTCAATCCCCCCTCCACGTAGTCCGCGGCGTTCATGCGCACGACCAGAGGGACGTCCTCTCCCACCTCGGCCCGAACCGCCTCCAGGACCTCCCTGCCGAAGCGGTATCGGCCCTCCATGGTCCCGCCGTAGCCATCGTCCCGGGTGTTCGTGTGGGGAGAGAGGAACTGGTGGATGAGGTAGCCGTGGCTGAAGGGGATCTCCACTGCGTCGAACCCGGCTTCCCTGGCACGGCCGGCAGCCCGGGCGAAGGAGACGACGACCTCTCGGATCTCCTCCTGGACATGGCCCGAAAAGAGGCCAACGGGCGAGGCCTCGACCGCCGAGTTCGATTCCGGAAGGCGGACGTGCTGGAGATCCCCTTCGAAGAAAACCATTTCGACGTCGTCATCAACG
>Ga0207797_1002115_pt1 | contig 13947 bp, 10 predicted proteins | sample PRCRCaboRojoPR_6_FD_187275 | JGI IMG/M metagenome (GOLD analysis project Ga0207797, IMG submission 187275) | Marine sediment microbial community from Cabo Rojo, Puerto Rico - PR CR 10% Liquid 1 (SPAdes) | ecosystem: Environmental > Aquatic > Marine > Coastal > Sediment | place: Cabo Rojo, Puerto... | reverse complement strand
TCCGTCAGTTCCACCGTCGAGGGCCTCGTTCGCTCGGTCGTCCCGTAGTTCGACGCGACGGGCCCACGGACGAGCCCTGTCCGAACCGTCGACCCGGTCCGGTCACGATACGGTTCGACCCACGGGACGCTTAGCCGGGTCATAACTACTCCGAGTGCAATAGTAGCGTCTGGAAGTCTTTACTCACGGACGGGCGGACGTCCCCTCGGGAGTCTGTCATCGGTTCGGAACGCTACTGTAGTGAACGCGGCTACGGATGGGGCTGTTGGACCTCGGGGCACGGTTCGACCCCGGATGCTCGGTACGTCCTCCGACGACTCACCACCGGTCCTCAGAGGAACCGGTCGATCACGCCCAGCGTGATCACCGCGAGCGTCGTTTCGAAACACATCGTGCCGAGCGCAAAGACGAGCACGAACCGACGGTCGTCCATCTCCGCGAACCCTGCCGGAACCGTGAACAACCCCCGGACGAACGGCAGGGAGTTGCTGACGAGGACGACGATCGGTCCCCATCGACCGAACCACTCCTCGCAGGTGGCGAGTCGCGTTCGGTCGATACGGACCCACCGGTGGCCCAGCAGGCGTTCCCGGCCGCCGCGTTTCGCCACCGAGAAGAGCGCGTACTGACCGATCGTCGCCCCGACGACCGAGATCGACAGGACCAGCACGTACTCCTCGGTCGTCGTCGCCAGTGGGGTGGCGATGGCGAACGGGACGAGGCTCTCGCTCGGCGCGACGAAGAGGAGCATCGCACCTTCGAGGACGAACAGGAAGAACAGTACGACCAGACCGTACTCCTGCAGGAGTTCGAGTCCGACGGGGACGGACTCAGTCGGCACGTCCGGGATCGACCACGTCGAGGCGGTCGTCGGGCCGGTCGTCCGATCCGACCGGGGAGCGGTCGGTCCCCGCCGCCCACGCCGAAACCCTGTCGGCACACTCGAACCCGGCGACGATCCCGCCGTCGAGGCTGCGCTCGGGGTACTGTGCTCGGCTGGCCATCCCGGCGTAGTACACGCCCGCAGCCACCTCTTCGGAGAGGTCGTACGGGACCACCATGTCGAGGTAGCCCCGTTCGTAGACGGGGGCCGTCCGTGGATTGCGAGCCACCTCCATCCAGTTCACGTCGCCCGGATCGAAGTCCGGGAACAGGTCCGCGATACCGTCGAGCCAGTACCGCTCGACTTCCTCGTCGTCCATCTGCCAGAGTTCCTCCTCGGGACGTTGAACGTAGCTCGCGCAGTAGAGGAGGTGTTCGCCGCCGTAGCGTTCGGCGGGAACGAAGTTGGTGTGCTCGATGAGCGCCCCGAACCGGGAGTCGTCGGCGATGTTGAGCCAGTACGTGTCCGTCAGCGGTTCGGGCACGCTCACGACCGCACACACCGTGCCCTGGAAGTCGATCTCGCACGCGTAGCCGGTGAGCGATTCGAGCACGTCCGGCATCGTCGCCACCACGACGGCGTCGACGTCGTGGGTTTCCGTGCCCGCTTCGGTTGCCGTCGTGAGCGTCTCGACGTGACCGGAGGGAGCGTCAAGATCGGTCACTCGGGCCCCGGTGGTGATGTTCTCGCGTCCGACGGCGTCGATCAACGCGGCTACGAGGCGGTGGAACCCCCCCTCGAGGTACCCGAGAACCTCCCCACGCAGGGGATCGCGTTCGCCCCGGAACTTGATGCGCCCCAGGAGCCACGCGGCGCTCACGTCCTCCGTACGGCTACCGAACTTCGCGTCGAGCAGCGGGTCGAAGAAGTTCTCGTAGACGCGTTCCGTGGTGTGTTCGACCACGAACTCCCGGATGGGAACGTCCTCGAAGTCCTCCAGCCGGTCGTAGGTGTCGAACGCCGGATACCCGCCCCGGAAGTCGACTCCGAGTGTGAGCATCCCGAGCCGGAACGTGTCGTACAGGGAGAGGTGCGGATAGGCGAGGATCTCCCAGGGGGTGTCGAGCGGGTGGACCTCACCGTCGACGTAGTAGCCGTTCTTCCCCACGCGCCACTCGATTGCCTCGCCGAGACCGAGGTCTTCGGCGAGTTCGACGATGGTTTCCTCCGACTTCGAGAGGTGGTGGTAGAACCTCTCGATCGGGTCACCTCGCGTCTCGTAGGAGGCAGCCAACCCACCGATGTCGTCCGCTGCCTCGAACACCTGCACCTCGTGACCGTGCTGTTTCGATCGGTAGGCGGCTGCCAGCCCCGCGATCCCGCCCCCGACGATGCCGACCGTGGCCGGGTCGGACGATGACGTGTTCTCGCTCATGACTCTACTCTCTCTCGTGATCTCAGTCCTGTCCCGAGACCGCCCGCTGGGGCGCGTCCGCACTCTCGTCCACCGCGGTCGTCAACGAGACGTTGAGCACGAGCATGGAGACGGCGCCACCGACGATAGTTACGATGTTCTTTACGGCGTGGTCGAGCACGGCCGCACCGAACGCTACCGGCCCCGCGATGGGCGTCAGCCCGACGACGATCAGCGTGAACGCGGCCTCGTACAGCCCGATCCCGCCGGGCGAGAGCGGGAGCACCTTCGCGAGGTTGCCGACGCTGACCGCGAAGAACCCGATCGCGAGGAGTGGGACGACCCCGACGCCGACGTCGAACGCGGCGAGCACCAGAACGGCGGTGACGACGTCGATGGCCCAGATCAGGAGGCTGCTCGCGCCGATCCGCGTGAACGCGCCGCGCGAACCCGCCCCACGATGCAGATCGCCCACGAAGCGTTCGACGACGGAAAGCGCCCGATCCGCGTACGAGTCAGTACCGAACCGGGCCGCGGCTCCGCGGACGACGCTGCGTTCGGACTGCGCGCTCGCGACGATCGCAGCGACGGCAACGACCGCCACGGTCCCGACGGCGGTTGCCACGATCACGGCGATCCTGCCGGCGCGGTTCGCTCCGGCCACCGCAGTTACGAGTTCACCGGCACCGCCGGATACCCCGAGACCGAGGAGAACGGTCCCGGCGAGGACGGTGATGGTGAGTAGATCGAACACCCGTTCGACTACCAGGGAGGCAAAGCCCGACGTGTAGGGGATCCCCCGTCGGACCTTGACGACGTACGCCCGGATCGCGTCACCCGCACGGGCGGGGAAGACGAGGTTCCCGGTCTGGCTGATGAACACGGCACCGGTCAGGAACCCGACCCGCTCGTGGAAGCCCAGCTCGTCCAGGATGTCCCGATACCGTACTCCGCGTACGGGCCAGGAGACGAGGTAGACGAGCGCCGCGATGCCGACGAGTACCGGATCCGCCCGCTCTATCCCGTCGAGGACGGCCGCTGGATCGAGATACAGCGTCATCAGGGCCAACGCGACGACCGAGAGGATCGAGCCGGCCAGTACCGTCACCCCCGTCGTGATCCGGGGGGAGACGAAGAGCTGCCACCACGCCCGAACGATCTGACTCCCCATTCCCAGCACGTCCCGTCCCAGGTCGACCTTCGAGTCGCCCTCGGGCTCCCAGTCGACCGGGAACTCCCTGATGCGGTAGTCGGCTTGCTGGGCACGCACGAGCACCTCGGTGTCCCAGAACCAGTGCCCGTCGTCCACGTCGTCGAGCAGCGCGAACAGCGCCTCCCGGTCGAACGCCTTGAACCCACACTGGTGGTCACGCAGGCTCGAATGGAGGAATAGCCGGACGAGCGCGTTGTACCCCCGGCTCGCGATATCTCGCTTGAAGGGTCGATTAGCCGTACGGTCGGGGATCAACCTCGACCCCGTCGCGACGTCGTATTCCCCGGAGCGAACGCTCTCGACGAGTTCCTCCAGATGACGCATGTCCGTGGCGAGGTCCGTGTCGAAGTAGACCAGCGTGTCGCCCGCGGCGGCACTGAAGGCACGCTCCAGTGCCCCTCCTCGACCGAGGCGTTCGTCGCTGTGAACGTGACGCACCCGGTCGTCCTCGGCGGCGAGTCGAGCGGCGATGGCCGGGGTGCGATCGGTGCAGCCGTCTTCGGCGACGATGACCTCGAAGGCCCCGTGGGGGAGAAACGACGCCAGGGTATCGAGGGTCGTTTCGACGGTTCGTTCGATCGTGTCCTCCTCGTCGAAGGCGGGGAGCACAACGCTGACTTCGCACGACCGGGTCCTCGACCTGCGCTGGTCAACCATCGGACGTGATGCCGGATTCGACCGTGTCTGCCCGTGTCCTATCTACGCCCGGACGGGGAGCCGAGCCGCGCGTGACGGCACCTCCCGTCCGGACACCCGGCGTTTCCGGACCTGTCGCTGGGGCGCGAGTGATCCGGTCGACGATCGGTCGGGTCATTCGCCCTGTGGTTCGGTCGATGAGGCCATAATCCCGCTCGATGGTTTCGACCGTTTCTCCAGTTATGCCCGTCGTAATCGCGGGAGGGCGGATCCCGGACGACCGTGGTGGTCCACTACGGGCGTTCCTGGCTACCCGATGGACGTACGAAACCGACGACGACGGCGACTACGTCGGGGCGGCGATAACGGTGGAGGAGGGAGACGCCACGTTGGACGCCTTCGTAGCCGACGGTTAGCTGGGGCGGTTTCCGATTCACATCCTCGCGATGACGTAACGCGTCGGGAAACCGCCGATCCCCGAGACGCACCAGTAGCTCGCGAATCGATACAGTACCGCCAGCGCGAACACCTGTCCGCCGGTACGCGACGCCGATCCGACGAGGGGTGCGACGACGTGCGACGAGCGCCATCTCGACCGGTGTGGATGGTCCCGTGTCGGGGCGGGGCGGCGAACCAGTTCGGTGACGCCGCGACCACCGCCGGTAGTCGGTCTACTCGGAGAACGTCGCTGGGCACAGCCGTGGGGGTGTAGTACGTGGGCTCCGTTCTCTCGCGGTGATCGGAGGTCGGTGTGGAGGGAACATACACCGGTGAGCTCGTTTCACCGGCTCGGGGCGACTTCGCGATCCCTCGAAACCAGTCACTGCTCACACTGGCGTTCGGTTATCACTGGGACTCCGGGACCGTCATTCGCGAAGGGCTCATTCGGACGGTTGCACCGATTTACCGGTATCCTCCGGACGGAAGCGACGACCGGCGGAAAAGACTACGACCGTCCGTACCCCTCACCATCGGCCCGCTCCATCCCGTCGCCGTCGAGGGTCAGCTCCGCTATCGTCAGCACGGAGAACATCGACAGGACGAGGACGCCGGCGGCGAAACTCGATATCGTCTCGAACACCGAGAGGTCGATCGCGGTTCCGGCCAGGAGTATCGACCCGGCGACCGAGACACCCAGATACCGCCGCCCCCACTCGTCAGCACCGGTGTTACCGTCCCCGTCCACCCCGGTGTTCCCCGTCCAGTCCGTGTCGACGTACGAGGCGACGCGGTCGAGCAGTGGCTTCGGCTCGATCACCCCCCGCGGCTTGTTGTACTCGATCACCCCCGCGTCCGCCAGCTTCTCCAGATGCGACTGGTAGAGCGCGATGTACACCCGCTGGCGCTCCCTGGACGTGAGTTCGGCTACCGTCGTGTCGTGCTCCCACGCGGCGACCTGCTCGGCCACGTCGCGCATCCGCACGGGGTCCTCGCGCCCCTGGAGGCACCGGAGCACCGCTCGCCGACGCGAGTTCTGTAGCAGATGGAACAGATCGTCGTTCGAGATGGGGCCCTCCGTACCCGACGACTCTCGCGTGGCCGTGTCGTCCGAAGCCCCGGGACCGCTCGAGGCGGTCGATCCAGTCTGCAGGCGTGAGACGTCCTCCTCGGGACGGGATCGGACGATCGTGTTGGAACTCATCGTCGGGAGGGGTACTGCGAGAGACGGCATTAACGCCCCCGGTGGTTTCAGCTGTTGCGGACTGTTTCCCCGTCGCGGCCCTGTTATCGCCCGTCCCGAGATCCCCTGGAGGATAAGAGACGACCAGACCTCAGTACCTTCACGGTAGCGGTCTGGTGTTCTCGCGTCTCGTGGCGCCGTGGAAACGACAGCACCCCGTGACCGGGGCTCCGGAACAGACCGTCCTCGAAGCTGTCGGGAACGAGCGGAACTCGCCGCGGCGAGAGTGGGGCTTCACTCTCCACCTGGCCCGGTCGGGTGGTCCGGGCGGGTTCGGAGACCGGGATCGCTGCTGACGATCGGATCCACGTCGCGGGACGGTGTAACTCGTAGGGTACGAGGTCACCGTCGTCCCTCCTGATGCTGACCACGTCGTCCGTGGGATCGAACCTTCCCGAGTCTTCGGAAGGCCTCGTGTCGGTCGGTTATCGAGGGAGCTGAGTGTCCTTACTGCCGGGCCGCCGACCGGATAGAGTCGATCGCATACGAGACGGTCTCTCGCTACCGAGGTAGCCCTCAAGGCCGGTCTCGGCCGTCGTTTCCCGGTAGAGACACTCTACTGGCTCTCGGATGCGAACTATCGACGTGGGTTGAACCCGCGACGATCGACATCCCTCGCACGGGACTACGTCGTGCGTCTCCTCGACGTCCTCGCCTCGGTCGAGGGCACACGTAGTGGACACCAGCCACGGCGACGGCCATTGCGCGGGTGTTCCTCGATCGGTACCGCGCCGATCGGCTCTCGTCCCCGCCATCGGCCGTCACCCGAAACTGCTCTTGGCGATCTCGGGCTCGTGACCCGGCAGGCAGACGAGGTTCTCGCGGCCGAGCATGATCTTGATGACCTGGCCGTCCTCGGCCATCCTCGACAGCACACGGCTCACCTTCGATTTCGACCACTCCGTCATCTCGACGATGTTACTTTGCCTCGCACGCCCGTTCTTCTCCCCGAGGATCCTGTGAACGTAGACATCGTCCGGGACGATCTCGTCGTCATCGGGCGTTCGTGATTCCGTTTCCTCGACGACCGGCGACGTCACATCCGCTCGCACGTCCGAGTCGGTATCCCGCTTCTCGGCGACCAGTTCTCGGACCGGTCCTCCAACCAGTGGCAGTGCTTCGAGGTGCTTCCCGATCCGCGGCCAGTGGATCGCGACCCCCCCAGACAGTAGCGCTCCGAGGACGAATCCGCCGACGATACCGGGGATCGTGATCGGGGACATCCAGTCCGTCGGGTCCGAACCCCATCTCATTTCGTTCACGTCCTTCAGGAAGTCACCATCCGAATCCGCAGTCAGAGGGTCAGTCCCGGCCGAGTTCACCTCGGCGCCGTCGGTCAGACCGTCCCCGTCCGTGTCGGGCCGCGTCGGATCGGCGCCTAGAACGGTCTCGTCCCCGTCGCTGAGACCGTCACCATCGGTATCGGCCGCCGTGGGGTTCGTCGCGTCCCTCATCTCCGCACTGTCGTCGATACCGTCGCCATCCGAATCGATGGCCAGCGGGTCGGTCCCTTGCCGCGTTTCGAGCCGGTCCGATAGGCCGTCACCGTCGGAATCAGCTCGAGTCAGATCCGTCCCGTAGCGTAGCTCCGCTCCGTCGCTGAGTCCGTCCCCGTCTGTATCGAGGGCCATCAGCTCGAGCTCGAGTCGGGGGGACGTCCCGTCCTCGTACACGTCGCCGTCGGAATCACGGGCGTGTACGGACTCGGCTACCCTGCCAGTGGTCCCGGCGACGTCCCCGGGTACCTCGTCGTCGATTCCGTCCGTGGTACCTGCCCTGCTGCCGTCGGCCACGGGGTCGTTCGAAACGGGAGTCGGGACCGATACCTCCCCCGTATCCGGGACAGTCGAGGTGGTGTGTGCGCCGACTACTGCCGCCATCGGCCCGGCGACAATCGCCAGTAGAACTACCACCACCAGAGCGCGTCGATAGAGGGTGGTCTTCGATGGCATCGTCGGTTCGGGTTCCGCTCCAGGGCGGATGAAGCTTCTGGCCGTCCCATCGAATTTCGTCGCGGGCGACCCGGCAGGTACCACCGAAGAGCGGGCCGGATGTGGCCTCGAATAGCCGGACCGGTGTGTGTCCGCGACCACTCCTGTCCCGCCTGTGGGCTCACGGATTTCCCGTCCGGCAATGGGTTTAGGACGAGCATAAACACACGACGGTTGGAACCGAACGCCGAACCAGCCACGGCGGACGATGTGCTTCCAGTCCGCGGCGGTATCGTCCAGAGGTGTCGCGTCGGTCTCACCGTACGTCCTCACACGGAGACCTGTTCGACCGGGACGAGAGTGACGTTCGCGTTCACGGCGACTCCAGCCACGTTCCAACGCTCGAGATGGAAGCGTGTGCTGACGACCTCGTAGCGGTGCTCTAAAAACGTCGACGTAGACGTCCCAGCGGTGGCCGGCGTCAGCACGAGGAGTCTGGTCGCACGAGTGTTCGCCGGCGAGTAGCCAGGGCGAGCAAGCGGCTCGTGCTCCGTGACACCTTCAGCAAGGTCCACGACGTCGAGGCGCGAATCGCAGCAGCGACGGCGACCACGATGCTGACGGCTGTGTCAGTGAGACTCCAGATACGACTCGTCGGATCCTACTCCGACACGGACGACGAACCAGTTCGCGAGTACTTCAGGACACGGTCGCTCGAAACGGACCGGACACCGCTCGTGCAGGCCCACCGAGCGGTCGAGCGTTTCGACGGCCGGACAACCCCCGACCGTATCAGGACATCCACGCTGGTTCTCGTCGGCGACGAGGACCCCGACTGGTTCGTTCGAACACTCGGTGATCACGTGGATCCGGGGACAAACCCGAAACCCGGGGGCGGTCGTTAGGTCGTCGAGACCGCACTCGTCTCGAGAACCCCCCTCGAAACGACTGCACCCACGTCGTGGGCCCGCCCGGAGTCCAACGCTCGAGTCCCACGAACAGACTGTATGTGGGTCCCTGTCATCCCGGTCGTGCGCCACTCTCCGATCAAACGTTATCAGTGAGGTAGGTGAAGGGATGAAGAGACGTGAGTGATCCCCCTGTATCGTTCTGGATCGTCCTCGTCCTCGTCGCGATGACGCTCCACGTCGCACTCGACCCACACCTGACCCGACCCGGTGCGAGACACGCCGACATCGACGGCGGGGAGTCACTCGTAGACTCCGTCCCTCTCGGCCCGCCCGATATCGGCCCGGGCGTCGACTACAGTGGCCCACCGCGCGGTCACGTCCCGCGTACCCTCGGTGAATCACCGATCCGGGAGTCACGGGGTCCGTACGGACACCGCGAAAGCCGGGAGCCACCGCCGGACGCCTCGCTCGCGACGGTTCGATCCCAGCCACGAGATCAGACGCCGTACGGGATCGAGACGATCTACGGTAACCCGGCACTCGCCAACACGACCGGCGGCGAGGGGGTCGACGTCGCCGTCCTCGACACGGGCGTCGCGATGGACCACCCCGACCTCCGTCGTCGTATCGACCGGTGTCGCGATTACACCGTCGAGCCGGTCGAACACGGTTCGTGTGCCGACGACAACGGGCACGGCACGCACGTCGCGGGTACGGTCCTGGCGGACGGGGGACCGGACGGTAACGGCATCTACGGCGTCGCGCCGGACGCGGACCTCTTCGCGTTCAAGGTCTGTACCGCCGACCGGAACTGTTCGTCGACGAAGGTGCGTACGGCGGTCCGCGATGCGGCCGACGCCGGAGCGGAGGTCATCGTACTCAGCCTCGGCGGTCGGCGAGGCCAGCACGTGCAGTCGGCTATCCAGTACGCCCACGAGGAGGGCGTACTGGTGGTCGCGGCAGCGGGCAACGACGGTCCGGCCCTCGACACGTTGCGCTACCCCGCTGCCGACCGACTCGTCGTGGCAGTGGGGGCAGTCGAACGGATACGGGCTACCGAGACGATCGAACCAGAGAACTACCGGGTGCCCGAATTCTCGTCCCGGGGTCGGGACGACCGGACGTTCGAACGGGCCGACGGCTACCTGGAAGTCGCGGCACCCGGCGTCGGCGTGCTCTCTACGTGGCCCGGTGGATACAGAGTCCGATCCGGCACGTCGGTGGCGGCACCACACGTCGCGGGGCTCGCGGCCAAGCTCTGGCCACTGACGAGCGATCGGGACGACGACGGGCACAGACACGAGGACGTCCGGCGCGTCCTCCAGCGACGGGCGCCGGACTTCGACGTGACGGCGGGCGAGCACGCACGAGACGGCTACGACCCGGCCGCCGGACTGGGCCTCCCGCAGGTCAGGCCACCCGGGGCACGGTTCACCTGGAGACCGGCAGTTCCGACCGAGGAGCAGACCGTGCGGTTCAGCGGTGCGGATTCGACGGCGCCGGACGGGACCATCGTGCGCTACGAGTGGGACTTCGACGGCGACGACACCACGGACGCCCGGGGGCAGGCGGTCTCACACACCTTCGGAACGGTCGGTACCCACCCGGTGAGCCTCCGTGTGACCGACGACGACGGGGCATTCGATGCCACCACACGCGAGATACTGGTCAACGACAGGCCGACCGTGTCCTACACCGGGCCGTCCGAGGTGCCCGCCGATACCCCTGTGACGCTGACCGCGACGGTCACCGACGAGATCGGCTCGACCACGGTGACCTGGTGGTTCCCCGATGGGACCTCGGCTAACGGGACCACCGTCACCCACACCTTCGAGCCTGGCCGACACGTGGTTTCGGTGGTAGCCGAGGACGAGTACGGGGCACGCACGACACGGGAGGTCGCCCTGGCGGTGAGGGATACGCCCGGACCGACCACTACACCGCCGGGGAAGACGACACAGTCCCCCGGGACCGACGATCGGACGAGAACCGTAACGGCGAGACCGGGACCCGGGTTCGGCGGCGTGGCGGTTTTCGTATCCGCGATACTGGCGCTCTTCGTAGCACTGCTACGGTCTTCGAACAGGAATTGACATCTCCCTGCCCCGAGAAGTGTCGCGGAGGACGACCATGCCCCCGTGTCTGGATGCCGCCGAAACGACCGACGAACGGACCTCCTGCGCGACGAGCGGCGTGAATACGACCCACTCGACCCACGCTCGAGATCTGCGGCCCTCAATCGTCCTTTTCGCCGCGATGCGTTCCGGGCAACTGGGCGATACCGGTGCTGATCTCGACCGTCTGGAGGTCGGTCGTCGGGGGTGTGATCCGGGTCGGCTCTTCGACCCTGACCGTGACGAGGAGGGCTGCGGCGAAGGCGAGCAGGCTCGCGATCGCGAACGCCGTCTCGAAGCCGACGACCGTCGCCGTCGCGCCGACCACGGTCGGCCCGAGCACGCCGCCGGCACCGGCGGCCGTCGAGCGGAGGCCGACGAACGACGATTCGCGCGAGCTGGGCACGGAATCCCCGATCATCGAAACCGTGCCGACCTCCATCGCCGAGAACCCCGCGGCGATCGTGACGAACCCTCCCGCGGCGACCACGGCCCGAACCGGGACCGTGGCTGGCAGCACGGCACCTGCGAGGACGAGCGTGTAGACCGAACTGAGGAGGATCCCGCCGACCACGAGTCGTTTCCGTTCGCCACGGTCGGCCAGCCGACCGAAGAACGGCATGAATCCGATCTGTGCCGCCGGCCCGATGGCGAGGAGACCGCCCATGAGGGCCGGGGGAAGCCCGATCCGCCCCACGAGATAGATCGGAACCAGGATCCCGACGCCCTGGATCGCCGTGTGTCGGAGGGCGATCCCGACGTAAAGCCACATGAGACCGCTCCGCCGGAGTCGCGCTCGCTCGGCCGCGTCGGGGATCAGCCGGGTACGCGCGTTCGCAGCGAGCTCTCGAAGCGAGGGGGGCGGTCCGGACGCCTCGTTGGGATCGTCGAGAAAGACGAGGAGAGCGGTGGCGAGGAGGCTCAACAGTCCGACCACGAGGAAGAGCGAGGACGGTAGCAGGACGCCGAGCAACACCCCAACGGAGAGCTGCGCGCCGACGTCCCCGACCGCGGAGGTACTGCTGACGAAGCCGATCGACCGGCCTCGACTGGCCTCTCCGACCAGTGCCCGCACGATGGAGAGCATGAGCGGGCCGAACGCGACCGCGAACACCGACCTGAGTCCGCGGAGGCCGACGAGCCCCGGGACGCCATCGACGAACAGGAACCCGAACGTCACGAGCGAGGTGCAGGCGCTGAGACCGAGGAGCAGATCCCGACGACGCCCGAGGAGGTCGCCGGCTGCCCCCCACAGCGGCGAGAAGACCATCGAGCTCGCGAAGAAGGCCGTCGCCAGCAGACTCACAGCGAGCGCCGACCCCTCGCGACCGACGTACACCACGAGTGCGGTCGCGAGCATCCCGCCCCCGGCCGTGTGTGCAGCCCCCGCGAGTCCGATGACGACTTTCCTCCGCCCGACGAGGCCGCTCGTGCTCACGCGAGGCTCCGTTTCGGGGAGGGGTTATGAAAGGTCCCGTTCGATTTCGGCACCGACGCGGTCGCAACCGGACCGTCCGTTCCCGCAGTAGTCGTATCGCTCGGGGTCGTCCACGAGGCGAACCACGGGGTGGGTCCGTCTACCTGCTGTTCCACGCTGACTGGGTCGGTCCGACGACCCGGTCATATCCCCCAGGCGATCGGCAACCAGACGTAGGCCATGGCGGTCAGGAACAGGATGCCGAAGAGGTTCAGCCAGAACCCGACGCGCGCCATCTGTGGCATGGAGAGGTAGCCGCTGCCGAAGACGATGGCGTTCGGCGGCGTCGCCACCGGGAGCATGAACGCGAACGAGGCCGCCACCGAGACGGTCACCATGAGGATCAGCGGCGAGACTGCGAGCGACGCACCGATACTCGCCATCACGGGGGTGAACAGGGAGGCGGTCGCGCTGTTCGACCGTCACCTCCGTCACTGGCTTGTCTCGTTCCCCGTCGCTCTCGTCGACGGGATGTACGTATCCGTCCCGAATCGACCCTGCCTCCGGAATGGTGAACGTTATTCCTGTGTCGAATGACAGCAGATGTGCAATGGCTGCAGCAGAACCCTCATTCGAGATCCAGACCGCCCCCGATGCCGATCCGGGCGAGACGCTCATCGTCGGCGCGGCGAACCCCGGCCTCGGTGGCCTGACGGCCCTCGACTACCTCGTCACGCACACGCTGACCGAACAGATCGGACACGTGGCGACGCGCAAGACCCCCGACATCACCCCGTTCACCATGGGCGAGCCCCGGTATCCGATGCGGGTCTACACCGCCGCGGACTCGGATATCACACTCCTGATCAGCGAGATTCTCGTCCCGGTCTGGGCGGGCGAACCGCTCGCCGACGCCGTCGTACGGTGGGTCGCCGATCACGAGATAGAGGAGATCTGTCTCGTCCACGGCGTCCCGTTCCCGCACGGTCCGGACGAGCACGTCGTCTTCCACGTCGGCACCCCCGAGTACCGCGAGCGCCGGATCGCAGACAGCGACATCCAGCCGCTCGGCGGGGGCTTCTTCGACGGCGTCGTCGGCGAACTGCTGATGCGGAGCCTCGACGGCGACACCCCTCGGACCGGTGTGTTGACCACGCCGACGCATCCCCCGGGACCCGACTTCGAGAGCGCGCTCCTCTTTCTCGAGGCGCTCGAATCACTCTACGGGCTGGAGGTCGACGAGACGGAGCTCCGGACCCGCTCGGAGGAGATGAAGCGGTACTTCCAGGAACTCGCAGACCGGATGCAGTCGATGGAACAGGGCGAGCCACTCGGCAGCCGGGACTACCCCGAAGACCGGATGTTCATGTAACGGCGAGCACGCCGAGAACGTACGGTCGTCGTGTCCGACCGGGTTCGACGTGTCCGGGGTCAGTCCCGGTACCGCCCGTTGCCGACCTCCAGATCCCCCTCGACTAGGTACCACCCCGTCCCCGGACCGAGGAGTTCGGCCCCGATTCGCTGGCGGTACTCGTTGCCGGTCCAGCCGCCCGAGAACCACTCGTTGCGGCCGGCCAGTTCGGCGTAGACGTAGACGGTCGTGTTCGGCTCGGCCCCGTAGGAGGCGTACACACGGCTGTCGTACTCGAAACACCGATGGGTTTCGGAAACGCCGAACTGGCAGTCGACCTCGGTCCGGTCGTACTGGGGGCCGAGGAGCGGTTCGGTCCCGAACGGGTCGGCCGTCTCGATCGACTCGTTGGCCACCACGGTGACGGTGAACGAGAAGTCCCCGTCGTGCTGGACG
>Ga0207797_1002114_pt1 | contig 13954 bp, 16 predicted proteins | sample PRCRCaboRojoPR_6_FD_187275 | JGI IMG/M metagenome (GOLD analysis project Ga0207797, IMG submission 187275) | Marine sediment microbial community from Cabo Rojo, Puerto Rico - PR CR 10% Liquid 1 (SPAdes) | ecosystem: Environmental > Aquatic > Marine > Coastal > Sediment | place: Cabo Rojo, Puerto... | reverse complement strand
CCACGTCGTCGTCGCGGAGGTGGTGACAGACGCCGACGGCGGCCGCCTCCTGTCCCGCGGCGAGGTGGAGTTCCCCGGGGATCGGTCCGGCCGAGATGTCGAATTTCGGTTGCTTGCCCTCCAGATACTCCTCCTGCAGTCGCTCCTCGTAGTAGCGCGCCGTCACCATGTCGGCGTACAGCGCACGGAGTCGCCGTTCGGATATCATGCCCGCTATATGTCGGGAGGATCACGTATAATTGTGTAGGTCAGAGGGAACAGTCCGGCGGGAGCGAGGCCTCAACACCCGTCGTCGCCGAGGCGTGCGCCGCGTTCGGGCGGGGTCCGACGGGTGACGGTGAGTTCGAAGCCGGCGTCGGCGTCGACGAGTATCTCGTCGACGACGCGCACGTACTCGCTGGCGTGTTTGCCGTCGGGGCAGAGACGTGTTCGTTCGGCGAGCAGTCCGGCCTCGGTGAGCGTGTCGAGTTTGCGGTACGTGGTCGAGAGCGGCAGTTCACAGGTGTCGGCGAGTTCGCTGGCAGACAGCGACGTCTCACCGGTCGCGTCCAGGACGGCACGGCAGTCGTCGTCCTGGAGTGCGTGTAGAATCGCCTGTACCTCGTCGTCGTCGTCGACGGTCGTTTCCTCGGGCGAGCGTTCGACGCGGGGGGGTGTGGCGATGGCCATCGTCGTTCGCTCGCAACGACGGGCCCCACCCCAACCAGTCCACACCCACGATACTGGGGGTGTTTTATTAGGGGTACGACTCGGCGAGCGACCGACTCGTTCCGAGAGTTACACTTACTAGTCTCCGCCTCGTAGGCGACGTGCGATGGGTTCGGGAATCAGAGCGGAGCTTCGCGTCGACGCGGATGGGACGTGTCCCGTCGCGAAAGCCGCCGCCGACGCCGGTGCATCCACCTTCTCCGTCTCCAGAGGTATCGATCCCGCGGGAACCGGTACCGTGACCGAGGAGTTCATGCTGGACGGTGCGCCGGCCGAGGATCCGTCCATCGACGAGGACCTGACGCAGGTGTTCACCTACGGCTCGAAGGCGGTCTATCGGTTCACGCGCCCACGCGGGCAGGGATGCCCGTGTGACTGTATCGAGCAGTTCGACTGTCCCGTCGTCGACGTACACACGCGAAACGGGCTGTTGTATCTGGTCTTTCACGCGGCCGACATGGACCAACTCCGGAACATCATCACGTCGCTCCGGGAACGGTACTCCGACGTCGACATCCGCCGTCTCCTCCGGTCCGAGGGCGACCGGTCGGGACACGACCTGGTGTTCGTGGACCGGGGGCGACTCACCGAGCGACAGCGGGAGGTGCTCGAAACGGCCCACGGGATGGGCTACTTCGACCGTCCGAAAGGGGCGAACGCGGGGGAGGTCGCCGACGCGCTCGACATCTCCCGCTCGACGTTCACCGAGCATCTGGCGGCCGCACAGACGAAACTGCTCGACGCGATCCTAGAGGAGTGAGGACGGTTCGCACACCGATCACGAGACGGCGTGGACTCGTTCGACCGCTACTGGTCCACGTCGATCCGGCGCCCGCTCAGTTCGTCGGGGTCGAGTTCGTACAGCCGAACGTCGAGTTCGTCTTTCGCTTCCTGCCACATCTCGAACAGCGGTCGCTTGGCCGCCCCGAATCGTTCGACGTGGTCGGGCGTGAGCGCCGACCGTGGGACGAGTTCGAGCCGACCGTTCGCGATGACGCTCCGATAGGTCGGACCGTCCTCCTCGTACACGACGAACCGGACCTGCGGCGAGTCGGTGAGAAACCGGTCCTTCTCGCTGTCGGGCGTCGACACCAGCCGCATACAGAAAGACCGGTCGGACGCGTCGTAGCCGTACGAAATCGGGGCCGCGTACGGTTCGTCCGCGCGGGCGAGCGACAGCACGCCGGTTTCGCGGCGGCCGAGGAGCGCGTCGGTTTCGGCCTCTGTCATCACGGTCTGTTGCTCGACGGTCATGCGTGTCGTCTGCCGGGGAATAGCGGGGGGACCGTTTATATTTGTCCACCGACCGCCGCGGCGGCGTCGGACCAGTCGTCGTCCGTCGTGATCGGTCGTCGCCGTACGGCACCGACGAGTGGCGGATCGAACCGGTACGACGAGTCGCCTCGTCGGGGTTGGAGGTCAGTACCAGCGTGTCGCCGGACGAGTGGCGACACACCGGCGAACCGGTACGAGACCGATCACTCGGGAGAGAACGCGCTCGCCGACACCGACGTCCCACAGACGACACAGCCGTGGTCGAGCAAGGCGTCCCGCATCGGCTCGTTGACCGACATGGCCTCGCCGCAGTCCGGACAGTGGAACACGAGATTCCCGGCGCGGTTCATCCTGTCTCGACGTAGGCGTGCCACTGATATATGAACCCCTATTGTTCCAGCCAGTTGGGAACACGACGACAGGTCATCCGAGCGAAATGTCGAGATAGAGCATCACCACGACGCCGAGCATCGTCCCCAGCGTCGCGACGCGTTCGTGGCCCCGGGTGTGCGTCTCGGGGACGATTTCGTCGCTGATGACGAACAGCATCGCCCCCGCGGCGAAGCCCATCGCGTAGGGGAGGAGCGTGGAGACGGTGCCGACGGCGTAAGCCCCGAGTACCGCGAGCGGAACCTCGACGACGCCGGACCGAATCCCGGCGAACACGGCGTAGGTGCGGCGGTCGAGTCCGGCGTTGATCGCCGCCACGGAGACGGCCAACCCCTCCGGCACGTTCTGGATGCCGATGGCGAGCATCAGCGGGATGGCCGTCCCGAGGTCACCGCTCCCGAACCCGACGCCGACGGCGAGACCCTCCGGCATGTTGTGGAGCGTGATCGCGAGGACGAACAGGAGGACGCCCGCGAGTCGTTCGTCGTCGATTGGCAGGCTACTGCCCGCCGCCGCGGCGTCGGACCGCCGCCGGCCGGTGACGAGGTAGTGTGCGTGGGGGATCAGCATGTCGGAGCGGTCCAGAAAGAGCGCACCGAGCGCCACGCCAAGCAGGACGGGGATCGGGTTGCCGTTCGAGTACGTCTCGATACCGGGGATGATGAGACTGGTGAAGGCCGCCGCGAGCATGACGCCGGCGGCGAAGCCGAGCGCCGCGTCGAGCGTCCGCTCCGAGGGGTTCCGCCAGACGAAGACGAGCGACGCCCCGAACAGGTTGAACGTCGCGATGACGACGCCACCGACGAGGCCGTGGATCACCGGATCGGTCCCGAACAACTGGGTGAACCCGTCGACTACCACGTCTCGTCGGCCTCCTCGAACATGCGTACGCTCGCCGGTTCAGCGCCGCGCGTATTGAAGATTGAGGCTCCCGTGTGGCTACTGGGCGCCGAGACGCTGTGCCGCCTCGTCGATGTCTCGGATCTGCTCCGTCTGTGCGTCGTTGATCGACGCGACCCGTTCGACCTCGGTCGAGACGCGCTCGGCCTGCTCGACGAGGCCGTCGATCATGCTCGCGACCTCCTCGGTCGAGGCGGCCTGATCGTCCGTCGCCTCGGAGACCTCCTGAATCCCTCGCGAGGCGTCCTGCACGGCGTCGACGATCTCCTCCAGTTTCGACATCGCCGACTCGATCTGTGCCATACCGCGGTCGATCTCCTCGGTCGTCGCCTCCAGACTCTCGACCGTCTCCGCCGTCTCGGTCTTGATCGCCCCCACCATCGATTCGATGTCGCTCGCGTGGCGCTGTGACTCGCCGGCGAGTCCCTTCACCTCGTCGGCGACGACGGCGAAGCCGTCGCCCGCCTCGCCCGCCCGCGCCGCCTCGATGGACGCGTTCAGCGCGAGCAGGTTCGTCTGATCCGCGATGTCGTTGATCACTTCGACGATCTCGTCGATCTCGTCGATCCGATCTTCGAGGTCGTCGACGTCACCCGCCACGTCGCGCGAGGACTCGCTCACGCGCTCCATCACCGCGATGGACTCCGTCGCCGCGTCCTGCCCCTCGGCGGCCAGGTCCGCCGCGCGTTCGCTCGTCGCCGCCACCTCGTCCGCCGTCGACGCGATCTCCTCGACCGTCGCGCTCATGTTCGACACCTCGCCGGCGACCTCCGACATCGACTCCACCTGCTCGTCCGTCCGCTCGTCGATGGACGTCGTGCGCTCCGCCACCTGCTCCGCCGAGTCGCGCAACTCACCCATCGGATCGGTCAGATCGTCTTCGACCTCGGTCATGAGACGCTCCCGCTCGTCGACGATGTCCTCCAGTTTCTGGTTGTAGGAGTGGATGTACGTGTCTGCGACCACCTGCATGTCGAGGTTGATGATTCGGAGGACTGCGAGGAGTTCCTCCTCGGTCACGTCGCGTGACGCGCCGACGGCCCGTTCGACCGCGGCCGCGTCCGTCGCGTCCGTCTCCTCGAGCACCCGGTCGACGAGTCGATCCTCCATCCGGTCGAGTAAGAGGGGAACGAGGAGGTCGTAGTAGACGCCGTACTGGCCGACGTAGTGTTTCATCGGCATCTCCAGCAGGTCGTGGAGTTTGCCGATGCGGGCGCGGTTGCCGAAGTAGTCGAGACCGTAGTCGCCGCCGGCCAGCGAGATCAGATAGGCCGACTGGGTTCGCTTCAACTGCTCGACCCCTTTCTCCGAGCGACCGATGACGTCGACCGTCTCCTCGTAGCTCGTGAGGTTGTCGTAGAAGTCGTCCGCGATGTCGTCCGCGTGGTCGCGAAACACGTCCTCCAGATCCGACAGCCGACTGGCGTCCGTCTCGTCGAACCCGACGAACTCCTTTCGCCACTCGACTTCCGACTCGTCCAGCCCGCACTCCCGCATGAGTTCGTCGACCGACAGTTGGTCGTTCAGGTGGCCCCGACCGAACGCGGCCTCGAAATCTTGCATGAGCGCCCTCGTCCGCTCGGTGAAATAAATCTATCCGCCGTCTCTAACGAGTGATAATCGAGGGTAGCGTGATTGACACGCGGATACAGTGGCTATCGTGTCCGCTCACGACTCCACCGGCCCTCGCACCGTCAACACCGGCACCGGCGCCGTGCGGACGAGTCCCTCCGCGACGCTTCCGAGGACGTACCGGTCGAACCCCGTCCGGCCGTGGGTGCCGACGACCACGAGGTCGACGTCGTTGGCCGTGACGTACGACCGGATCACACGCGTAACCGAGCCGCCGAACTCGACGGCGGTGGTGGGCTCGAATCCGGCCGCGGTCGCTCGCTCCGCCGCCCTGTCGACGATTTCGTGTGCGCTCTCCTCGAGTGCGGCCGTCTGGAGATCCGCGCGGACGTCGACGCCGAGACTCGTTACGTCGACGACGGAGAGGAGGTGAACGGCGGCCGAGGCGGCGTCCGCCACGCCGAGACCGACGTCGAGAGCCGCGCTCGCGGGGTCGCTCCCGTCGGTCGGGACCAGAATTCGCCGGTACGGATACCGAACGGTCACGTCGTCGTCCGGACGGATCGTCAGGACGGGCGCTTCTGACCGCCTGACGACGCGTTCGGTCGTGCTCCCCAGGAGGAAGCGTTCGAGGCCGCGCCGCCCGTGGGTCGGCATGATCACGAGGTCGACGTCGTACGTCTCGGCGTAGTCGACGATGGTGCGGTAGGGTTCCCCCTGTAACACCTCGGTGACGGTGGGGACGCCCCGGTCGCTGGCGCGCGTCGCGGCCTCCCGGACCGTCTCGGCACCGGCCTGTTCGAGGGCGTCGACGACCCGTCCCTGGACCTGCGTGACGCTCTCCCGGGTCGTGTCCGCCACGTTGAGCACGTGGACCGTCGCGTCGTGAGCCTCGGCCACGTCGAGGACGTGATCGAAGACGGCGGCCGCCCCGTCGCTCCCATCGGTCGGGAAGAGCAGTTTGTCGAACATACGACACCTATCGTCGCGACGGCGTAAAAAACGGGGCGCCGATCCGAGCGACGGACGCGCCCGGTCCACGAACGTCGAGTTTCGCCCCCGTATTGCCAAGAGTTAACATCTGACACTGCCAATAGTACGGCCATATGCCAACGAGTTCGGACCCCGCGCCGTGCAACCAGGACGAGCAACTCTACGAGTGTCTCGAGTGTGGCAAGCGACTCTGTAGCGCGGAGTCGGTCACTGCCTGTCCCGGGTGTGGTGGCGTCGTACAGAACCTGAGCCGACCGCGACCCGAGTAGCCGACCGCCTCGACGCCGGATCGGGCCGCTGGAGCGGCGCACGGGGCCGACCCGACCGTTTTTCACCGCCGCCACCGATGCCTCTCGAATGCGCATCACCGAGGTCGAGATTCACGAGTTCGACTACGACGTCGAGCGGACGGGGACCGTCGGCGGCAACTGGGTGTACGACCCCGACTCGACGCTCGAACCGCCGGGGTTCGTCCTCACCGTCCGCACCGCCGACGGGACCGAGGGCCACTACCGCGGCTTCGCGTTCACGCCGCCCATGATCGCGCAGGTGAAGATGATCGCAGAGGACCACCTGTTGGGGCGTGACCCCCTCGAACGCCGCGGCATCTGGCAGGACTGCTGGCGCGCGTTGCGACACACCGACCACTTCGGCCTCGGCGCCATCGACGTGGCGCTCTGGGACCTCGCCGGCAACCACCACGACGCGAGCGTCGCCACCCTGCTGGGCGGTTACCGCGACTCCCTGCCCACCTACGCCTCGACGATGTTCGTCGACGACAACGGTGGGCTAGACGGGCCCGAAGCGTTCGCCGACTACGCCGAGGCGTGTCTCGACCGCGGCTACGACGGCTTCAAATTCCACGGCCACCCCGACGTGCGCCCGGACGTGGACGTCGCCATCTGCGAGGCGCTGGCCGACCGCGTCGGCGACGAGATGGCCCTCATGATCGACAGCTCCAGCCTCTATCGCACCTACGCCGACGCCCTTCGCGTCGGGCAGGCGCTCGACGACCTCGACTTCTTCTGGTACGAGGACCCGATGCACGACGGCGGCGTGAGCGAGCGGGCGACGAAGAAACTCGTCGCCGAACTCGACACGCCGATGCTCGGCCTCGAACACGTCCGCACCGGTCCCTACGGCGCCGCCGACAGCCTCGCGGGCGAGTCGACCGACCTCGTCCGCGCCAGCGCCCACATGGACGGCGGCATCACGGGGGCACTCAAGACCGCCGAGGTCGCCGAGGCGTTCGGCTGTGACGTCGAACTCCTCCTCGGCGGCCCCGCACATATGCATCTCATGAGCGCGCTCCGCAACTCGAATTTCTTCGAACACGGCCTGCTCAACCCGGAGAGTACGTGGATTCTGAATCAGGGCTTCGAGGGTGAGCCCGAATCTATCGACGACGACGGGCGGATGACCGTCCCCGACGGACCGGGGCTGGGCGTCGACATCGACTGGGGGTTCGTCGAGCGGCGGCGTACCGGTTACACCCTGATCGACTAGTCGGCGGGAAGGTCCGCGATCCGAGCGTGAGGGCAGAACCCGGGAGCCACGGGCGGTAGGCACCCACGGGGGTGGGGCCTGCAGGGACGGTTGGCTCGCTCCCGGGTTCGAACCGTTGCGATTCACTCGTCACTGCTCACTATCGTTCGCAGGAGAAGTGGGCGCTGCAGGATTTGAACCCGCGACAATCTGGTCCGAAGCCAGACACTCTGTCCAGGCTGAGCTAAGCGCCCTGACGTCCGTAATCGAACGCCGGTTGGGGATAAATCAACCGATTCGCTGGAGGTGGTGGTCGACCCGCGAGCCCCGTCTCGTGGCGGTGCCCTGATTCGACGGGCGAAACAGAACCCTTACCTCCGCACCGGCGCCAGCGTCGGGTATGGCCGAGGCCGAAACAGGGCAGCGGGCGGCCCTCGTCGCCGAGGGCGTCCACAAGCGCTACGGCGACACCGTGGCGCTCGACGGCGTGTCGCTCTCGATCCCCGCGGGCGAGGTGTTCGGACTCGTCGGGCCGAACGGTGCGGGGAAGACGACGCTCGTCCGGGCGCTGACCGGCACGACCCGCTGTGAGGGGTCGATCAGCGTCCTCGGGTCGGCGCCGAACGCCGTCGACGCCCATCGCGTCGGCTTGCTCCCGCAGTCCTTTCACCCGGCGGATCGCCTCACCGCACGCGAACTGATCGCCTACTACGCTGGCCTCTACGACGAGGCTCGCCCCGTCGACGCCGTCCTCGACGACGTGGGCCTCGCCGACGACGCCGACACGTGGTACGAGAACCTCTCGGGCGGGCAGCGACGCCGGGCCTGCGTGGGCACGGCGCTCGTCAACGACCCCGACGTGCTCTTTCTGGACGAACCGACGACGGGCATCGACCCGGCGGGTCGGCGGTCGCTGTGGTCGCTCGTCGACGACCTCGCGGCGGGGGGGACGACCGTCCTCCTCACGAGCCATTCGATGGCGGAAGTGGAGCGCCTCGCGGACCGCGTGGGGCTCCTCCGCGACGGGTCGCTCGTCGCCGTCGGGTCTCCCGACGAGTTGATCGCCGAACACGGCGGCGACAGTCACCTCCTCGTCGACGGTGTGACCGTCGACGCCGCGACCGTCGCCAGCGCGCTGGACGCCGAGGTGGGTGAGCGCGACGGGCGACTCGTCGTCCGGAACGTCGCGCTCGCGGAGGTGGGCGACGTCGTCGCGGAACTCGAGGCCGCGGGCGTCGACTTCGACTCCTTCACCTGGGCCGAGCCGAGTCTGGAAGACGTGTACCTTCAACTGACGGGTGAGGCGATGACCGAGGTGGGGATCGGCGAAACGGTCGGGGAGGGAGACCGGTGAGCCGGCTTCGTCGTATCCGCGCGACGTTCGTGGCCGCCTTCCTCGCCTTCCTCCGTCGCAAGACGGCCGTCTTCTTCACCTTCTTTTTCCCCATCCTGATCATCCTGATCTTCGGGGCGCTGGTGCAGACCCAGCCGACCGGTGGCGGCCTGTTCGCCCAACCGCCGGCGTACTACATCCCGGGCTATCTCGGCGTCGTCGTGGTGTTCACCCCGCTGTCGCGGGTCGGGAGCACCATCGCCCGCCACCGTGACGGCAACCGCTTCGAGAAGTTGGCGACGACGCCGCTTCGGCGCTGGGAGTGGCTCCTGGCACACACGCTCGTCAACGTCGCCATCATCGGCCTCGCCGCCCTGATCCTGTTCGTCCTCGTCCTCCTCGTGACGGGGGCGACTGTCGTCGTCGGCCCCGGCCTCCTCGCCCTCGTGCCGCTGGTTGTCGCGGGTGTCGCCCTGTTCTGTGGGCTGGGATCGATCATCGGCCGCGTCGCCGACTCGCAGGACGGCGTCATCGCCGTCAGCAACGCCGTCGCCTTCCCCGTCTGGGTGCTCTCGGAGACGTTCGTCCCGCCGTCGATGTTGCCGGCGTGGTTCAGAGCGGTGACCGCGTTCTCGCCGCTGACGTACTTCTCGCGCGGCGTCCGGGCGGCCACCACCGGCGCCGATCCGACCGTGGCCGGTCTCGTCCTCGGCGGGGTCGCACTCGCCATCTTCGTCGCCGGCGCCCTCGCGGTCCCGAACACGGAGTAGGCGCGTCACGCGTCGTCGGGGTCGGTCGCCGGGTCGCGCGGCGAGTCGGTGTCGGGTCCGGGCACGTCGTTCGAGCGGTCGGTCCCGGCGTCGTCGGCTTCGGAGGTGTCGGCCCCCACCGACCCGGCGTCGTCCGCCTCGGCACCCTCGGCGTCCGCCCCGTCGACCCACCCGCGCCGCGCCGCGAGCGACTCCCGAAGTCGCGTCGCGAGCGTGACCCGCAGGTCGTCGGCGTCCGCCTCGTCCACGTCGACGGCGGCGGCGTCGCCGCCGACGAGCGAGAGCGACCCCGCCGTGTCGGCGGTCACGGTCGCCACGTGCCACCGCCGCTGGAAGACCGTCCGCGAGTCGATCACCGTCTGAATGCGGTAGTAGGGGACGACCTTGATCTGCCGGCGTAGGAAGCCGTTCCGCGTGACGAGATGGTGGTCGCCGAGCCAGTAGCCGCGGTGGCGCCACTTGAGGTGGGCGGCGACCGGGACGAGGAGGGCCAGAAACACCGGCGTGTAGGGCGGCCAGGGGAGCGCGGCCGACGTGACGAACTCGATGCCGTAGAGGAGCGCGGTGAGGGCCCCGAGCACGAGGAGGTAGCGAACGGCGTAGCGGCGGCGCACGCGCTTCGGCGGCCGCTCGAACGCGGGCGTCCCGAACGACTCGATCCGGTTGGCGAGAGCGAACACCCGGTCGCGGCGGGCGAGGGGGACGGCCGCCTCCGATCCGCTCTCGCCGCTTCCGGGCGCGTAACCCGCCGTTTCGATGCGGAGCGACGCGAAGCCGAAGTAGCGCTTCAGCGGGTCGTCGACGACGGTCAGCGTCTGCACCTTGTCGAGTGGGATGGAGCCGTCGTACCGGCGCAACAGGCCGCGTTCGTACTGGAGTTCGTCCTCGACCTGCGTCAAGCGGAAGTCGTAGTAGTTGAGGACGGCCGCCGTCGCGCCCGCGACCCACGAGACGAGGAGGACGACGAGGGCGACGGCGACGAGGCCGAGGGCGACGACGGCGGTTCCCGACCCCATCGGGACGACCGACGACATCGCGGGGAGGCTCCCCGAGACGAGGACGAAGAGGAGGCCCGGAATCCGCACGTCGAACGAGAGGGCGCCGACGAGGGCGAGTTCCCGCGGCGTGAGCGCGAACAGTTCGTCGGCGACGGGGGGTTCGCGCTCCGCGTCGTCGGCCTCGTCGACGCCGCGTTTCAGCCGTCCGATCTCGCGCTGGAGGCGTTTGGCCTCGTCGAAGTCGACGAAGCGGAGCGAGGCCTCCGTCTCGCTCCCGCCGGCCGTCTCGAAGTCGACGGCGGCGATCCCGAGAAAGCGCTGGACGACGTTCCGGCTGATGTCGACGTTCTGAATTCGGCGGATGGGTATCTCGCGGTTGCGCCGCGAGATCACGCCCGAGCGGATGTCGAGCGTGTCGCCCCCGAGGTCGTACTCGAAGCGGCGGTAGTAGGTCACTTCGTACGCGATCAGGGCGACGAGCGCGAGGCCGACGAGGACGACGCCGACGAGGCCGCCGGCGGGGCCGAACGCCGCCGACGCGCCGGAGAAGAGGATGACCGCGGTGAAGACGATGCTCCCGCCGCGCTCGACGACGCGATAGGGGACGGAGAGCGGGGAGAGCGTCCGGCTCATGAGCGTCTCATACCGCGTCCTCGCCCTCGGCACGGATGGCGAGTCGCTTCAGCCGTTCGCGCAGGTCGTCGGCACCGTCGGGCGTCAGCCCCGGAACCGTCACGTCCGCGCCGCGGGAGCCGGCGGTGTAGACGACGGTGCTCGCGAGGCCGATCAGTCGCTCCAGCGGACCGCGCGAGGAGTCGACGTGCTGGATGCGGACGAAGGGGACGACCGTTCGTACGCGGGTGAAGACGCCACGTTCGAGATAGAGCGCGTCGTCTCTGACCTCGTAGCGCCAGACGCGATACCGCAGGAGTGCGAGGCCGACGCCGAAGACGAGGAAGACGGCGAAGACGGCGACCGGAACCCACACCGGAAGCGAGAGGGCGAGACGGCTCACGGCGAAGGCGACGAGGCCGAGGATGGTGGCCGTGACGGCGGCCTGGACCGCCCAGACGACGCGAATTCGTGGATGGAGCCGGTTCATTCGGCCCTCCCATCGCGACGGTCGAACATGCCCACGGCTTCCGGTCGGCGATTCAAATAGGTGCCGGGCGCGGGCGCCACGACCCGCCTCACAGCGCGTCGAGCAACGCGTCCACGTCCGCGGCTGTGTTGAAGACGTGGACCGACGCCCGAACCGCGTCGGGGTACGGGAGCGACCGGATGTGAATGCCCTCGTCGGCGAGGCGTTCGACCAGTCCTTCTGGGTCGTCGGCGGTGAACGTCACCAGCCCCGACTCGTACTCGCGGGGGCTCAGGAGGCGGTCACCGACCCCGTCTTTCAGCCGGCCGGTCAGGCGCTCGATCCGACCGGTGATCGTCCCGTAGCCGAGGGCGTCGACGGTGTCGATGGCGGCGATCAGGCCGCGGTACGGTGCCGGCGAGGTGGTTCCGACCTCCAGTCGCGGGGCGCCGGGTTTGAGTTCCAAGTCGTCGGCGCCGGTGTCCGCGACGCTCCGGTAGCCCACGACGCCGGGCGTCAACCCGTCTGCCACCTCGCGGTCGACGTAGAGGAAGCCGGCGCCCCACGGCCCGAGGAGCCACTTGTGGCCCGCGGCGGCGACGAAATCGGCGCCCCACTCGCGCACGTCGACGGGGGTCTGTCCCGGCGACTGGACGGCGTCGACGAGGACGAGTGTGTCGTGGTCGTGAGCGATCTCCACGATCTCCGGGATCGGCAGTCGCGTCCCGTAGTTCCAGGTGATGGAGTTGAGACAGAGCAGACGCGCGTCCGGATTCGACACGGCGTCGGCGAGGGTGTCGAGGTCGAGACGCCCGCCCTCGGTTTCGAGCACCTGCACCTCGACGCCCTGCTCCCGGAGGTTCCACCACGGGATCACGCCCGCCGAATGTTCGAGGTCGGTCCGGACGACGACGTCGCCGGGGTCCCAGTCTATCGCGGCGGCGACGCGGGCGATGCCGTCGGCCGTGCTGTCGGTGAGGGCGATTTCCTGCGGGTCGGCGCCGAGGAAGTCGGCGACGACGGCCCGCGTCTCGTCGAACGTGTCGAAGGCGGCGGGGTAGGCCCCCTCCTCGACCGGGGCGGCGTACTCGTGGTGTTCGAGGAAGTCGGTCGTCGCCTCGACGACGTGCCGGGGCGCCGGTCCGGACGCCCCGGTGTTGAAGTAGATGCCGCGGTCGCACACCGGAATAGACGCCCGGAGGTCTTCGGGTTCCATGCGACACAGTGAGGCTGGCGGCCACCTCATACTGTCGGCTGTAACGGCCGCGGGAGTCGAGTCCCGGAGCGGACTCCCGGGGACGAACGGCCCTAGGGCGTCGTGGCGAGAGCGCGTTCCACCCGCCGGCGGGCGCGCTCCAGTCGGGTGCCGAAGTCGGCCAGCGAGGCGAGGACGGGGTAGGCCGCCGACAGGTCGTGATAGAGGTACTCGCACAGATCGGCCGGCACGCCCGGCAGGTCGTTTCGGTGACTACGGATCGTCTCCTGCCGTCGCAGACTGATCGCGTCGACGCGCGCGTCGACGTCCTGGAGCGTCGACCACAGGTCGTGGAGTTCGTCGAAGTCCCGGGCCGACAGCGGGCGGTCGTCGAGCGATTCGAGTTCGGTGGTCAGTGTGTCGACGTCGTCGGCCGCCGCCGCGAGCGAGTCGGCCTCGCGGTCCAACACGTCCAGAAACTCCGCGCGTTCGTGCTGGGCCGCGTCCGTCGCCGCCCGGACGGCGTCGCGCAACTCCGGCGTCAGCGCCGTCCCGCCGAGCAGTGCGGCCGCGAGGTCGTCGCCGAACTCGGCTGCGAGGCTCTCGGCGACGGTGTCGCCGTACTCCGTCCCGTAGTGGGGGGTGTCCATCACCGTCTCCGTGTACGCCCTGCGGAGGCGCGTCAGCGACGGGCCGGACGGTTGTGGGTCGGTGACGAGGGGTGGCCCCGTCGAGACGGTCACCGTCGAGAGTTCGGCGACCCGTCGGTCGAACGCCGCCAGCGCCGCGTACTCGTCACTGATCGTCTCCCGTTCGTCGGCGACGGCGTCGAGGGCGGCGTCGATCCGTGCCGTCATTCGGGGACACTACTCGTCTCGGCGGGTCCATCGACGTTCGTTGGCGGGCCGGGCGCGACGCCGGGCCGTCGCCCGGTGACCACCCGACTCACCGGGCGGGGCTCACGGTCCGCGTGATCGCGTGCCATGATCTCGTAGCTCTCGTTGTGCCAAAATAAAAATAACGTATATATTTTACAGTTTCCTCCGAGCGTTCCCGTGAGGGACGTACTCGTGGGGAGTCGCAGTCGGTCAAACGACCGTTTGTGTTTTGGGTGGGGTTTTGGGCCGTGATGGAGTACGTCCCCTCATGAAACGAGGACGACCGGCCACCGTACTACTCGTGTTGCTGGTACTGCTCGCCGGCTGTGGCGGCTCGGCCGGCGGCGCGGAAGTGAGCGGCGGCGGTGGCGACTCG
>Ga0207797_1002113_pt1 | contig 13960 bp, 9 predicted proteins | sample PRCRCaboRojoPR_6_FD_187275 | JGI IMG/M metagenome (GOLD analysis project Ga0207797, IMG submission 187275) | Marine sediment microbial community from Cabo Rojo, Puerto Rico - PR CR 10% Liquid 1 (SPAdes) | ecosystem: Environmental > Aquatic > Marine > Coastal > Sediment | place: Cabo Rojo, Puerto... | reverse complement strand
AAAACAATGACAAATAAATGATGCAGATCAATTGGCTGGCCGTACGTACCGGGTCCCCTGCCGATGTGCGAATAGACACGTTCCTTTTTCAGACGCGCCATGCCCACATCCACGGCGCCCATCGAGTGTGCCATGTCTTTAAGAACCCGGGTAATATTTTCACTCTGCATGCGTTTCTTGGCAGGTTGACCATCAGCGTGCGGGATCAACTCTTCGTTGATTTCAAAATAAGAGGCTGTTTTTTGGGCAATAACCGGATCGTAAAAAGCACCGCCGGGTTCGCATAATTCCGGCAGCTCGCGAACCGCATCATCAAAATTTTTACGCTCTGGATGGCGCTGGTAATAATCGTGATATTCCGGAGTGCCTTTTTTTAACCGGGCTCTGGCAAACATGATATCGCGTTCGTCATAGGGGCTTTTTTCACCGGAACGATCCATTTTCCGGCAAGACGTGAAAGGCAAAAGAACGCTAACAAAAATCAGGAACAGAAAAACCGCTCCCAACCAGAATACAGCAGAGGATGATATCAAAAAGACGATTGTGACGAGTGCTAAAAACGCAAGTGTAATGACACCCCCTATTTGGGTGGCACGGTATTCTTGTTCCTTGAGAAAAGTGAAAGTGAAAACAATCAGCAAGGTAAGTACAGGTAGGGAAACAATTACAAACAGAGCTTTTTCCATAAATTCGAAATTAGGTTGTTATTTCCAGTGTTTTACTCCTGAGACGATTGTTCTATGATGATGCCTTTGTAGGTTTTGGTTTCTTTGAGCAATTTATTCTCTGAAACCCATTTCAAAATATCACCTGTCCCGATCAAACGTAAGAGCACTTTTTCGTTTGTTATCTTTATGCCCGCACCCTCTTTTTCAACATGCCGTTCGATCAGAATGACTTGCGGCACCACAGGACCACCAAAATTATCGATCATAACAAATCTGACTGCTGCCGTGTTAGCCCAGCTTCTACCTATCGAGATTTCATCGAAAGGTCCGGCCGATTTGAGAAATTCGTATCCGGCTTTGATATTGTTATCGACAGATATACCTAATGTCCAAAAGTTCGCTCCTGAGGCCTGTACCTCTTTGGACACGCGCTCCCGCAGTTGCCCAAGAGCTTTTTTGAACTTTGGATTTTGACACGGTCCACACCACGAACTTCCCACATACACAGCAATAACTTCTTTACCAGGTTTAAATTTGTAGCTCGGAATGTGAGAAGAATCCTGAGCTCGAGCAACAGCGATACTGATGAAAAGCAAGGAAAGAGCAACGACCTTTTTTAAACCCATATCGATTCCCTTAAAAGAATAAGTGTTGTGCTCAGATTAGTTTTAAGAAAATGAGATTACCCATCGTCGAAAAGCACACTTTAAAAGTGTGTACTTACACTCACCATAACCTGCGCCTGATTTGTCGTTGTATTGCTTAGCTTAAATCGAACATTTGTTTTTGATGCGAGTTGATCGTTATACTTGTTGACCGTAATTAACGCATCGATGGCACTGATGAGATGATTGGCCATAATCACGCCGAGTAACATAGTTGATCTATTGTAGGCGGTATCCGAGGAGATGCGCAACTGATCGAACCGTTCGCGGTGCGCTTCGTTTTGCCATTGCCAGTAAAATGTCTCTGTGTCGCGGTAATATTCGTTGAGATTCCGTTGCCGGAGTTTGGCATTGTTGTATTCATAAATGCTGTTATAATTACCCACGTCAATAAAGAACGAACTCGATTTTCCGGTGTTGTTCACTCCGGCATGTGCGGCTGCATAGTTGCGATAATCCTGCTCCCGCCAATCGCTGTAGGCTACCAGACCGCCGTAGGTGAGCCACAAGCCGATTTCCGTTCCAAGATAAATCAACGAACGGGTTTTTGATTCAGCATAAGACTGCCCCCAGCCGGGTACAAGCAGGGACATCAGAAAAGCTTTTGTTCTGCTTTTTTCGCTAAAATCGCTCAATGATTCCGTGGAAGGTGTTTGACCGGCCGTATAAACAGCGTCAACGGTTATAATCTGATCGCTTTGCAGAAAAAACTGGTTGTGCAGGTCTCTGTCCCCGGCGTAAACAAAGCTGCCCAAGGTAAAAAACATTATGACTGCAAAAATATATCGCATAGTGTCACCAATTCATTTGTAAGGTTAACGCTGTTTCGGTCCGAGTGTCAAACCGCATCGGGGTAAGCCGCAAACTCATTTGGACTTTTTGGTTATATCTGTGCGTCGACCACACAGCATCGAGCGCGCTGAGAATATGATTCACCATGGCCACCGTAGTGCCGGTGGTAGCGAGACGAAACGCGTCGTTTGCCGCGTCGCGGCGACTTTCATAATGGTAACGGTTATCGCTAACCACAAAATCGTCGGTCATTTCCTGATGCGTCGTTTCGATCCCATAATTGTCGCGGAAATCATCCCAGCCGTAATTAAACTGATGATATTTGCCGATCATCTCGTAATACTGCTGGTCTTTGTTTCTGTGCAAGCCGTGACTAAAATGGTCATGCTCCCACTCGCGCAATGCTTCGATATTATCCTCAGAATAGCCAATGCCGGAATGATGCGCAATCCATCGCCAGTAATGTTCCTCGCTCCAGTGCGAATTGGCATAGCTTCGGAACTCCTGGCGGATATCTTGTCCTTGCTGATTTTTTACAGCGAACAGCGTCCATGAGGCAACTTCAACCGCCATCCAGGCTGCGGCTTTTACGTACGATTTGGCGTAGACCTGTCCTGCACCGGGAATGGCAGCGGACAAAAAGAACGCTGTTTTCGGATTCTTTGCATGCATTGAATTTTGCTGCCGGACAGAAGCAGTTTTATTCATATCATTTTGCACCAAAGCCGGAGCGCTGCTTTCGCGCATTAACGTTTGCCAATCCGTGCCAAAAGACGCGCCAGCAATGCACATCGCAACGAACGTAAAAAAGAATGTCTTCACAATTAATACCTCCCGCACTATTAATTCATAAAATCAAACAACAAGGTGAAATAATATCGCCATTCTTTGCCGTATCGCAGGTTTTCATGGACATGTTCATCCAAACCGTAAGCCGCTTGCAAGGAAAAGGCGGTCGGAAAGCCGTAAAACGAAAACAGCGATAATCGCATCTCCACACCGGCATCTTTTTTAAAGTCATTGAACGCGGGTTTGTCCGCATCAAAAGCATTGCCGATATCAAAAAATGCTGATAAATAAAATTTGTCTGTGGTGAGATGCAAAAATTGTTTCTGCCACAATTTAAAAACCGGCAATCTGTAGGAAAAGCGTCCCATCAGCATTTTGCGGCCTTCGATGGAATAAAACGGATAGCCACGAAGTCCGGGCAAACCGCCAGCAAAAAAGTTAAAAAAACTGTCCACCGGCCGGTCGATGAATCCTCCGCGAATAGTGGCAGTAAGCGAGTGATCATTTAAAAACGGCATACTCATATACTCAGACCAGTTCAATTCGATTTTATTATAATTGTAATGCGAATATATCTTTTTCGGTAGTACGCCTTCATCTTCAGTGGAAAAATCCTCGAAAAATTTGTTGAGTTCGTAACTGTAGCGGAGCTGAACTTTCCGGCCGTGCGAGGGATTGATCGAGGCGCTCATTCCCGGCAAAACGTGATCCCAGTTCCATTGCAGCCTAAAATGATTACCATAAAAATAGGTGTTTGCCGGTGATTTGAATTCGATTCGCTGCGGCTCGAAATAGAAATCGCCGATATCGCTGATGTAACGTGAATGCACATAGGCTGCACGCAATTTTTGATTCTCGGCAATGTTGTAGCGCGCGCCAAAATCGCCTTCATACATGCGAAAGTGAATATCTATAGGTACTTTTCGTGGATAATCCTCGATAATCGCAATGTTACGCGTGACGTTTCGCGTAAAGGCATAGAATTCGGCGAAAAGTGTCGGTGCCCAGTTGCGGTACTCAAAAGCCAGGAAAGCGTCCAGGTCTTTGCGCGCGTTGGCAACAACGCCGCCAAAGACATTAAATCTGTTCAGCACATCGCCGGAGTAAAAATACGTGCCAAGTTTGACGCGATTGGAATCGACCATCACCCGCGGCATGAATGAGAACTCGCCGTAATTCAAGCTGTAAGGTTTCGGATCAAATTTGTTTAATTTTGTATCGTCGTAATTTCGTGCCTGCACGAGTTTTTCTTTATCGATGTGACGCTTGAGTTCCGGCGCCAGATGTGCTTTGTCCTGATACTCGCTGATTGTCAAATCAACCGGTTCAGCATCGCGGATAACTGCAACTTTGTACCCATCGGACTGGAAATTGGAGAACAGCAGATCACCCGCTTCGTTCACATGCGGCATAAACGCTCCGCCGACCACATTCGTCCACAGTTTATTTTTTTTGCCGTGAACATCTGTGCTGTAAATATTGAAAATACCGGTTATATCCCAGGCAAAATAAATCCGGTTTCCATCCGGAGAAAACACAGGATTTCGCGCATCGCCCTGGTCTGTAATCACACTGGTTATACTGTCTGACTCGAGGTGATAAAGATAAATATCCCGGCCGTGGCGGCGGGCTTTGGAAAACACAATTTTTTGTCCGTCCGGTGAAAAACGGGGTGTGTACACTCCCTCGCCATTGCTGTTATCTGTTAAACGACGAACGACTTTACCTTTAGCATTGAGCAAAACCAAATTATCGGTACCGTCCTGCTGGGTAACACCAACAATGTGTTCGCTGTCCGGCGACCAGTCCGGATCGATAATTCGCATGTTGCGGGTCAGACGTTCTTCTTTTCGCTTGTTCAAGTCATAAACGTGCAAATCGTTGTATTTTGATTGATATTTGTTTCGTCTTTTGCGCGTGTACAATATTTTCGAACCGTCAGGAGACCAGGCCAGCTGACTGTTAACACCGCCTTTAAGCGTTTTTGTTTTTTGAGTTTCTGTATCATAGATTTTCAAACTGGTCATGGTCAGATAATCGGACGAACGGCTGCCGCAAAAAGCGATCAGGGAACTGTCCGGTGACCACATCGGAGCAACATTGCCGATTCCCTTTTTAGTAATCGGCGTGCCTTCCACCCGGTTATCGGAAATTTTTTGCAAACGAGTTTGATAATAGGTTGTTAAATGATCCCGCCATTGCGAATACAATTCATCAGCGCCTACACCGGTCACAGATTTTATGGCACCGTTCACAGAAAACCTCAGCGGCTTGCTCATCTCATCGGTCAACTTTTGCAGCGCCTCAACGCCGTAACGATCTGCAATATAGCGGGTCAAAGCGTAACCTGCGTTGTAGGTGCGTTCATTGCCGATGCTGTTTTTACCAAACACGCCCATTTCGGCAAAACTATGCAGTTTGCCATTCATTATCGCTGTGCGTATCAGCATATCCCGGTGGGTGTCCCAACGGTCATAGTCCAGGTTTGGCGCCATAAACTGCGCCATACCCTCGGCCAGCCACATCGGCATAATGGTATTCGGGACGGCATAAGAAGCAATCTGATTTGGATAGCCGTACAACACGTCCGGTCGTTTTTCGCGCTCGTAATTAATCCATTGAAAATAAAAAGCGGGGACATTTCGGGTCATTTTTCGCGATGCACCGAGTGAAATCATGTGGCTGAATTCATGAGTGACCACATTTCGCAGCCAATTATGCGTACCGCGCAGGATGAACGTCATTTGTGGCGCCCAGATTTCAACTTTGTTATCGTAGTAAAAAGCAGCCCCGTTGGAGGTATCGTCGTGATCTTTGATGACAAAATGGATGGTATCATCAGGTTTCCAGGCATAGAGCGACGTCACCGGTTCGTAGACGTCTTCTGCGACATTTGCGACCACACGGGCCGTTCGTTCTGCGCCCTCATGGTAATGAATGACAAAATGTTCAGTCTCAATGGTGTACCAATCCAGCTCGGGATGATGATATCCTAATTGAGCGATTGAAGGGATGCTGCTGAAAAATATGAATATCAAGATATATATTACAAAAGATCGAATTCTCATTTGATAACTGCAATTTTTATAAATTTCACATTGTTTCCGGATGCCGTTTTCGCTTCCACGCGAGCCAGATACGCGCCACTTTGGACCTCACCGATATTCCAGACGGTTTCGTGATCGCCGGGGGTCACTGCATTGTTCTTTAATTCTGTCACCAGCTCACCTGCTACATCGTAAATTCGTATCGAAACATTGCTGACATTCTCGACAAGAGAATATCTGATATTTGTAAACCCCTCCGCTGCCGGATTGGGATAACAAAAAACCCTGTTAGCAGGCATCACATTACCGGATGCCGACGGATTCGGATCCGGTCCTGGTTTGGTTGAGCGGCTTTGAAACGTGTTGGCCGGATCATTGCCATATTTTTGCCAGCCGGGAGCTGACAGCGGAATATCCCAACCGTAAAGGAAACCGTCGCTGGAAATGGCGAACAATCCGCCTTGTTTATTCTCATTATTTTCAAGAATGAGCGGTGTTGTTTGCAATGTTGCGCTCACAGACAATGGCCCTGAAAATTGTTCACTTTTAATCGGACCATCGCCGTTGTATCCGTAAATCATGCCATCCGGCGAGGCAAAATAAACCGAGCCATCTTTTTGTGTTACAGGTGCTGCCAACTGTGTCTGTGACATCTCGTTTATGGTAAACTCGACCGGAAAATTAAGCACCGGCACACCGCTTCCCCATTGATAAGCAGCAAGCTTTGTGGAACTAATAAAAAGAAGCTCAGGACGGCCATCCGCGTTTACATCCTGAATCGCGGGAGCGCTTGTGCTGCCGAAATCCTGATATCCACGCATTTCGTTCACAATGTCACCTTCATACGAAAGGAATGTGACCTCGCCGTTGTCTGCAACAACGGCGAACGGTAAAGGCTCATTTTTTTCAGTTAGGTCGGCAAACAGCGGCGTGAGCGTGACGCCCATGACGGCAATTTTTTTCTGCCACAGGTGCTCATAAGTATCCTGCTGTTTACGATAAAACGATACAAAGCCATTGTCGGTCGTAACAGCCAGCAGTTTTCCAGCGGAAGAGGAAAACGCATTGACGCCATTTATTTGCCCATTCGCAACATCGAGAGTTTTATGGATGTTTAGACTTGCATTTTCTTTGGAAATAAAATAGACAACGCCGTTATTTGTTCCCACAAGAATTTCAATGCTACTGGTAAAGCCAGCAGTTGGCATATCATCGCTGCTGACAGGCCCGGCAGTTGGCGTGTCATCAATGTCAAGACTGGCTAACAAATCGGCCTGGCCGTTCTTATCAGTATCTGTAAAAGACCACACAGTCAAGGTACCGCCATCATCGACAATCCAGATGTCATCAACGCCGTCGTCATTAAAATCCTGCATCAATGGAGGCCGGGAGACCGGATGTTCAACGCTGGTCATTCTGGCTAATTCAAATGTCGTTTCCCGTCCGGCATAATCCGAAACCGTTATTGTCTCGTCATTTGGTATCAGTTTACGGCCATCAATATGCCAGCCGAACACATCACCGTTCAACCCGACCGCAATCAGGACGGGTTCATCCTGCACATAAGTAAATGTCAGTGCGCCTTCGCCGCACTCGGTATTGAGCAATTGCGGAAACCCAGGCTTGTAAATATCGGATGAAATTGAACAACTCATGAGAGTATCTTTGGCTGAAAAGTTGTGAATACGAATATGTGAATCCGCATGACCGTAGGCATTGCTGTTTGGAATGCTGGTGGGTGATAACTCGACCGGCTTTTGACCGTTTACATATTTATGAGAAATGTTATCATTCCAGTATGGATCCCAGTAATCACCATTCTCCGTACCATATCCTGCCGTGAACATGGTATATTGCTGGCCAATATCCTGGGGACCGTCACATTCGATCAGATCAACGCCCCGGTGCTCCGGATTGTTATTTATGGTATTACTTTCGAGATTAGCCCGGATCACATTTTCATCGATATGCCAGATGAGAATTCCTGATCCCGGCAGTCCATAATCGTATTCATCCACACGAACGACCACACCCAAACCGGATTCCGCACTGATACTAAATGTCGAATCGAATTGGATTCGATTGCCCTGAACATCACGACCGAACCCGTACCTGTCGCCATTGGGATCGCGTTGCCGGTTCTCGAGCAAAAAATATTCATTCGCATTGATCGGAACTTTGATGATATGCGGTACGGATTTTGTATGCGCTGTGCCAATAAGAGCCTCTTTGAGATTCGAGTGAACAATCGGTTCATCCCAGCCCATATAAATTTTCATCCAGGCACAGGGTTCGGCCGGAACAAGTCCGTTGTAATTGAACGAGCCTTGGTCCATGAGACCCCACTGGCCGATACCAGCGCGGCCGGTTTCTGTATCAAACAGACTCGGCATGCCAAGCTGGCTGCCCATCATCAGCGTGCTGGTACCCAAAAGGCCGAGATTGACATCTTCCTGGTTTTGCGTTTCGGGCAAAATGATGCCTTCTTTAATAACCGTATCGCCAACCTCGATGCCGGTAAAACCGGGGTCGTCAGTACCGATCGTTTCTTTCAGGGTTTCAAAATCGATAAAAGCGGACTGAATATCAAAAGGTGTCGGATCGAAATCCAGGGAGATATCTGCACCAACACCGGCATGAAAAACAATATACACATCGTACGCATCAAAATCGGGATCGTCATTTTCTTCAGCGGCAGTCAAAGCATCTCGCAACAACTCAGCCCAGCGCTGTTTCTGCTTTTCTTCATCTTCCTCACCGCTGTAATAAACCATATTATGAGAAAGCTGATACGCTTCGTTTTCGCCGAATGGTAATACGTCCGACTCGATCACAAGCTGTCCTTTGGACACTGTTCTGAAATAATTTCGCAATGCTAAAAGCTGATGCTGAAAATAAGTGCGATTGTGAGGCGGACGATCAATCAGATATGAGCTGTTGTTCGACAGGTCAAATGTGCCGTCGCCGGTGGTAGTCTGCAAATCATCTTTGACAAACTCTGCTCGCAGCGCCAGCACCCGAACCGTATCCGCCGATGATTCGATAGATGTTATTGATGAGGTATATCGATGAACAACATCAAGTGGGTCGGTATCGGTTATTGCTGCAGGAGCTGTCACAAAATGCGTTTTGTGCTGATCCGCAGACCAACCCACTGTGATAATCGTTAAAAGACCTGTCAGAAGAAAAATCAACCGAAGATGCATAAAATCTACTCTCTTCTCCACGCGAGTTCCGGCAGAATGCACATTTTTTCTGAAATGAGAAAAATCCAATCACCGGTTCCTCTTTGTACTCTCTAAATCCTTGTGACTGTTAGAAACCAATTGTTAATGAAAACCGCATCGTATTTGACAGTGGGTGATCTTGCTCTGCCGCGACATAGCCAAAGTCAAAGCGGTACAAATGGTATTGAATGCCGCCGCCAAAGCTGAAAAACTGCACTTTGCCAGGTTGATCATAATAATAACCAGCGCGCAAAGCAAAATATTCGGCGTACCAATATTCCAGTCCTCCGCTGATGATGCCGTTAAACATGGTATTTCTGCTAAGAACCTCGCCCTTGTCATCCGGGTCTTCGTCTGTCCCGTTGGGCCGTTCATATTCTACCTCTTCAATAGTCCACGGAGAAGTAAAGAGGGCTTTGTAAAACGGATCAGTCGAGCCGTCTTCGTTTCGTTTGACCATCAGTTTGTTCAGATCGCCAACAACAGTCAGCTTGTTGTGTTGTGTATCGACTATTTTATAAGCCAGACCAAGTTTCATATTTGTTGGCAAAGGGTCTGCTTGAGCTGCGTCAATATAAGTGATTTTCGGACCCATGTTTGACAGATTCATACCGAAATTCAATCGAGGCACGAAAGGGAAGGTATACATTGCCGCGAGATCGAACGAAAATGCATTGGCAACGCCTTCACCTTGTTCAGCACCAACGCCAACACCACCGGCCAGATTGGATCGGATATAACGCAAACCCAAACCTACAGATAAATCGGATGATAATTTGGTACCATATGTTCCGGCGATCGAGTACTCGTTCGAATTAAAAGTACCCAATTGTGTGCCGGTTTCATCCGTATGCACCTGTTCACCAAGATTCAAAAAAGTGACGTTCAATCCAAACGTACCGACATTCGGAACCGGGTGTGCATATGACGCAAAATCATAATACAGATCGCTACCGAATTCCGGTAACCAGTTTACGTGCATCAGATGCAATTCTTTATTATCAATCTGAGCCAGTCCTGCCGGATTCCAGAATGTTGCGGTTGCATCGTCAGCCAGAGCCACGAAAGCTTCGCCCATGCCTGCTGCACGTGCGCCAGGTGAGATCATTAACGACAACACAGCTGCCTCACTAACGGCATACACCTGCGAAGCGGACAACATCATGATAGATGCAGCGGCAAGAATAATGAGAAGCTTTTTCATTTTTTACCTCCTGTAATAGATTAAAAAGTGATCCTAATTTTTCATAACAAAAAAAACCGAATGTATCAAGTTTGTTCCGTGTCAGGAACCTCACCTGCAGACATCCGGTCATCGTATGTTGAGGTGAGCCTCAGCACAAGTTCTCATAAAGGTTTATGAACAAACGCCTAAAAGACGTTTAATTCAATTATGGAGTTTTTAAAAATTTACAAAAACCTTTATCGAACTTGTATAGGCACACTCCTTATCAATTTTGTTGCTGAAAAAAACTGGCGCAAAATATGAATTTCACTCAAAAGAATCAAGCGCTTTTTCGGAACTCACAATTTTAACATTGTTTCTAACCTGACGGTTTTAGAAAAGTTCCTTTAAAGCTTGAACGAAATCGTCCATTTCTTTTTTTGTGCGCTTTTCTGTCACAGCGCATAAAAAGCAGTCTGTTAATTGGTCATCATAATCACCTAACGGAATACCGGCAAAGATGCCGTTATCACGTAGTTTTTCAAGGACCTCATCCACAGGATGTGTGGACTGGACAACAAATTCTTTAAAGAAAGGATTATCAAATTTGATGCCAAAATTATCCAGCTCGGCAATTTTATCTGCCAGATAATGGCTTTTTCGGGTGCACAACTCAGCGACAGCGGTCAATCCTTCTTTTCCCATCAAAGACATATAGACGGTTGCCGCCAAAGCATTTAGCCCTTGATTGGTACAGATATTGGAAGTCGCTTTTTCACGGCGAATATGTTGTTCGCGCGTTTGCAGAGTCAGCACGAAGCCGCGTTGTCCATCTTCATCCACAGTCTGACCAACCAGGCGCCCCGGAATCTTGCGCACCAATTTTTTGGTGGAGGCAAAAATGCCCAGATAAGGACCCCCGAAATTGAGTGGATTCCCGAGTGCTTGTCCTTCACCGGTGGCGATGTCTACGCCGTATTCACCCGGAGGTTGGAGTACGCTCAGAGAAATCGGATCGTTCGAAGAAATTAACAGAGCGCCAGCTTTTTGAGCGGCATGGTGAAATTCTTTTACTTTTTCCAGATATCCCAGGTAATTGGGATGCTGAAAAATGACGCCAGCCGTATCACTGTCAACCGTATCTGCAAGTTTTTTATAGTTTATCAGACCGTTCTCCCGGGGAATGACAACAATGTTTATGCCCCGTCCGTGGCAATATGTTTTTATAATTTCAAGATAGTTAGGATTGATTGTCGATGAAACAACAATTTTTTTCCGTCGCGTATGCCCGCATGCCAGCAAGGCAGCCTCGGCGAGTGCTGAGCCGCCATCATACATGGATGCATTAGCGACTTCCATATCCAGTAAATTACAGAGCATGGACTGATATTCAAAAATTACCTGCAGTGTCCCCTGGCTAACTTCAGCCTGATAGGGAGTATAAGCGGTGTAAAATTCAGATCTCTGAAGTAAAAAATCTACAGTCGCCGGTATAAAATGATCATAAGAGCCGCCACCCAGGAAGGAAACATTTTCAGCAGTATTTCTATTTTCTTGTGATAGCTCCGTCAGCTTTTTACTAACTTCAGCTTCCGAAAGAGGTTGCGGCAGCTCAATCCCGGCTTTTTTAATAAATTTTTCAGGTATGTTGCTGATTAACTCTCTGAAACTTTCTACTCCCAGAGCATCAAGGATTTCCTTTTCGCATTTTGGAGTGTTAGGGACAAAACCCATATTATCCTCACAATTCTATCATTTTAACTTAATTAATCCAGGATAAAAATCATTCAATCAGGTCTTCATATTCTTCGGCAGATAACAACTCATCTAATTCGGATTGGTCGTTTAATTTAACTTTGACAATCCAGCCTTCTCCGTAAGGGTCCTGATTGATCTTTTCTGCTTCCTCATCGAGAGTTTCGTTAACTTCAAGGACCTCTCCTGAGACAGGAGCATAAATATCCGAAACAGTTTTAACCGCCTCGATGGTGCCGATTGCATCACCTTTTGAAAATTCTTCGCCTTCTTCCGGTAAATCAACAAAAACAATATCACCTAATTCGCTTTGAGCATGGTCAGTTATACCAATAGTTCCCTTTTCGTCTTCAACTTTAAGCCATTCATGTTCTTCGGTATAATACAGGTCTTTTTGCACACTCATCTTCCACCTCTCTTTTTATTTTTTTTATACTTAAAGGTATCCATAAAACCAGTATGAAAATTACCATCCTGGAATTTAGTGTTCTTTATTATCGATTGATGCAGGGGGATAATTGTCTTGACTCCTTCAATTACAATTTCATCCAGAGCCCGTTCCATTCTTTTAATAGCTTCCTCCCTGGTTTTTCCATGAGTTATCAACTTCCCAAGTAGAGAATCATAATTGGGAGGCATTGTGTAGCCATCATAAATATGGGTATCCATTCTAATACCCGGGCCCCCCGGCATATGAAAGGATTCAATTTTTCCGGGACTGGGTCTAAAATTATAATCAGGATCCTCAGCATTAATTCGACATTCAATCGCATGTCCCCGCAATTTAATCTTTTTTAGCCATTCCGGTAATTTCTCACCATTCGCAACTTCCAGCTGGCCCTTGACAATATCATAACCGGTGACCATTTCTGTGACAGGATGTTCTACCTGAATTCGGGTGTTCATTTCAATAAAATAAAAATTATTATCTTTATCCAGTAAAAATTCCACAGTACCGGGACCAACGTAATTTACAGCTTTTGCAGCATCTACTGCTTTTTGTCCTATTCTTTCTCTTAACTTTTCATCAACTACAGGAGATGGTGATTCTTCAATCATCTTTTGATGCCTGCGCTGGATTGAACAATCTCTTTCTCCCAGATGAACCACATTCCCCTGTTTATCAGCCATTATTTGTAATTCTATATGTTTGGCCTCCAGAATCAGCTTTTCAATATACATAGCAGGATCACCAAAAGCAGCTTCCGCTTCTGAGCGGGCCGAATCATAAGAATTTTTCAATTCTTTTTCATCCTGGACTATGCGCATACCACGGCCACCGCCTCCAGCACTCGCTTTCAGCAACAGGGGATAACCAATTTCCGAAGCAATTTTTTCAAGAGATTCATAGTCTTCAACGACACCTTCACTCCCGGGTATAACAGGAACATCAACCTCTTTCATCTTATTTCTTGCTCGGGCTTTATTACCCATGGCATTAATCACCTCGGAAGAAGGTCCAATAAATTCTATTTCATGATCTTCACACATTTCAGCAAATTCTGCATTTTCAGCAAAAAATCCATAACCAGGATGAATAGCATCTGCATTTGTCACTTCAGCAGCACTTATTATTTGTGACTTCTTAAGATAGCTTCTGCTACTGGCCGGAGGCCCGATACAAACAGCTTCATCGGCATATTTTACATGGAGCGACAATTCATCAGCAGTAGAATAGACAGCTACAGTTGAAATATCCAGCTCCTGGCAGGCTCTGATAATTCTTAACGCAATTTCGCCTCTATTGGCAATTAATACTTTATTTATCAAAATTATATTATACCATTTTTAAATTATTGTTTATCAACGATAAAAAGGGTTTGATCATATTCCACCGGCTCCGAGTTTTCGA
>Ga0207797_1002112_pt1 | contig 13966 bp, 15 predicted proteins | sample PRCRCaboRojoPR_6_FD_187275 | JGI IMG/M metagenome (GOLD analysis project Ga0207797, IMG submission 187275) | Marine sediment microbial community from Cabo Rojo, Puerto Rico - PR CR 10% Liquid 1 (SPAdes) | ecosystem: Environmental > Aquatic > Marine > Coastal > Sediment | place: Cabo Rojo, Puerto... | reverse complement strand
CCCGCCGGCACCGCCTCGGGCCGCAGCACCCGGACCGACGGCGCGGTAAGCGTACTGAGCGTGCCCGTCTTGTCGAACACGACGGCGTTGGATCGAGCGAGGTCGAGCAGCGTCTCGCCGGAGCGCACCAGGACCCCTCTGCGCCCGGCCTGCTCCAGCGCCACGGTCAGCGACAGCGGAATGGCGATGCCCAGCGCGCAGGGACAGGTGATGAGCACGACGCTGAGCGCGACGTAGAGTGCCTTCGAGAAGCCGACGGCCCACCACCATCCGGCGAACGCCACGAATGCCAATCCCACGACACCTGGAATGAGCCATTTCAGAATCCGGTCGGTAATTCGTGCAATGCGCGGCGGCTGCTCCAGCGCACGGCGCATCATCTGAGCCACCCGGGCGAGGCGCCGGTCCTCGGCCACCGCCGTCGCGTCGATCGTGAGGGCGCCGTCCTGGGCCGTGGTGCCGGCGTACACCGTGTCACCTGTCTCCTTTACGACCGGTTGCGACTCGCCCGTGAGGCTGCTCTCGTCGACGTAGCTCTGCCCCTCCGCGACCGTGCCGTCGACCGGAATCACGTCCCCCGCCGACACCCGGATCCGATCGTCGACCCGGAGGTCGTCGGGCGCCACCTCGCCGGGCTCCGGGTGGAGGCGGGTGTACGCGGTGTCGGGCACCTGCATGAGGCGCCGCAGCACACGCGTGGTGGTGTCCTTGGCGCGGGCCGTGAGGTAGCGCCCCAGCGTATAGAGCGCCAGCAGCATGACCGCCGTTTCGAGGTAGATGGGCCCGGTGCCGCGAACGTAGCTGATCGCGCTCACCACGACGGCACTCGTGGTGCCGAGGGTGAACAGCACGTTGAGCGTGAGGCCACCGCTCCGTAGGTCGCGCCACGCCGAGCGAAGAAGGGGCGGCCCCAGCACCAGGACCGCCGGCACGGCCGCCAGCAGCAGTACCCAGTGGGCGGTGCCGATGTCGTGCTCCAGCCGCTGCAGCGCGCCAAACCCGTACCCTGAACTGATGGCCAGACTAAAGACCATGACGAAGCCCGCTGTGAGCACGCCGGCGAAGAGGCGGACGAGAAGCATCTTCTGCTCGTCGGACTGCTCCGTCTCGTCCTCATCCAGCGTCTCCGCCCGCATGCGGCACCCGTAGCAGCAGTAGTGGGCACTGTCGGCCACGCCGGGCGCCGAGACGCCCGAGCCGGAAATGGGCATGTCGCAGTGATCGCAGCGCTGCATCGGTGGGATCGTCGAATGCGGAAGGAAAATCGTTGCCACACAGTAGGGCCGGATGGCCGCGCGGCCCTACCCTCTATCGCGGTTCGTTGGAGGTCCGATGCGGCGAGGCACTCGCGACGATCCGGTCGTACAGGACCTGCCCAAGTGTCTCCGAGCGAGCCTGGGCCGTTGTGTCAGCGGGCACAGTCTGATTCTCCGACTGCTGCAGTTCCTCGGACGACCACGCCTCCGTACGCCCCTCCGTGGTCGACCGCACGGCCGCCACTTCGTCGACCGTCACCTCGCCGTAGTCGTTTGTCCAGGACTGCCGCACGTGCGTGATCACCGCCGCGATCTCTTCGTCGCTCAAGGTAGAGCCCCAGGCGGGCATGACTCCGTTGTAGGTCTCCCCCTGCACCACCACCTCCCCCTGCATTCCATGGAGCAAGATGCGGATGATCTGTCCCTTGTTCTCTACCCAACTCGTGCCGATGAGCGTCGGAAATGCCCCTGAGACGCCCTGTCCGTTGGACTGATGACAGCTCGCACAGCGGGAGCTGTAGACCTGCGCCCCGCTCACCGGCTCGGGCTCGGGCGGTCCGGCGCGCTGCGCCACCGGCTCGGGGGACTGGAGCCACGGATCGGGGCTAAAGTCCCCAATATACAGCCCGAGGTAAAACGTGCTAAAGAGCAGGACCCCAAAAATGAGAATCCAGAGCCACATTTGGGGCGGCTCGCCGCCCTCCGGCGGCAGAGGCTCCTCGCGGAACAGGGGCCGCAGCATGTCGACCGGTTCGGGCGACCGCTCCCGGGCGGGGCTCTGCTCGGAGGGAGAAGACGGTTCGTCAGCCATCGGAGATCGGTTGCGTCAGAAAAGGCAGATCACACGGTAGGGAGCGGCGGCCCCGATCAGTTGGAGGCCTCCTGGTTGAGGCGCTCCAGCTTCAAGGTCATGAGGTAGTCGTAGAGGGCGAGGGCCCGCTCTGTGGCCACCACCACGCTGTCGCCCGGCGGCGCGTACTCGGAGCTCAGCGGCACTGTCACCTCAGAGGCCATCACGTTCGATTCCCGCTTAATCTCAAAGAGATAGGGATAGGCCGGCATCACCGAGCCCGGACTCACCGAGCGCGGTTGGTAGAGGTGGGCCAGGTGCCAGTCGCGGCTGGGCTGACGGCTGGCGATGTCGTGGAGATCCGGGCCGGTACGCATCGTGCCGAGCTGGTGCGTCTCGTCGTACACGTAGTCGCCCGGGCGCGAACCGCGCGGTCCCCATCCACGCTTGATGTCGGCCCCGAAGCCCTCGGGCCGCACCTGCTGGCTGTGGCAGTAGATGCACCCTTCCGATTTGTACACCTCCCGCCCCAGCTGCTCGTCGTAGGTATAGTCGGAGGTCCCCGGTGTCGGCTCAATCGTGGAGAGCTGCATGCGGGGCAGCAGCGTGAGCGCCGTGAAGCTCATCGCGATGGCCGCGAAGGCGCCCAGAAAGATGAGAGCGATTCGAGTCATTGTGGACGTGGCTCGTGAGTGCAAAAGAGGTGATGCGGCCGGCGCTTAACTCGCATCCGGATTGGTCGAGGATGCCGGGACGGACCGACTCCCGTCGCCCCCGACGTGCGCGAAGGTGCCTTCCGGCACGGGGTGGAAGTAGGTGGGGCCTTCGGGACGCTCTCCACTTTTCATGACGATCTGGGCGAGCAAATACGCGAAGACGAGGTGCCCTACCGTCATGAGCGTGCCCGACACTGAGCGCACGACGAGCCAGGGCTTCGTGTCGTCCACAATCTCAAGAAACGCCACGTCGGGGTCGAGCAGCTGAAAGCCCTGGATGACGCCGCCGATCGTCAGGGCGGTGAAGTAGGCTCCGATGCCGAGCCCCGTCGTCCAGAAGTGCAGGCTCACGAGGCGCTTGCTGCCCCACTCCCAATCCGTCACCCGCGGCAAGATGTAGTAGATGGCCCCGAACGCGATCATCGTCGCGAAGGCATAGACGCCCAGGTGCGAGTGCGCGATGGTATAGTGCGTGAAGTGGGTCACCTCCTGCCAGTACCGAAACGACTGGAGCGACCCCTGCAGGCTGACGACGGTGTAGCTCATGGCTCCGAACACCACGAATCGCAGCGTGGGGCTGTACTTTAGTTTCTCGAAATGCCCCACCACGGTGAGGTGGTGGTTCACGGCTACCACGATGACCGGAATGATCATCATCGCGCTAAATACGATCGAGACCGTCACCACCCACTGCGGCGCCGGTCCCCCCACCAGGTGATGCACACCGGCCCAGTTGTAGAAGAGGGCGAGCGTCCAGAAGCCGAGGTACGACAGGTGGTAGCTGTGCACGGGCCGCCCAATGACCTTGGGGATAAAGTAGTACGCCGCCGCCAAGCCGGGCGGGGTAATCCAGAGCCCTAGAATGTTGTGCGCGTACCACCAGTTGGCCGTCGCCTCAGGGATGCCGCTATAAATGGGCAACAGGATTGCAATGACCAGGAACGGTCCCCAGAGGATCGCCGCGCCGAGGTACCAGACCGAAATGTAGAGGTGCTGCGCGTGCCGCTCCCACAGGGTTTGGATAAACGACACCACGACCAGCAGCATGGCCGGCACGATGAGCGCAAACGCGACGTAGGGCATCTCTACCCACTCGATGGCGCGGGAGTAGCCGGCCAGAATCCCGACGGTGCCCACCAGGACCCCCAGGTTCCAGAGCGCCGCACTGAGCAGCAGCATCCACTGCCCCCGCAGCTTCGTCTTCAGCAGGCGCGCCCACAGCCACGCACTCACCCCCACCCCAGCCATCGAAATCCATCCGTAGATCATGGTGTTTAGGTGCGCGGGCCGTATCCGCCCGAAGGTGAGCCACGCCTGATGGGTCCACCAGTCGGGAAACTGAAACTTGAAGCTGGCGATGAGGGCCAACAGCGAGCCGGCCACCAGCCAGAACACCGCACTCACCACAAACGCAATGACAGGCCAGCGGGTCGACGCGTCGACGACTCGACGCCAGTCGGTGTCCGTGTCGCCAACGTCCGGGGGAACGGCGGGGGAAGGGTCGTCGGGCATGAACGGCAAAAGGCCTTAGAGAGGGAAGTCAAGCATGCGAGTCAAGATCATCGGAGGGATCCTCCGTCTCCCGAAAGAGCTGGTCTTGTGGCTCGCCCACGGGCTCATCATCGTCAAAGATCACGTAGGCCCCCGACTTCAGATTGTCGAAGTACCCCTGCTCGTGGGCGTAAAACAGCAGCGTGAGGGTGGCCACGGCACCGATCACTAGCAGAATCAGGATGGTAATGAGGGGCGTGTAGCTCATGCGTACACCTCGGGGATGGGTGAAGGAGCGGGAGCAGCATCGGCCGTCTGAGAGCCTGTATTCAATCGAAGGAAGTCAGGCGAAAATGAGCGCTGCGCGTCGTCTTCAAGGCGCGCGAAGCAGGCGATGCAGCGCATCGTCGATGCAGGGGAACGACGAAAACGGCGGGCAGAGCCATTTGCAGCCATTCCGTTTCTGTTTGAATACAGGCTCTGAGGAGGAGGCTCAACGCGCACCGCCTGAGGCGAACTGGACGTCTCGGCACGCTTCTTCGTGTCGCGCAGGATGAAGTAGAACATGACTGCGACCAGCAACGAGGCGGCCAGGAAGAGGGCCAACACGAGCCCCGCCGTGGCGCGCTCAACGTCGAACTGCGGATCAGACATAGGGTGCAGGACTCCTGCTGTTATTACTTGTGTTTACAGGTTCTCACCCGTAGGTTGAAGGCAGAACTCAGGGGGAGGATCCCAGGATTCCCCGACGAACGATTCTTTCACGCCTAGATCATCCGATGGGGAAGGGCGAAAGTGGCGGCGAGAGGTCCGAACTAGGGACTTCCAACATGTGGAAAAAAACCGTGCCTTCCGATCCGTGATTTTCCGGCGCGCACGTGGCGAAAATTCTGATTCTTTCGCAGGACGGTCGATCGTAATTTCACCGCACCTCAGTGTGCAATCTCCTCTCACTCCTGAAGCGACAAATGCGTACCCTGCTGATTCTTCTTTCCGCATTCAGCGCTATTTTTCTGACGACCGCATGTGGCCCGTCTGGATCCGACACCGCAGATTCGGAGACGCCCCCCGACTCCATCCGGAAGGAGGTGGAGCAGGCCATCGCCTCGCTCAACAAAATGCGCGAGTCGCTCGCCGCGACGATTGACACCCCGACGGTCGATAAGAGCACCTTTGAGCGCGTGTGCAAGCCGGTTGGCAAACGGGCCAAGCAGATCAGCGCGGAACGAGGATGGGTGGTACAGCAACTCGCAGAAAAATACCGCAATCCGGCCCACAAACTCGACGCGGAGGCACAGGAGCTCCACGAACAGTTTGCGAAGTCGCCCGACCTCACCGACACGTGGATCCGAACGGTGCGGAACGGGCGCGTAGGCTGGCGCTATGCCCGCCGGATTACCGTTCAGTCCTCGTGCCTGGCGTGCCATGGCCCGAAGCAACAGCGGCCCGACTTCGTGAAGAAGGGCTACCCCAATGACCGGGCCTACGGGTTCGAGGTTGGCGACCTGCGCGGACTCTACTCGGTTTTTGTCCCCACCCCGCTATCCGACACGAGCACTGCCAGCGTATTTTAAAACACGTTAACCAGGCCTGACGTCCTCATTTGCAACGACTCTGAAACATTGTTATTATCTGTTAATACAGGTACTTACCAATTATCGGTCTCGCCTCTCCTATTGACCACAGATCGCACGGGCCATGGAAGACGCAACACAAACGGACGGTACAAGCACTCTCGAAAAGCGCTTACAGGATCCCGCCACTCGTCAGAAATTGGCCCGTCTCCTCGACAAGCTTGACACCGTTGAGCAGGCCCTAGACACGCTTGAGCGTTTAGAGCACCAGATGCCCGGAGTCCTTCAGACCACCGCGGATGTGGTCGACGACGAACTGACGCAGGCGGCCGAGCGGGGCGTCGTGCTCGACGAGCGGACTGGAGAGGCCCTGAAGCTCGCCGAAAAGCTGACGGAACCGCGCACCGTCGAGGTGCTCTCGGCCCTCATCGACCGGCTCGACCAGCTCGAAGAGATTGCAGAACTGGCCGATCAGTTGCCCGCCGCCGCGTCCGTCACCGTCGATACCATCGACGACGCCCTCACGCGAGCGGCCGAGCGGGGCGTCGTGGTGGATGAACGGGCCCGCGAAGGGCTGCGATTACTGGAGAAGATGACGGAGCCGGATACCACGGCGGCGCTGGAACGCATCCTGGACCGCTCCGAGCAGCTCGAAGAGCTGACGGCCCTCGCGGAGGACGCCCCGGACGTCATCGCCACGGTCGTCGACATCCTCGACGCCGAGTATGCACGGGCCGCCGCACAGGGCTACGACCCGGAGCGGACCCTACGACAGGCCTTCGGGGCGCTGAGTCGCCTCGGCGAACTGTTCCGGACCGAAGAGTTTGAGGCGCTCCTCGACTCCGGTGTGCTTGACCCCAAGGCCCTCCAGGTCGTCGGCAGCCTCGGAACCGCGCTGGTCGACAGCCAAAAGGAGGCGAGCCGCGGCGAGACCCCAAAGCGCGGCTTCTTTGGACTGCTGGGTGCCCTCCGCGACCCCGACGTCCAGCGGGCAATCGGGTTCGTGACGACGTTCGCCAAGAAATTCGGCCAAAAGCTCCGCGAGTAACGCTTCCGATTTGCGGCGGGGGTCTCGCCTGACCCCGCAACAACCATCCTTCTCGATTCCCTAAATCCAACCATAGTCCCATGACCGACACGCATCAAGTTCTCATCGTTGGCGGTGGCACCGGGGGCCTCACGGTGGCCTCCCAGCTGCTCTCGCGCGACGATGCTCCTGAGGTCGCTGTCATTGAACCCTCTGACACCCACTACTACCAACCCCTCTGGACGCTCGTGGGGGGCGGCGTTTTTCCCAAAGAGGAATCGGCCCGTCCCATGGGAAACGTGATGCCGAAGGATGCGACCTGGATCCAGGACGCCGCCGCCGAGGTTGATCCCGAGAGCGCCACAGTGACGACCCGGAGCGGGGACACCTACGGCTACGATTACCTCGTCATGGCCGCCGGTCTCCAGCTTAACTGGGACGGCATTCCGGGGCTCGCCGAATCGGTCGGGCAATCGGGGACGGGGGTCGTGAGCAACTATTCGTACGACACGTGCGAAACCACCTGGGACGCGATTCAGGACTTTCCGAAGGGCGGGACGGCTCTCTTTACCGAGCCAACGATGGGCGTGAAGTGCGGCGGGGCCCCGCAGAAGATTATGTACCTGGCCGATGACGCCTTTCGGCGCCAGGGCGTGCGGGACGGCAGCCGGATCGCCTTCATGAAGGCCAAAGGAAGCCTGTTCTCCTCCCCGCCCTACGAGGAAACGCTGTACGAGGTGGTGGAGCGGAAGGGGATCGAGCTCAATCTAATGACGGAACTCACGGCGCTGGACCCGTCGAGCAAGCAAGCTACCTTCCGGCACCTGGAATCCGGCGAGGAGATGACGATCGACTACGACATGATCCACGTCGTTCCGCCCATGCAGGCGCCTGACTTCATCGCCGAGAGCCCGCTGTCCGGAGAGGACGGGTTTGTGAGCGTGGACCCCGGCACGCTGCAGCACACGAAGTACGAGAACGTGTTCGGCCTGGGCGACAACTCCAATCTGCCCACCTCAAAGACGGGCGCCGCCATCCGCAAGCAGGCGCCGGTTCTGGTGGACCACCTGACGGCCACCATGAACCAGACCACGCCGATCAACGGCACCTACAGCGGCTACACCTCCTGTCCTCTCGTCACCGGATACGGCAAGCTGGTACTGGCCGAGTTTGATTACGACAAGGAGCCGGAGGAGAGCTTTCCGTTTGACCAGACCGAGGAGCGCTATAGCATGTACGCGCTGAAGGCGTACGGTCTGCCACGCATGTACTGGAACGGCATGCTGAAGGGACGGATGTAGTTGTAGTGAGGCGCGGAGGCGCCCCCGGAACCCAATGCCCGATTCCTTCGGTGTCCCCGGGAGACGAGAATAGACGAAGGGGCAAGTGGGCACGCGAAAAAACCCGGGGATTATAACACCCAGTACTGCGTCAGTCGTCCTTCGGCCTCTTGTGGGTACGAACGGAAGGACATGTGGAAGAACGGAGGCAAAGCGCATCCACCGACCCACCCCTGACAGTCGAGACACATTCTTTCAGCCCCCCGAGCGGAGCTTGCGAAGTTTGCGTATTACGTTTCCGAATCGGTCTCGAAGACTGGCTCGAAATCGCGGAGCGGCATGCCGTGCTCGGCCGTGTCGGGGCGGGAAGGGTCGCGAGCCAGCTCCAGCTCGTAGGCCACGCGGTCGCTCCGGTAGTAGCGCCGCTGGTAGTAGACACGCTTGTCTCCCTCCGTTAGCGACAGGCGTTCGATGAGGAGGAGGGCTTCGCCTTCGTTCACCCCGAGCGGATCGGCAACGGCGGCCTCGGCGTTGGCCGCCGTGATGCGGTACCGGCCCCGCAGGACGGGGATGTCGTACTCCGTCTCGAGGATCTGGTAGATTGTCTCGTGCTCCAGGTCGTGCCCCTCCAGGAGCTGAGCGTAGAACATGGGCAACCACGTCCGATCGAAGGCGACGGGGCGCCCATCGCCCAAGCGGAGGCGATCCAGCCGCATCACCTTCGTCTCGTCGGTCTGAAGCCGGACCGCCACGTCTGCAGGCGGCGACTCGGTCGCGTGGTGCTTTACCGTCGACGACGCCTCCAGGCCCGCCTGTGCCATGTCCTGCGCAAAGTCGGTGAGCCGCACGAGGCCCTGCGTAGTACGACGCTCCTGCACGAACGAGCCGAGCCCTTGGCGCCGGTAGATGTAGTCCTCATTTTCGAGCGTCTGCAGGGCCCGTCGCACGGTCACCCTGCTTACGTCGAACCGGTCCCCGAGCTCTTTTTCGGAGGGCAATTTCTCGTCGGACGCGTACGTGCCTTCCTCAATGTGCTGGCGCAGCCAGTCGCTAATTTGTTCGTGGCGGGGGCGTCCAGACTCAAATTCCATGGGGCACCGAGGATCTGGTGGAGCGGAGCTGGTGGGAGACTCCGTGGGATAACACTGTTTCTGATCAGTGTTAACAAGTAAATACAGGCTCGGTGTTCCCGTTGCTGCGCATCGTCACGGCTCTGGGACAGGCGAGGATACCCTCTCGCGAAGCATTTCAGCAAAAATACGTTACAAATCAGGTCATTCTGAGCGGAGCGCACTCTGAAAGCACTTCCAGCCTGAAACTTTCTTCGCTGCGCTCGGGGCGCTCACTTCGGTCGGGGCGCTGCGGCGCTTCGACTTCCTCCTCCCTCCGGTTGCCGGTCGCTCAGAACGACTTTGACGAATGCATTTATGCCGGTCTACATAAGACCGATCCATCGCTCGCCATCCGCAGTCGCCCTGTGTCAGCTCAGTGTGCCCCGATCCATGTACAGACTCGCGGTGTGAAATTCGAGGTCCCCGTTTCCACTGGTACGGGTGCTACTGTTGAACAATTCCTCTCTTGACGCCAGAAAGACGCACTGCCGTCGCCCTAGACTTGCCCCGGTGTGGTCAGTAGACGTAGGCCTCCGTATCAACGGTGAGCTCGTTTTTGACCTCGCTCACCCCCGGAGCCGCCCAGGCAGCCCGTTCGACATCCTCGCGGTCGGCCCACGACGCAACCGTGCCCTTCAGAGTCACCGTGCCATCATCCACGGTAATGCGAATCCGATCGGCCTCCACCCCGGCCTGCCGTTCCAGGGCGGTTCGAATCCGCTCGTGGACGTCATCGGGCACTGGCCGCTTCTCGACCATGAGTTCGTTCCGCACGCCCCGGACGCCCATCAGATCGCGGACGAGCCGCTCCGCCTGGCTGGTCTGGGAATACCTGTTCACCGTCCCACGGAGGGTGACCCACCCGTCCTCAACCTTCACGGTGAGGGCGTCGGTCGGCAGCTGGGTGTGCCACTCGATCGCCTGGAGGGCCGCCCGGGTAATGTCTGTGTCCGACCGCTCGTGGTCTTCAGGGAGGCGCACTTCCAGGTCATTGGCGATGCCCTTCACGCCGGCGACGCGGAGGACCGCGCGCTCGGCCCCACGCTTCTGGGCGGAGCTCGGGACGTGCCCGGTGAGCGTCACCACCCCGTCGGACACCGCCACACCAATGTCGTCGGCGTCAACGTCCGGGGTCCAGTCGAGCTCGTCGAGCACATGTACGCGGAGATCCTTGTCTTTCTTGTTCATGCTCATGGAGATCGAAGAGTCGGATTTGTGTTAGAGACGAATGATCGGGAGCGGCACCGCCCGCTTCCCTTTCCGTGCCCCGGCCTCCTACCGCAGCTCAAGGATTTCGTCCGTGTGGCCTTTCTGCTCGACGCGGAGTCTGAGAATCGTCCCTTCCGGGTTGTTCGCACAGAGCTCCGCCGGGCAAAAAACAAGACGGGCACGATCCTCAATGACAATCTTCAGCAGATTGTCCGCTCGATCGTAGGAGATCCTGCCGAGGGGAAGCCAGGGCGTTTCGCACCGTGCGTCCCCCTCTGTCGAACGCAGGCGAACCTCGGTGTATCTCGGTGTCGAGTCGGTTGCCAGTTGTGCAGAGAGGAACGCCAGCCACGATCTCCAGTCTCTGCTTTTCTGTTGCATCGGCATGGCGCTTCCTGAGGGTGGTTCTGTGTTCAAAGAAAGGCCCCGAACATCACGATCCGGGAGCCTCGTGAGGGCAAAGAAGAGAAACCATCCCTGCCCATCAGACGCTCCGAACGCATTCTACTCCTCGGACTTCGCCTTCCGCATCCGATACGCCTTCGCTCGGGCCACGTCGTCCAGCGAAAGCTGCCGGGTACGCATGGCCCGCTCCATCAACTCGGGATATTTCGTCAGGTAGAAGCTCGCGAGCCCTCGCTGGGTGGCCCGCTTTACCCCCTCGGACTGAGGGGTTTCCTCCTCGATTAGGCGCTCCAGGGCCTTTTCATTGCCGATGTGGAGAAGGGCAGACAGGGCCAAAAGGCGGTGCCCATCGGCCGGGCCCCGGCGATAACTCTCAAGGAGGTCAGGGATCAATCCGTCAAGGTCCACCACCGAACCTGCGCCGGTCTCGCTCTCAATGCGAATTTGTTTGCCCTGAACGGTTTGGAGATTGACGGTGCAACTTTCTCCGCAATGGGCCAGAGTGTTGATGTCCATGAGGGCCATGTGTCGTCGCTCCGCGTCTTTTGCCTTCAGTTCATTGCGCAGATGCTTGACCAATGTCGGTCGGCTGTCATCTTGCGCGATCGCCTCGAGAGGAAGGACCAAAAGGGCGGCCCCGAGCAGAAGGCCCGTGAAAAAGAGGACACGACGAAATGACGAGAGACTCCGTCGGGTGACAATCATGGGTCGAAGGATCAATGTAGAAGAAACTGGTGAACGCGAGGCCTGAGTCCAGTGAGATCCTTGGCCCCGAATCGCCATTACTCAGCTCCGCCTGGCGGCGCAGGATGAGATCTGCGCCGCGATGGGCAGAGAGATCCGAACATCCTACGCCGGTTAGTAGGCATACACCTCGGCGTCGACGTTGAGCTTGTTGTGGACCTTACTGACCCCGGGAGCGTCCCAGACAGCTCGTTCGATGTCCTCCCGGTCGGCCCACGAGTCGACGGTGCCCTTCAGGGTCACCGTGCCCTCCTCCACCATGATGCTGAGGCGATCGGTCTCGTGTCCCGCCTGTCGCTCCAGCGCCTTGCGGATGCGTTCCCGAAGGTCACTGGGCACGGGTCTTGCCTTCACCGTGATTTGGTTGTTGACCCCCCGCACGCCGGCCAGGTATCGAACGGCCTTTTCGGCACGGACGCGCTGGTAATTCCAGCTGACCGTGCCTTCGAGGGTCACCCATCCGTCGTCGACCTTCACCTTGATCTTGTCGGTCGGGAGCTCGGTGTGCCACTCGATGGCGCGGCGGACTGCTTTGGCAATGTCCGTGTCCGAGCGTTCAAATTTGTCGGGGAGGCGAACCTTGAGGTCGTTTGCGACGCCTTTGACGCCGGCCACCCGGAGAACAGCACGCTCGGCAGCGCGCTTCTCTGCGTAGCTCGGAACGCGGCCGCTCAGGGTTACCACCCCGTCGGACACCGCCACGCCAATGTTTTCGGCGTCGACGTTCGGGGCCCAGTCCAACTCGTCGAGGACGTGGGTTCGAAGGGCCTTGTTTTCTTTTTTCATGGTCATGGCGTGTGCCTCTCGTACGTTGATTTGGAGTTCGACTTGGGAGAAATCTCCGCCCGCTGTCTTCCTGACGGACAGACGGCGGGAGTGCACCGCTCAGGCAACGGGGGCGTCGTCGAGACGTATGCTCAGGCGATCACCCGGCCCGTCCGTCGTTCGAGCACCGTCTGGATCCGCGCACGGACGTCGCTCGGGGCCAGCCCGTCGTCAACCGTGAGGTCGTTGTGCACCCCCGCATATTCTGGAGGTGTCGGACGCGGCAACGTCGATCGCGTCGGTCTCGATGCTGGACCCCCAATTGAACTCGTCGACCACATCGGCTCGACGCGTCTCGTTTTCGGGTTTCCCTGTCATGGCTGAATTCCTCCTGCGTTGAGAGTTCGGGGTCGGTGAATGAAACGCCTCGCCCCCAGCCACCGGCACGAACGTCGGGCCCGGGCCAGGGGCGGTGGGCGTGTAAATCAAGAGATTTCGATTCGCTTCGGCTTGCTCTTCTCGCTCTTGGGAAGGTCAATCGTGAGGACGCCGTTTTTGAAGTTCGCCTTGATGTTCTCCTCCTCGACCGCCATGGGCAGCCGTACGGATCGGTAGAACGAGCCGAAGTAGCGCTCGCTGTGGACGTGGTCCTCGTCCTCGCTCGTCCTCTCTTCGGCGCGCTCCCCGCTCACGAGGAGGCGGTGATCGTCCATCCGCACGTTGATGTCCCCCTTCTTCAGGCCGGGCAGGTCCATCTGCACGCGGTAGGTGTCGTCGGTTTCGGTCAGGTCCATGCGCGGGGCCCAAACGGCGGACGCCGTTTCTTCGCCGTCCCCCTCCAGGTCCTGCGAGCGGGAGAAGAACGAGTCGAGCATCCGGTTGACGTCACTCTCCAGATCGAGCAGGCCTCTGCGTGGACGATTTCGCATGAGTGTAGCCATGGGTCTGTGTGGGTTTGAATGAATGGAATGGTGAGCGTCGGGGCGACGCCGTGGCGAACCGCAACGAGGGTGGACCCTCGACGCCGCGACCCGACAGAGGGGGACCGCCGTTCGGCGGCCGTGGCACCGGGACGATCGGCTCTCATCCCGGTCCAGAGATCACGTCCGAATTAGTAGCGAAGCAGGGCGGCGATGGGCCCACCTTCGGGCACGTCCGCGGCGTCGGTGACGTAGACGGTGCCGCCCGACTGGAGCGTCCGGGCCGCGGCGCCGTTCAGGAGCTCCGTGTCGCCGGCCTGTCGGTCGGAGTGCTGACGCACAGCGTGGCGATCGTCGTCGAAGGTTCCCCAGACCCTCGGCGCCTCGGCCACGAACAGGGTGTCCACACGCCCTTCCGTGGCCGCCAGGAATACGGAGCCAGGATTGCCCGCCGTGTGGTCCGGCGCCGCGTGGAACCGATCGAGGGCCTCCTGGCGGTCCTCGGCGAACTGCGGTCGCACGAGGGTCCAGGCCCGCCGGTGCAGCGCCTCGACGTCCCACTCCCTCGTCTCGAAATCGATCACCGACTCCTCCACCGACTCGTCGAGGAGGTGCGCATACCGATTTACCTGCCGGTACAGCCCACGAAGCTGCTCGATGCCCACAAGCACCAGGGG